>Ga0210044_10005607_pt1 | contig 16879 bp, 17 predicted proteins | sample CryGey13umfilter_2_FD_183959 | JGI IMG/M metagenome (GOLD analysis project Ga0210044, IMG submission 183959) | Groundwater microbial communities from aquifer in Utah, USA - Crystal Geyser 4/9/14 3 um filter (SPAdes) (version 2) | ecosystem: Environmental > Aquatic > Deep subsurface >...
GCGTAAAAACTCAAAGGAGTGATGTTTCTTCTGGAGGGGGTAGGTCTCGGCCGGGGCCCAGCCGTAGACCGTCAGCTCCCGGCAGCGCAGTTCCACGGCCTGGCCCCTGGCCGGCGAGACCACCAGGTCACCCGCCACCCGCACGGCGCAGCCGGTGGTGAGGCGTTTGATCTCGCTTTCATAGTTCACGAGGCCACTGTCGGCCACCACCTGGAGGTTGGCCAGGCAGGAGCCGTCGTTGATCTCCAGGAAGGAGAAACCGCCCTTGGCGTCCCGCCGGGTCCGTACCCAGCCTTTCACCTCCAGCGCGGTGGCGAGGGGCTGGGCCATCAGGAGCGGGGCGATGCGCATGAACTTGAACATGGTGGTTTCCTTTTTTGGCCGGCAGGGCCGTTCAGGCGGATTGCCTTTTGCGGTTGCGTTACGGTTTTTCCTACAGTAATGAGTATGCCATGCCCTTGGCAACCGCATTTTTTCGGAAAGAACTCACATGGAGAAACATGCCATGATGGTCCATGAAGATTCTCCGCCGCACCTGGTCCCCGAGCAGTGCGCCCTGATGGTCATCGATATCCAGGAGCGGCTCATGCCGGTCATCGAAAGCCAGGCGCGGGTAACGGCCCGCAGCGTTCTCATGATCCGTGCGGCCATGGAGCTTGATCTGCCAATACTGGCCACCACCCAGTACGCGGCCCGGATTGGCCCCCTGCTGCCGTCGGTGGTCGAGGCCCTGGCCGGGGTGGGCACGGTTGACAAACTGGAGTTTGACGGCTTTAGAAACCAGGCGGTGCGGGAGGCGGTGGGGCGTCTCCCCGGGCAGGTGAACACCCTCTTGCTCTGCGGGGTCGAGACCCATATCTGCGTCTATCAGACCGTGCTGGGCGGCCGGCGGGCTGGTTTCAAGATGTGGGTGGCGGCGGACGCGGTGTCCTCCCGCACCCCGGAAAATCACGGCATCGGCCTGGAGCGCATCCGCGCGGTCGGCGGCGTGGTGGCCAGCACCGAGATGATTATCTACGACCTGCTGGGTCGGGCCGGCACCCCGGCCTTCAAGGCTTTGTTGCCGCTTTTGAAATAGGGCCTTGCCGGGTGTCGGGCCGGCGGATTTTCTATTAAGGAAAGGGCAGTCTGGTCCGATACACTGGGAGCGATGGTTGTCACGGCAAATTACAGGAACGTGTTGCGAAAATGCTAACCAGCGACGAACATGCCGATGCCCGGACTGCCTCTGAGCCGGCCCGTGACCTGGCCGGAGCCGATGCGTCGTTGTCCGCGGACAGAGCAGTGCCCCGGGACCAGGCCATCGATCGGGATGCGGCCTGGGAGGGGCGCCCGGCTACCGAGGATCTGCTGACCTATCGGGTTTTCCCGGAGGGTGATGCCTTTTTTCGTCGGCGGTCGTCGGCGAAAAGCCAATGGGCCATCGTCTGGTCGGACCTCATGATGACCATGTTCATCCTGTTCGTGGTACTCTTTGCCTACCAGGCGGCCCATCGGGAATTTTTAAGCCGCGAGTGGCCGGGCCACGACATCGGCCCTGGCACGGGTCCCGGTGGTTCCGGCCTTGGCGAGAACGCCATGCCGGTCGAGGAGGCGGCCCCCGAGGTTTACGACCTGCGCCGCCTGGTTGAAACCGATGAGGCCCGGATCCTGCGTGATTTTGCCTCGGTTGAGCTGGCCCCGGATCGCACGGTGCGGATCATCCTGGCCAGCGATTTTCTTTTCGACTTGGGCCAGGCGGAGATCAAGCCCCTGGTGCGTGAGAAACTAGTCAGGATAGCGGAGTTCATCCGCCGCACTCCCAACATGGTGAACGTCATCGGCCACACCGACAACATGCCCATGCATTCCGCCAGGTTCGCCACAAATTGGGAGCTTTCCGTCAGCCGGGCCACGGCGGTGGCCCGTTTTCTCATCGAGGACATGAAGTTGCCGGGTAATCGCTTTTATATCTCGGGCCATGCCGAGTATCAACCGCTGGTGCGGAACACCACGGTCGGCAACCGGGCCGCCAATCGGCGGGTCGAGATCGTCATTACCCGGGAGGTGCCCCAGGCTGTGCCTGGTACGGTTGGGGATGTGATGTAAGAGCTGAAAGGTGAAAGGCGAAAGCTCAAGGTTGCATGGTGCGCCGTGCGCACCATGAGGCACATTTGGTGCGCACGGCGCACCCTACCGAGAAGATAGGCACACCATGAAAAAGAAAAAAAATTTACCGCTGCTCAACAAGAACCTCCTCGGGCTGGTGCTTTGTGTCCTGGTCTTTGTCTTTGGTTTTACCCTGCTCGGTAACCTCAGCCTCTATTTCAACGTCGCCGGGCTGCTCATCGTGCTGGGCGGCACCACGGGCGCGGTTTTTCTGAGCTACCCGGTTAAGAGGCTGCGCATTGTCGGCAAGGTGCTGCGCGCCTCCTACCTCTCCAAACCCAAGAGTCCGGAGGAGATTGTCGGGATTCTGGTCGACCTGTCGGTGAAGAGTCGGTTCCGGGGGCTGCTTTCCCTGCAGGAGGATGAGGAGGAAACCACGATCCTCTTTTTGCGTCGAGCCCTGGGTTTCCTGGTGGACGGTTACCGGGGCCAGCAGATGCGCGACATCCTCAACACCGAGATGTTTTTTTTCAAGATGCGGCGGGAGGATTCCGAACGAGTGCTCAGGACCATCGGTGATCTCTTTCCCTCTTTCGGGCTGGTGGGCAGCATCGTGGGCCTCATCGGCATGCTGGCCGGGGTGGGCGACACCTCGGTGATCCTCGCCACCGTGCCAGTGGCCCTTACCTCCACCCTCTACGGCGTCATCTTCGCCAATTTTTTCTTCATCCCCTTTGCCGCCAACCTGCGGGAAAGGACGGATCAGGAACTGCTGCTCCAGAAGATCATCACCGAGGGGATCATGGCCATTGAAAGCGAGGTGGACCCCCGGGTTCTCGAGCGCAAGTTGAAATCCTTTTTGACCCCTTCGTCGCGGCGTGGGCGGCTGGTATCTCTGGAGCGCATTCGGGAGCGCTTCAAGATCAAGCCGGAAGGCGTCACCACCACGCTCGGCGGAGAAAAGATTGCCTGACCCGGGGTTTAAGGGCTAAAGCGGGGTTGGTCAGGTGCCGGAGGTTGGGTCGCCAAGCAGGCGCCGCAAGGGGCTTACGATGACGCAGGCCAGGAAGACAATGGCCTGCAACACCACGATGGCGGCGCCGCTTGGGATGTCCAGCCAGTAGGAGCCCCAGAGACCGGCCACGGCGCTTATTAAGCCAAGGAGGATGGCGAGCCAGGTCATGGTCACGAAGCGGTGCGTCACCATGCGGGCCGCCGCGGCCGGAATGACCAGGAAGGCGGAGATCAGCACGATGCCCACCACTTTGACCGCCGCCACCACGGTGACCGCCAGCAGGCCGCTGATCAGGTAATCGTCAAAAACTACCGGCACCCGGTCGGCCCGGGCCAGGTCCCGGTCAAAGGTGGCGTAGGCCCAGCGCTTCCAGAGGGGCAGGGTCAGCAGGGCCACGATGACCAGGAGGCCGGTGACCCATAGGTCGGTTTGGTTGACGGCCAATATGGAGCCGAAGAGGTATGAGAAGGCGTCGGTGGTATAATTTTCGGTGCGGGACAGGAAGATGATCCCTGCGGCCATGGAGACGGCAAAGAAGACGCCAATGATGGTGTCGGAGGCCAGTCGGGTGTGGTGTTTGACCCAGGTGATGGCCAGGCTGACCAGCAGGGTAAAGGGCAGGGCGATCCACAGGGGTTCGTGCTGCAAGAGGATGCCCAGGGCCACCCCGCCGAAGGCGGCATGGGCCAGGCCGTCGCCCAGGAAACTCAGGCCCCGCTGGACCACGAACGCCCCGTAGTAGGAGGAGAGCAAGGCCACCATGACGCCGGCCGCCAGGGCCCGTTGCATGAAGGGCAGGGCGAACGCCTCAAACATGGTGTATGCCTCTTGCCGCTCGCAGGCCGGGCAGCGCCTTGCCGGGGTAAGCCTTTTCCAGGCATTCCTGGCACAGGGCCTCGCCCGGGGTGCCAAAGCCTATAAGGTGGCGGTTCAGCACCATGACCCGGAAGGCCTGATCCGAGGCGACCTCCCAGTCGTGGGTCACCATGATGATGGTGGCGCCGGTCCGGACGCGGTAGTCGTTCAGCACCTTATAGAAGTCGCTTTCGCCCACGGTGTCGATGCCGGTGGCCGGTTCGTCGAGCAGCACCAGGCGCGGCTCCCTGGCCAGGCTGCGGGCCAGGTAGATGCGTTGCAGTTCGCCGCCGGACAGGTCGTTCACCGGCCGCATGGCCAGGTGTTCGGCATTCACCAGGGCCAGGGCGGCCAGGGCCTTGGTCTTTTCCTTGGCCGTGATCCGGGCGACCCAGGCATGGCGGAGGCCGGAGATCACCAGTTCCAGAACAATGGCCGGAAAACGGCGGTCCAGGGTTTTGATCTGGGGAACGTAGCCGATCCACTGGGCCGGCACCTTGTCGGGCGGCTGCTCGAAGATGCGCACCGTGCCGGCCGAGGGGCGCGCCAGGCCGAGCAGGACTTTTAGAAAGGCGGTCTTGCCGGCGCCGTTGGGTCCCAGGACGGCGAGAAATTCCCCGGCCTGGATGCAGCAGGTGATCTCGGCCAGGACCAGGTTGTGGCCATAATACAAGGTGAGATTTTCGGTTTGAACGGCGTGCATGGTGGGGGTTTATTTCCTTTTGGGCCAGGGCCGAAAATAGTATCCCGAATGGGCATCTATTACCATATTTTTGACGGCAAGAGGAGAGGCCGGATGGGATTTTTCAAGCCGACGACAAACGCCGGTCCGCATATAAGGTTGCGGCAGCGTTGCCGTCTGTTATGCCGGGTACTCGCGGTACTCGGCGTGCTGGGGCTGATCGGCCTAGCCGCGGCCGCGGGGCCGGTTGTGCTTTTCCATGAGGATTTCAGGCAACTTGATCACTGGCGGCCGTTGCTGTTCCCCAAAATCAGCCGGCACTCCGAGTATACGGCCGCGGTCCTGGACGGCGACGCCGTGCTGCGCATGGAGAGCAATGCCTCGGCCTCGGCCCTGGTGCATCAACAGGAATTCAATGTCTACGACTTTCCGCGACTTGCGTGGCGCTGGCGGGTAGAGAAGGTCTACGTCAAGGGCGACGCCAACAGCAAGGCGGGCGACGATTATCCGGCCCGCATCTATGTGATGTTTGCCTATGACCCGGCCACCGCCGGTTTCCTCGATAAGGTGCGGTACGAAACGGCCCGTCTGCTGTACGGCGAGTATCCGCCCCAGAGCAGTCTCAACTACATCTGGGCCAACCACGTGGCCGAGCATGGCATCCTGGTCAACGCCTATACGGACCGGGCCATGATGGTCGTTAAGGCGGCTGGCGACGAGCAGGTGGGCACCTGGCAGACCTGCGAGGTGGACATGGTGGCCGATTACCGGCGGGCCTTTGGCCGACAGCCGCCGGCCCGGGCCCGGATCGCGGTGATGAACGACTCCGATGACACCGGCGACCAGGCGGTTTCCTACATCAATTATATTGAGGTGACCGCCAAACCGCCGGGTGGCGCGGGCCAGCCATGAGGGAACGCCTCCTCGTCTTTACCCGGCTGCCCGTCGCCGGTCAGGTGAAAACCCGTCTCATTCCGGCCTTGGGGGCGGCGGGGGCCGCGGCCCTGCACCGGCGTCTGGCCGAGCGCACCCTGGCCACGGCCCGGTCCTTTGTGGGCGGCCGGCCGACCGGTCTGGAGGTCTGGTACACCGGCGGCAACGCCCGGGCGGCACGGGGCTGGCTGGGCGATGGGGCAGGCTATCACCGGCAGCCGGCCGGTGATCTGGGTCGGCGCCTGGCCCTGGCCTTTGCCAAAAGTTTTGCCACCAAGGCCCGGCGCGTGGTGCTGGTGGGCACCGACTGCCCCGATCTGACTGAAGAAATTCTGGCCCAGGCCTTTGCCGGTCTGGCCATGGTTGACGTGGTGCTCGGACCGGCCGCGGACGGCGGTTACTATCTGGTCGGCCTGGCCCGGGAGCAGCCCGGGCTTTTCGTGGACATAGACTGGGGCACTGGCCTGGTCCTGGAACAGACCCGGGCGGCCATCGCCCGTCACGGGCTCAGCTATCAGCTTCTGCCTTGCCTGGCCGATGTGGATCGGCCCGTTGATCTTGCCGCCTGGACCGGCTGAAAATCGTGTACCTTTGAATTGAAATTAGGTAAGATCGAATTGCCTGCAAGGGCTAGCTGCTTGTGGCTAGCTGCTAGCAGCTTCAACAAGGAGCGGTATATGGCGCAGCAGACCTTGGCTGGGCAAGGCATGGAGCGGCGGCGGCATGAGCGGGTCCATAAGGAGATCGATCTGCGCTTCGGGCCCTGGGAGGAGGTCACCGATGTCGCCATGGACCGGCAGGGCTCGTTGTTGGATATCGGCGCCGGCGGCCTGCGTTTCTTGACCCGGGAGCCGGTGGAGATCGCCACCCAGCTTTTGCTGGTGCTTGAATTTCCCGGTTGGCGGGACGATCCGGGGGATTGGGTGCAGTCCCCGGATCGTTCCGCCATCGGGGTGCTCAAGGTGATCGGCATGGTGGTGCGTTGTTTGCCCAGCAGTCTGGAGCCTGGCAAGTATGAGGTGGCGGTCTGTTTCTGCGGACGGGTCAGGAAATAGGGGCATGGGCGGCCGGTTTGGCGGCCCTGTCAGCTAACATTTTAAGGGAGTCTCTGCATGGCGGATAAAAGTAAGCCCGTGATCCATCTGGAGGTGTACAACGGCTTTTTCAGAATCCCCACCGCGGATGCCGTTTACAGCATTACGGTCATCAGCCCGGAGGAGAGTTCCGTCACCCGGGTGGTGGAGAAGATCGTCCAGCAGGAAAGGGGGGCGACGGTTCCGGTGCCGGCCGCGCCGGCGGCCCCAGAAACCGCGGTCGAGGATGATTTCTACAAGGAGATCTCCAGCGACCTTTATCGCGACATCGGCAAGCTCGCCAAGAATCTCAGCTCCACCATCATGGATTTACCGGCCGAGGATCGCCGTGGCAAGCGGGCCGAGCTGGACGAGGCCGGGGAAAAGATCGAACATGCCAAGAAGCAGCTCAAGGACATCGTCGATCTTACGGAAATGGCGACCATGGAGATCATGGACCAGGTGGAGAAGGTTCAGGATCAGACCAACGAGGTCAAGAATCTCCTAGCCAACCTGAAGGCGCACAGCGCCTTTGCCGCCATCGGTTTGGCCGATGAGGCAGGTCCGCCCGCGGCCGTGGATGATCCCCGGGCCGCGCTGTTGGAAAAACTTCAGGCCTCCCTGACCCGGGCCAGGGAGGTGGTAGGCGGGCTCGACATGCCGGGTCCGGCCGTCGAAGTCGCGGCGCCGGTCGCCCCGCAAGAGTCCAGAACCCGCTACCTTTTCCCTCTGGACGTGGTCTTTCAGACCATGTACGAACTGTGTACCAACGAGACGGTTAAAACTCACATTACTTCGGCGCGCCAGCAGGCGGCTACCATTTTTACGCTTGCCGCCTTTCACGACCACCTGAGCGGCAAAGTGGCCGGCCTGACGCTGGAAGACAATTTTTTCGCGGTGCCGCTCACCGACATCTTTCGGGCCCTCTTTGTGGCCTGTACCGACGACAAGGTCAGGAATCTGTTTCAGCGCATGGAAAAGAATAAGGAGACCATCTTTCTCGATCAGAGCCTGCCGCTCGAGATGCCGGTCACCGAGGAGGTGGTGGTGGGCGGCGCCGTGGCCGCGGCGGCAGAGGAGCCGGTGACCGCCCCCGACCCACGGCTCGCTGAATTGGACGGTATGCTGGCCGACAGTCTGGCCGTGCTTGCGGAGCTGGAGACCCAGCCTGTCGGCGTTGCCGCCACTGGCCAGATCGGCTCCATGAGCCCGGCGGATCAGGCGGAAATTTTAAACCGGATCGAGGAGGCCTTCGATTATTCCAGCGGGATCTGCGGCACCGTGTCGAAGATCACCGAGACCCTGAGCTTCCAGGATCTTTCGGGCCAGCAGATATTGAAGATCATCAAGCTGCTTTCCGACTTCCAGGTGCAGCTCCTGGGAATCGTGGTGTCCTTCGGCTCCCAGCTCAAACATAAGGAGAAAGACAGCGCCCTGACTTTTGAAGAAACCAAGAAGATGGCCCAGGATGACGTGGACAGCTATCTCAGGAGCATGACCACCGCCGAGGTAGGCGGCGAGGGCTCACTCGACCAGAACAGCGTCAACAGCCTGCTGGCGGAGATGGGTTTCTAGCTGACCAGCGGCTAGCGGCTAGCCGCAAAAAAAGGCTGGCCCCGTGGGGTCAGCCTTTTGCTTCTCAGGATGGAGGCGGCGACCGGAGTTGAACCGGTGAATAACGGTTTTGCAGACCGCTGCCTTAGCCACTTGGCTACGCCGCCCCATTTGAAGTCGCGCATCTTAATATAGAGTGCCTGCTTTTGACAAGAGAAAAGGTGCGGAAAAACCCGGGGCTTCCGGGTCGCACGCCGGATCATCAACCCATGGACCTTACCGCGTTACTCATCAAGGACCACGCCGCGCCACTGGCGACACTAGAGGAGCGCTTGGGCTACCGCTTCGCCGGAGAGGTCCACCTGCTCACCGCCCTTATCCACTCTTCCTTCGCCTTTGAGCAGGGCAGAAAACCCTTGGCGGACAATGAGGTTCTGGAATTTTTGGGCGATGCGGTTCTGGATTTGGCGGTGGGCAACGCCCTTTTCGAGGCCTTTCCCGGGGTCAACGAGGGCGATTTGACCCGGATGCGGGCCGCCCTGGTCAATGAGGGAAGCCTGGCCGACCTGGCTCGGGTTCTGGGTCTGCAAGACGCGCTCCTGCTCGGCAAGGGCGAGGAGGCTACCGGCGGCCGCGCCAAACCATCCATCCTGTCCTGCGCTTACGAGGCGATAATCGGCGCGGTCTTCGTGGATGGTGGCTACGAATCGGCCAGGGCTCTGGCCGAACGGCAGTTCGCCCCCCTGATCGCCCGGGGCCGGCAGAGCATGCTGCAGGGTGACGCCAAGAGCCGTTTGCAGGAGCTGGCCCAGCAGCGCTTCAACGAGGCCCCGGTCTATGGGCTGGAAAAGGCCGAGGGGCCTGACCATGCCAGGCTTTTCACCGTGTCGGCGCGTTTCCGGGGGCAGATGCTGGCCATGGCCACCGCTTCCAGCAAGAAGGAGGCCGAGCAGCGGGCCGCGGCCGCTGCCCTTGAAAATTTTGCCAACTTCGACTTTGACGCCTGAATCGGCCGCCAGCAGGCCGCCCTTCATCATCCCCTTCTTCATTGTCCATCAGGGCTGCCCGCACCGTTGTGTATTCTGCAATCAGACGAGCATCACCGGCCAGGCGGAGGGGGCCGGGCAGATCACGCCCCGTCAGGTGGCCGCCGGGATCGCGGCCCGGCTGGATAGGCCCCGCCGCTATCCCGAGGCCGAGGTGCAGGTCGCCTTTTACGGCGGCAGTTTCACCGGCCTGCCGCCAGGCCGACAGGCTGAACTGCTGGCAGCGGTGGCGCCGTTCCTGGAACAGGGTCTGGTCCGGGCCGTGCGCCTCTCCACCCGGCCCGACTGCGTGGACCACGGGACGGCCGTTTTTTTGGCGGACCGGGGGGTGCGGATCGTGGAACTGGGCGTGCAGTCCATGGATGCGGCGGTGCTGGCGGCCAGCGGCCGGGGCTACGGGCCCGGCGAGGTGGGGCGGGCCTTACGGAACCTGCGGGGCGCCGGTCTTCAGGTCGGCGGCCAGCTCATGGTGGGATTGCCGGGCGAAACCAGCCGGCGGGCAATGGACAGCGCTCGACAATTGGCAGCCTTGGCCCCTGATTTCGTCCGTATCTACCCGACCCTGGTGGTGGCGGGCAGCGCCCTGGCCCTGGACTATGCGGCTGGGAGCTACCGGCCGCTGTCCCTGCACCAGGCCGTTGCCCGCACCGCCCGAATCAAGGCCATCTTCGATGCCTGCACCATTCCGGTCGTCCGCATGGGGTTGCAGGATGGAACGGCACTAACGCAACATCTCATTGCCGGGCCCCATCATCCGGCCTTTGGCGAAATGGTGCTGGCCTGGCTTTTTTTCAAGAAGGTGCGGCACGTTCTGCGGCAGCGGGCAGGCAAGGGCGGTTGCCTTACCATGGCCGCAGCCGACGAATCCATCTTTCGGGGCCCAGGTAACCTTTACCGGCAGCGGCTAATGGCTTTAGGGTTGCTGACCGGTGTGGAGGTGGTCTTTGAGTATGGTCTGCCACGGCATACGGTGCGGGTGCATTGGGCAGGATAAGGGACAGGGGCGTAGAGGCGAAGGCACAGAGGCACAAAGGCACTAAAATAGAAGAAGATACTTGCAGCGTTAAGCTTTTAGACTATGTGCCTTCTGCCTTTGTGCCTCTGTGCCTCTCTTCGCCTACTCCGGCAGGTTGATTTTCTGGTCTGGTTTCCGGTCCTTGTTTTCCCGGTAGAGGAGCACGGTGTTGCCAAGCACTTGGACCACGGCAGCTTTGAGCCGGTTCGCCAATTCCTCGGCTGCCGTCTGCCGGTCCACGTCGCTGGTCTGCTGTACCTTGACCTTGATGAGTTCATGGGCCAGCAGCACCTCGGCAGCCGCGGTCAGCACCGAGGGCGAGATACCCTCGCGGCCAACCATGACTACGGGCGAGAGATGATGGCCCAGGCCACGCAGATGGCGGATCTGTGACCCGTTTAGTTGTTTCGCTTTTGGACCTGTTTTGCTCATGGTGTGTTCCGTTAGAAGAGGTTGGAAAAAATCCGGTAGCCGCCCAGCACGCTGCCGATCATGCTGCCGAAGCCGGGGAGAAGAAAGGCGAGGAATACTTTGAGAAGTCTGTTCCGCCACCAGCCTCGGACCGTGAGGATGTCGGTGAGTACGGACTCGAATTCACCCACCAGCGGAGGCTGCAGCATGGCCTGGACAAAGGCAGTGACATAGCCGGCGCCGATTACCGGCGTGAGGCTGGTGATCGGTGCCGCCACAAAGGCGGTGATAATGGTGATTGGGTGGGCCAGAGCCAGGAGGGCACCAAGGGCGGAAGGAATGCCGTTGGCCAGGATCCAGTAGTAAATCGAGGCGCTGGCCAGGGCACTGCCCTTGTGGACCGCGGTGGCAGTGATGGCCAGGATAATGCAGATCGGGATGGCCCACCCGATGATTTTCCAGACCGGCGAAACCGGCGGGATGGTGGAGATCTCCGCCATCCGGGCGGAGCGGTCCTCGGTGAGGGCGGCCTTGATGCCGGTCACATGGCCAGCCCCGACTACGGCCACCAGTCGTTGGCCGGTGGCGGCCTTGATCTTTTCGGCCAGAAAGGTGTCGCGTTCGTCGATAAGCACCCGTTTCAGTTGAGGCATGGCAGCGCCCAGTTCTTCCATGAGTTCGGACAGCACATCGGTAGAGCGCAGTTCGGTTAGTTTTTCCTCGGTGAGTTCGGTGGTCTCGAAGAGACTGGCCATGAGGGTGGCCATGAGGTAGCCCTTTTTCCAAAAGCCGGTGGCATGCCAGGCCCGCCTCATGGTAATGCGCACGTCCCGGTCGCACAGGGCAATGGCCACGCCCTGCTCCTCGGCGGCGCGGGCGGCCTCCAGCAATTCGGTGCCTGGCAACACCCCCAGTTGCTCTCCGAGCTTTTTCTGATACGAGGCCAGAATGAGGTTCACCAGCAGGGTGGCGAGTTGCTTCTTATAGATTATCTCCTTGATATTCAGGGTCACCCAGCGTTTCCGTTGTGACAGGGACTCGTAGCGTTTCTCGTCCAACTCTATGCAGACACAGTCCGGCGCCTCATTGGCGATCACCTGACGAACGAGATCGACCGACTGCCGGGAGATATGGGCCGTGCCCACCAGAAAGATTTCCCGGCCGTCCAGGTGGATAACCTGGACATCCGGGGGATAGGAGTGGGCCGGCGTGACGGCGGCTGGAAAGGTTGCGGGCATGGGGTTTCTGATTTTCCCTGGCTAGAAGGTGATGGAGGCGCCGAAGCTCAGCAGGTGGGCGGCGGCGTTGTCAAAGGCGCCGTTGATACCGTTATCGTTGGCGGTGACGGGGCGGGATTCCTTGTGGTCGTAAAGATAGGCGGCGCCCAGCTCCAGCCGGTCATTTACCCGGTAACGGCCGCCCACGGAGAAGAGCAGGGCGTCGGAGTCGGGCAGTTCGAAGTTCAGGGTGCGTTCGGGCACCGGGTTTTCGTCGTAGCCGAAACCGGCCATGAGAGTCAGGCAATCGTTCAACCGGTGGGTGACGCCGATGCGGTAGGCGTCGGTATTGGTCCAGCCTTTATCCTTGGGCAGGTCGAAGGCCCCGACCATTACCAGGTTCGGCAGGGGGGTACCGTAGTTGAAGTCCAGATTGTCGTACTTGGACCAGAAGGTCCGATCCCAGGTCAGTTCCACGGTAGTTCGGTCAAAGGTATAGGCCGCGGCCATGGTGAGTACCGCCGGCACCGGCACCTTGACCTCGGCCTCGCCGGCCCAGGTGTTCGCCGGCACGCTGCTGGTAAGCGTCACCGTGTCGGACTCCAGGCCCAGATTGACGTTGGCGCGGTAGGTGACGGCAAAGACGAGTTTGTCGCTGGCCTTGGCCGTGATCGCCAGGTTGTAGCCGTAGTCCATGGTGTCACCCTCCAACACCCGGCTGATGGTGCTGTAACCCCCTGTGATGGGAATGCTGCCCATGCTTACCACCTTGCCGGTGCCGCGCAGCATCCGGACGCCGGCGGCCACCGCGTATTTGTCGGCCATGGTGTAGGAAAGCGAAGGGTTCAGCTCCACGACCTGCAGGGTGAAATCTTCGGCAAAGGTGCGGGGATATGGTTGTTCCCAGCGCTTGGCCAGGCCGGCCGGCTCGACGATGGAGAGGCCCAGCCTGAAATTGTTGCGGTCGGGCGACACCAGGTGGAGCTGGGGCGGGAGGAAATTCTCGGCCTTGGCTTCGCCGTTGTAGGCGGAAGCGCGGCTGTCGGTATAGTCGATCCTGGCCAGGTTGATGTAGATGAGCGACAGGTCGGCGCTCCATTGCTCCTTGTTCAGCCAGCCCATGTTGGCCGGGTTGAAGTAGCTGGCGTCGGCGCTGATGGCGTTGGCCACATAGGCGGCGCTTAAGGCGGTCGAATTCACCGACTGTTCCGGAATCCGATAACCCGAGCCCCAGGCGCTGCTGGCGAAGCACAGGCCGGTCAAAACAAGTATTGCGATCCTCTGTTGCATGCTCCTTCCCTCCGTTTGCGTTTATCGATCCGTCAAGGCCGGGGTCCGCTCGGTGTTGCCCCGTTCTGCCCGCCGGCGTAGAGATAGCGCTTGATCTTGTGGGTGGCCGTCTTGATAAACGGATCCGGCCGTTCGATGAATCGGGAAATCTGGGAAAAGGCCGGCAGTTGCCGGTTGACCTCGGCCCGTATCTTCAAGAGCAGTTTCTGAACATGGGCGTGTTGCTCCTGCTGGCTTTTGCCGGCGGTTTCCTGGTCGATGAGGTCGTAGTCGAGGTAGACCATGGCCTCGATGCGGCCATCGGCCTCTTTCACCAGGGATTCCTGCACCTGGCCGTAGGCGTTGATCTTGTCCTCGATGGCCTCGGGATAGATGTTCTCGCCGTGCGACAGGACGATGACACTCTTGCAGCGCCCCTTGATGTGCAGGTTGTGCTGGTCATCCAGAAAGCCCAGGTCGCCGGTGGCCAGCCAGCCGTCGGCGTCAATGGTTTGTCTGGTCAGCTCGGGGTTATTGAAGTAGCCCTGCATGATATTGGCGCCCCGGGCGTGAATTTCGCCGATGCCGGTATCCGGGCTGGCGGTCTGGATTTTGATTTCCACGCCCGGCACCGGCTTGCCGGCGGAAAACAGCGCAATGGTCGGGTCGTTGAACGGGCCGCCGGTCAGCAAAGGCGCGGACTCGGTGAGGCCGTAACCGACGATGTAGGGGAAACGGGCCTCGCGGAGGAATTTTTCCACCTCCTCGTTCATGGCCGCACCACCGATGGCCGCCAGTTGCAGGTGGCCGCCGAAAAAGATCAGGAGTTTTCTGCCGATGGCCTGGCGGATCAGCTTCCGCAGGGGCGATAGCTTGACAATGTTACGCAGTATCAGGTTGCCGCGCAGCAGGCCCTGCACCCGTTTCTTATAGATTTTTTCCATGACCAGCGGCACCATGCAGATGACGGTGGGCTTTTCCTCCGCGCAGATTTTGGCGAGAATGGAGGGGGTGGGCGACTTGCCGGCAAAGACGAGGCGCGCCCCGTTCAAGAGCGGCAGCAAAAAGCCGATGGTGAACTCGTAAGCGTGGGACATGGGCAGGATGGACAGAAAGGTCCAGTCCGGGGTCACCCGCACCAGTTGGTTGGCCGCCAGCACGTTGGCATGGAAGTTCCCGTGGGTCAGCATGACCGCCTTGGAATGGCCGGAGGTCCCGGAGGTATAGATGATGGCGGCCAGGTCCCGGGCCTGGACCTCTTCAAGCCGGGCGGTCAGTTTTTTTTGTTTATCCTCGGCAAAGCCGGCGGCTTTCTCCAAGGCGATGGCCATGGGCATGAGGTCAATCAGGTTGCTGCTGACGATATGATCGTCCAAGGTGATTACGTTCTGCTTTTTGCGACTGGAGAGTTCGTAGATTTTATCCAGTTGGCGTTCGGAGACAAAGAGAAGTTTGACTCCTGCATCGGTCAGGATGTGGTGGACATCGCTCTCGGGCAGGTCGGGCAGGATGGGCACGGTCACGGCGCCGACCCGGACGATGGCGAGGTAGGCGATGGCCCAGTTTGGCGAGTTTTCGCCCAGAATAGCGACCCTTTCTCCCTTTTTAACGCCCATATCCTTGAGCAGCAGGGCAAGGCGGTTAATGGAGGTCCAGAATTCCTGGTAGGTGATGGGCGGTTCAAAGGCCATGCCCATGGCCGGCCGGTTGCCATATTGTCGTACGCTGTCGGCAATGAGCAACGGCAGGGTCGAATCAGATTTGCTGGCGTTTTCCATGCAATTTCCCTGTGGCTGGCGCGGTTTGCATGATGCGGGCTGGCGCATGGTTTCAACCATCCGGGGACGGCCCCGCAAAAGCCCCCCTAATATCGTGTGAAAGGCGTGTAAAGTCAAGCGGGAAGCAGCAGTCTGGATTCTTTGCCGCGGTTCGGGTCCGCGGGGCAATGCGAGGGTGGTGCTTTTTTAGACCAGGCCCTTGGCAATCTGTCGAGTAAGTAGTAAATTAATTAAACAGCGAAATACTGTATTCTTGTAAATCCTTGCGGGGTTCGCGGGAACATGGGAGGTGCGAGCATGAAAACCTGTGTCTGGAAACTGATCGGGGCTCTGACGGCGTTGGTGTTGACCTTTTCCGTGGCAAGTGCGACGCCCGGAAAACGTTACGACGCCACTACCGAGACCTGCCGGACTTTTACCCAGGAGAATGACCTGGAAGGTTACAAGGTGTTCAGGAAGGTCTGCAAGGGATGTCATAACCGGAGCGGCCAGGGCGGTAAATTCCTTTATAACGAATCCAAGGTCGCTAATGCCTGGAACCGGGTTTTTGCCGAAAAATATCCGAAATGCGCCAAGGACGGCTCTTGGGGCAAGCTGAGCCTGGAAGACCAGCTCAAACTGAACGATTATCTTTTCCGTACTGGCTCCGGTACTTACGATTCCAAGGATGCCCAGGACTGCGGCTGATAAGGCCGCACTCTCCCGGTCCGGGAGCAGCATAAATCGTTTTAAGGCGGGTTGCGGAAAAACTGCCCACCCCTAAGTCCACCCCCCCTCCATCCCTCCTTATCAGGGGGGAAGCCTTTAAGCCTCCCCTGACAAGGGGAGATTCGGAGGGGTTGGATGCGACAGAATATGTGTTACATGGTACCAGGCCTTTATTCGTATGTTGCTCATAAAAAGGCCTTGACAGGGCAATGGCCTTGCGGCATCGTTAGAACGAATGTTCGTTCTTGGGGGGTACAGAGATGCGGGGGCCAGTGTTAAACGGCGGCACACCAGGGAAAGAGGCAGGCTGCGATCGGCGCGAGTTGATTCTTGAGGCGGCGTTGCGGTTGTTCACCGCTGAGGGTGGGTATTTCCATGCCTCGGTCCACGACATCCGGCGCGAGGCGGATGTCAGCATTGGTTCCATTTATCATCATTTCAAGAATAAGGAGGCTATTGCCAAGGCCCTCTATGACAAGGTGGTGTGCGAGATGGCGGAGGCGGTGGAGGAGATCCGCGCCACCTATCACACTGCCCATGATCGCTGTCGGGCCATCATCGCCTGCCTTTATGACATGGTAGAGCAGACCCCGGCCACCATGCGCTATATCATCTACGCCCAGCACCGGGAGTTCATGCCCGATGAGCCGCCGATCTGTTCGTCGCGGCCTTTTGAACTGATGAAGGACATTGTTGAAGACGGCATACGCGACGGCGAGATCCGCCAACTTGATCCTATGGTGGCCGCCACCAACATCTTCGGCGGGGCCATCCGGATGATCCATCTCCGACTGGACGGCGCCTTGCCGGGGTCGTTGGTGAAACATCTTGAGCAGACCTGGCAATGCGCCTGGCGAGGTGTGATGGCCGATTAGAGTTTTTTGGTAACTACTCAGGTCTATAGGCTGTAGGCGCATTTAGACTGTTAGCAACAGCGAAACACGAGATATAAAGCTGAGTTGAGCAGCTCGTCTGCTCATACGAAACTTATGCCCTTGCGGTATAAGTCGTACTGTGTTCCGTATACGCTCCGTTTTTGCCTGACAGTCTACAGCCTGACAGGCTAAGCAATCTGAGCAGTTACGTTTTTTGTAACTATCCAGCGGCACCGCAACCCGGGTGAGTTCCCGGACTGCTAATGCTTTTCGCGGCTTCGGCCGCGACCGGGCGCAGGATGCGCGGGAGGCCGCGGCCGCCTCGGAGGCGGGCAGGACGCCCGCCGAGCATGAGCGCAA
>Ga0210044_10005611_pt1 | contig 16873 bp, 20 predicted proteins | sample CryGey13umfilter_2_FD_183959 | JGI IMG/M metagenome (GOLD analysis project Ga0210044, IMG submission 183959) | Groundwater microbial communities from aquifer in Utah, USA - Crystal Geyser 4/9/14 3 um filter (SPAdes) (version 2) | ecosystem: Environmental > Aquatic > Deep subsurface >...
ACTGGTAGAATTTTATAATGGAGCAACATCCGATACCGCAACAAATATCATCCTACGAATTTAAACTGGTGGGAGAAATGACGTTGAAACAATTTGCCAAAGCAGCGGGAGGAATAATTATTGCATTAGTAATTAATTCGGCACCTTTGGTATTTTTTATAAAGTGGCCGTTGATTTTTATTTTTGCGGTAGGAGGATTGATGTTGGCCTTTGTGCCATTTCAAGACAGACCCCTGGAAACCTGGTTGTTGGCTTTTTTAAAATCAATTTATAACCCAACCATGTTTATTTATAAAAAGGGTCGACCAAAAAACTGGCTGGATATTGATTTGGCCAAAAATTGGATCGAAATTGTGGCACAAGAGAAAAAAGAGCAGGAGGAAATGTTGGAAAATAAGCCGATAAAGAAAAAGAGTCAGGTGAATGAGTTTATTGATTCGTTGCCATCGGTGAATAGGGAAGAAAAGACAATTAAAAATGACGAATTACGAATTACGAATGAGGAGAAGAAAGAAAAACTTCAAACTTCAGACTTCAAACTTCAAGAAGAAACAAAAGAAAAAGGAGTAATAACAGAAGACGTTAAAATGGATTCGGGTGAGGCAAGGCCGAGATTAAATTTGAAAAGAGATATTCAGGAAGCGACTGGGGAAATTGTGTTTGGACAAATCCCAATGCCAGACATTCCTGATTTGCCAAACTTAGTGGTCGGAATGGTTTTGGATAATGGGGGTAAAATTGTGGAGGAAGCGATTGTGGAAATTCAAGATAAAGAAGGAAATCCGAGTCGGGTATTAAAAACCAATTCTTTGGGGCAATTTAGAACTTCAACCCAAATGACAAATGGAGATTATTTAATAGTTACAGAAAAAAATGGATTGGTTTTTGACCGTGTAAGTTTAAAATTGGGGGGGAAAATTGTTTCGCCCATAAAAATAATCGCAAAATAGTTTATTATTAATCAATGCCGATAGACCCTGTCCGAATTGCCATAAAAGGAAGTACTCAAGACCACTTGCCGGTGGAAGACATTATTGATGGGATAGTGTTGCTCAAAGAAGGGGGGGCAGCGTTAATTATGCAGGTATCCTCGGTCAATTTTGATTTGTTATCAGAAAAGGAACAGGCTTCTTTGGTTTTTGCCTATGGGGGGATATTAAATTCACTTAATTTCCCCATCCAAATTTTGATTCATTCGACAGCCAAGGACGTGAGGATTTATTTGACAAATTTAACACAAGCTGAGGTAGACCAGAAAAATCCATTATTAAAAAATAGAATTGCCTCGTATCGCAAATTTATTGAAGAAACAGTCAAAAGAAATGATGTGTTGTCAAAAACTTTTTATTTAGTAGTGCCTTTTTTGCCAGCAGAACTAGGATTAAAGCAGGCGGGAAACCAAATTATCGGGTCGGTCTTGCCGATGGTAAAAAAGAAAGATGCAGGACTACCTTTTCAAAAAGAATATATAGTTGAAAAAGCCAAGGCGGCGTTGGAACCCAAAAAGGACCACTTGATTAGATTGTTTTCGCGACTAGGGTTGGAAATAAAACCATTAAATACAAAAGAATTAATTGAGTTGTTATATAAAATATACAACGAAGATAGCGCCAATAGCCAAAAAATTCAAAGCTTAAATTTTACAGCCCCAATGGTGACGACGAAAAAATGACAAATATAATTTCTAATTACCAATTTCTAATTTCTAAATAATGAATATTTTAGATTTATTTAAGAAACCCGCCAAAAGCTCCGTACAACCTGAAGCTTCGCAATTAGGTGGGCAGGAAAAACCTGTAAATGGGGCAAAACCGTTCGTGGAGGGGTTGGTGTCAGTAAAGGATATTATTGCGCCATCGGCACTGGAAGTTGATTTTGACCATGTTCGAATAGATGGTAAATATTATCGAACTTGCTTTGTGGCGGGATATCCACGATTTGTGGGATTAAATTGGTTGTCAGGATTGATTAATTTTGATGCGTCACAGCGAGTGGCAATGTATATTTATCCAACAGACGGAAAAGAAATATTGGATGATCTTAGGCGTAAAATTGCGGAAATGGAAGCAGAAATTAGTACTGATGTACAACGAGGCAAGGTTGTTAACCCGTCGACACAGGCAAAACTGGAAGATGCTTTGACACTACAGGCAGATTTGGTTAGGGGAGAGGAAAGATTTTTTCAGTTTGGATTGTATGTGACAGTTGAGGCGACCACTAAGGATGAACTGAACCGAATGACCAAAAATTTGGAAGCGGCACTGGGTTCGATAATGTTAGTGTCAAAAAAGGCGACGTTACAAATGGAAGAAGGATTTATTACCACTCTCCCCCTTTGTGATGATAAATTGGCAATTTCACGGAATATGGACACCACCTCATTGGCCACCACCTTTCCTTTTGTATCATCTGATTTGTCCGACGACAAGGGAATAATGTATGGAATTAACGAACATAATGGATCATTGGTAATTTTTGATAGATTTTCGATGCAAAATTATAATTCAGTAGTGTTTGCCTCGGCTGGTGCTGGTAAATCGTACATGATTAAACTGGAAGCGATGAGATCATTAATGTTTGGGACGGAAATAATTGTAATTGATCCAGAAAATGAATATGAAGTGTTAGCAGAAGCGGTGGGAGGGCAATATATTGCCTTTGGTTTTGGGGAAAACTCAAAAATTAATCCCTTTGATTTATCCTTGACGGTGGAAGAAGGGGAAAATACCCTAAACGATAAGGTGTTGACACTTCATAAAATGTTTAAAATAATGCTGGGGGCAATGGACCCGATGGAAGAATCAGTACTTGACCGAGCGGTAATGGAAGCTTACAAAGCCAAAGGAATTACTCCCGACCCAGAAACTCAGACTCGGGAACCGCCATTGGTAGAAGATTTGTACAAAGCCTTAATTGGCATGGAAAATGAGCGCGCCCAAAATTTGGCGGCACGAATGGAAAAGTATATAAAAGGGTCGTTTGCAGGAATTTTTAACCAAAAAACGACAGTTAATTTGCAAAACAAATTTGTGGTTTTTGGGATTAGAAATTTGGAAGAGTCATTGCGACCAGTGGCGATGCACATTGTTCTTGATTACATTTGGACAGTGGTGAAAAAAGAACTAAAAAAGCGAATATTGATTGTGGATGAAGCGTGGTATTTGATGCAATTTGAGGATTCGGCAAGTTTTTTGCGGGGAATAGTTAAGAGGGGGCGAAAATATTATTTGGGGGTGACGACAATCACCCAAGATGTCGACGACTTTTTGCAAACACCTTATGGAAAAGAAATTGTGACCAATAGCTCGATACAAATTTTGCTCAAACAACATAGTGCCGCCATTGATTTAATTGGAAGTACTTTTTACCTATCTGAAGGGGAAAAACAATTATTATTGACAGCAGATAAGGGTGAGGGAATATTTTTTGCAGGACAAAACCACGTGGCAATTAAGGTAATTGCCTCGGAAGAAGAGCATAAGTTGATTACTTCAAACCCGGAAGAGGTGATGAAAAATAAGAAGGAATTTGAGATGAAATTGGAGACTAAATTACAAGAAACAAAATCACAACCAACAAATTTACAAGTTCCAAACAATTTCCAAGAAACAAGTTCCAAATTACAAACTGAAGTTAAAGTCGAGACAAAGCCGCCTGCGTTAGGAAACTTCGTCGAGCCGAAGGAAGAACCAAAAAAAGAAGTAAAATTAGAGGAAGGAAAAAGTGTGTCGTTTAAACCAGTGGTGGAAGTAGAAGAACCGGAATCGGAGGTGGAAAGTGATCTTAAAAAAAGAATTGCAATAATGGAGGAGGAGGAAAGATTAAAGATAACAGAGCACAGTAAAAAGATAACCAAGGAAAAAGAGGAGAAGGAAAAAGAAGAGAAAAAATTAAATGGGACTTTTAGTAATTTTGGCCCGGCAGTGGCCGGGCTACCAAAATATCAGGAGTTGTTCAAAGCGCCTAAACTACCGCCATTACCACAAACTAATTTACAAGTTCCAAAAAACAATTTCCAAACAAGATCCAATAACCAATTTCCAATTTCCAAAGAAGAAATAAAACAAAATGCTCCTATTTTCCCAAGCCAACAACAAGAAGAAGTGAAGATTCCGCAACCGGCACAGCTTATTAAAAAAATAACCAATAACCAATTTCCAATTTCCAAACAAGATCCAATAACCAATTTCCAAAATACAAACCAGGGGGAGAAAAAGCCTGAAGATAAAAAAATGGATTATGACAAGTTGTTTGGGAATTGAGGTATATGAATAAAATAGATTTAATTAGATTGAGGATACTGATTGCAGAATTGAAACAAATTCAAGCAGGAGTTATTGCTAAATTAAACGATCAAGATTTAAGGGCATTAACAGATGAGATACTGGGGATTTTTAAAATGTCAGAAGTGGAGGTAAAAGTTATTGATTTGAATAATATAACTGATTTGGAAAGAACGGTGGCGACGCTACAAACAATTGAAAGTAATGCGATAGAAGCGGGAGAAAATATTGAGAAAGTAGAAGTTGGCAGGGAACCAGAAACAAAACTAAACCAGTTGGAAATTGAGGCATTGGTCGAAGAATATGAATTGGCGATAAAAAATAAAGACCATGAAGCGAAAGAACGGATTGAAAAACTGATTGCGAGATATGAAAAAATAAAGATGGATGAGGTTGAGAGGTTTATACAAAAACAGAGAGAAATTAAGGCTCAAGAAATTCAAAAAGTTGATGTGATTGATGAATTTGTCGAGAGGATGGGTCAAGGGAAAACAGAAGAACAAAGATCGTATATTAAAAAAATAATAATAAGTATGTCAAAAGGAGAAGAAATACCCCCAAGTGCTGGGGTGAATATAGACCAAGTTGAGGTTAAACAAATAAAATTAAAAACTGAATTGTTTATAGAAAAAGAAAGGGAAAAAATAGAATTGAGACGAATTGAAGAAATAAAAAAGGCTTTTGATGTGGTGGTAGAAAACGCAACCACAGAAAAAGAAAAACAACAAATTTTGGCGTATGGAAAATTGGTAACTGAATTTTACGCGACTAAAACACCCGACTTGTCCAAATATAGAAACGGTGCTGAAAATGTGTTGCAGGACAGTGTCCCGAGTGCCGGAAAAAGACAAGAGGTTTTTGATGCCACTGAATCATTTGTAAAAATGGTTCATATAAAAGATTTTTCGGGATTTATGGAGAGAACAAGGGGTTTGGCAAAATTAAATAAAACACTATTGCCAAATATTCGTGAAGTCCGATCTTTTGAAGGATTGATTGGGGCGGTTAATAAAGAACCAACAGTAATGATGGGGCTACAAAAAATGGCCTATTCTAAGATAAAAATGATTGAACTGTTGGGTAAGATACCAGGAATGAGTGGACTGTCGGAAACGATTGGTGGAGTAGCAATGAAAGAATTTGTATTAAGTTCAATGAAGGTGATGGCAGAACAGGGAGTATTGACTGGAGGAAAGGCGATATTACAGGGAATAATATCGGGAACGGCGGCGACTGCCGAGGTGGCAGGAGGTTCAACGGCATTAGCCTCGGCAATTGCCGCTTTTCAGGCGATACCTGTAGTGGGACAAATAATTTTGGTGGTGGCATTTGTGGTGATGGTGGGGGCGTGGTTGATTGATCAAGTAATAAAACTGTATGACAAACTTAGTGAATGGGCGAGTAGCTTTGGAATCAATTTGTGGGGATTTAGGGATGGTTTTACTAATCTGTTTGGAAATGGAAAGTTTGGTAGATTTGTGGGGACGATAGGACAATTTGGATTTAATGCAATAGTGGGAGGGGCAATGGCAATGATGGCGGGAATGACGGCAATAATAGGAATGGGGCTGGCAACAATGAGTGCTATGGTTGTCCCAGCAGTAATTGGACTAACAGCCGTCTCAATGGCCCTTGGAGTAATTACAAACATAGAAATTTCGTCACTAGTACCGCCACCACCACAGGGGACGGGGGGGACTTGTTGGCCGAAAGGAGGGGAAGAAGAATCAGGGAAAATAAATTGCCGTCAGGAACCGGATGTGCCAAAAGTAAGTGCAAAAATGTCGAAGGACGATTATGCAGATTTAGCAAGTCGCTGGGTTGACAATCAGGGAAAAAGTCATGCATTATGCAGATTTAGCAAGTCGCTGGGTTGACAATCAGGGAAAAAGTCATGCCGAAGAGTGTTATTATGATGCGGTAAACAGATCACTTTGTGCGGGAATAGATCCAAATTATACTTTGGCAATATGGTTGCACGAATCGGGAGCGAGCAACTATGATTTGCCTACTCGACCGGATATTGAAGATTTTGGAATTCATGGAAGTCAATCGGTGCCAACTGAAAATTTTGATTTACAAATTAAATATTTTTTAACTTTGGATATGGGACCACATTGTCCCGATTTGCCTTATTGGTTATCAGTATCAACAAATTTTTTGACCGGTGGATGTGACCCTGATTTGCAAAATGATATTTACCCAATTACAGGCAGAATGTATTATGGGGAATTACAGGCAACATATAATTTGCTAACTGGAAGCTCACTGCCCGCCACGATTCATGTGCCACCCCGGGGAAGTCAATGTAGTGGATCGAAAGATGGATTGCCCGATAACGAATATATTAGACCCGACGGAGTGCTAATGGAATGTGATGGACCGGTGGATGAAAATGGAAATTTTATTGGAAACCCTGGAGGTGTTGACCCTGATTCATCGGGTAAACCTGGTGAACCAATTCCAGGGGTTTCGTGTAGTGTGGCAGAATTTGTAAAGTCAACAAAACAGTGTGGAGAATCATGGTCAAATATGGGTTTGCCTGGAGGGTCGGGAACCATTTGTAGTGCTGGCTGTGGACCTAGCTCAGTATCGTCTATTCTGAGACCAATAAATGGAGGATGGACCCCAAATACGATTATCTTTGAAACTGGATCGCCTTATAGTAATATGGGGGGTGAGGGATCGAGTCTAGGAGACGCACGTAATTCATTAATAGATCATGGTTTTGCCAATAAGGTTGGTCAAGTGCAGTCGTGTTCGACAGATGATGTATCAAATTGGATTCGACAGGGACAAGCAGTAATATTACTTGCAAATTCATATACTGGCAGTAGTGGGGGGACTATAGGTCATATATTGGTGGCGGTGGGAATTGATGATGCTGGAGTTATTTATACAAAAGATCCATACTATAGTAACGAGACACCTTTTGGGGGTAGTGGAGCAATCGCAGGAAAAATAAAGGAGTTACGACAATGTTTACCTGTTGACCTAGGAGAACCATGTCGAAACAAAATAAAATAATACTAATAATAGGAGGAATTGTGTTGATGTTTGTAATGGTGGTAGTTTTTTGGCCAAAGAAAGAGGTGGTGATCGAGAAAAAAACTATAAAAACGATATCGGCGTCGGTGGTGATAATACCTACCCAAGACAAAAGACCAATTTATTCAACAACTGGGGCAAAATTGACGATTTTGCCTGATGATGAATATAATTTGATGACATTGGTTTATTTGTTGAGGCAAGAGTGCCCAATAAACAATGAATATTTTGGGATTATTTATGATTATAAAATTAATAAATTTGTGGTGACAATACCCTTGGCGAATATGGAAACATTTTTGCAATGGAAAAAAGATACGGGTTATAATTTAATAACAGATAAATATTGGGTGATAAAAAATGATTAAAGAACTTTATAGATTAAGATTAATAATTTTGCTGGCTTTTGTGGCGGTGTTGATGGGATTAACGCGATGGAAATATAAAAATTATCAATGGCCGGAAGCAGAAGTAGCAATACAAATATCGCCAACGTCCATGCCGACACCGACAAGTAAGCCAACAAACGAAGAACTATATCCCTTGTATAACTTATTGCCTTTTAAAGGTAAAGATTTTGTGGTGGACAGTTATTTGACACCATTTGTGTTAAATGTGATAACGGCGGGGAATATAAAAACGGTGACAAAAGATATTTATAAATGGATGATCGAAAATAAAGTGGCGACGGAAAGCCATAAGTTAATATTTTCAGATAAATAAATGAAAAAAATAATTGTAGTAATGGTGGTGCTTTTTAGTGGTTTGTTTTTGTCTGGTTGTGCCCCGCAGTTGCGGGGTGAGACAGTTAATGCAACGGTGACAAAAAGTGGGACTTTGACAATGAAAGTGGAAAATGAATATTTACTAAAAACCGATAGTGAAATTGTAAATATTACCAGTAATAAGATAAATTTGGATAATTATTTAAAATCAAAAATATCGGTGACAGGACAATTTTCAGGAAGTACGCTGTACGTGGACTCAATTACAAATTAAACAGTTCTAGATTGGGGATTCGAGCAAAATGTTTTTTGTTTAAAGTCCATAGTTTCATCTCAAAATCTATAGCACTTGAGGCGACCAACAAGTCGTTGTCAGCAACTGGACTATGTTTTAATTTTACCTTAATCTGGGCATAAATTTTACCTATAGAAAAACCCATATTAATGGGTCTAATATGATGGCTGTCTAAAAATTTATCAAAATCAGACAAATCCTTGCCTTTATTTTCAAATCCATAGGCGACTTCACCATAAACTATAGGATTTATATAATACTCATGATTGTTGTTTAATAATATTTTTCGCCTAATAATATTAATTAGAATATCGGAATCGAGCTGGATTTTCATTAAAAAGAAAATTTAAATGATTTTCTAAATTCCTTCATACCTTTTTCAATTTCATCAAATTCTTCATTTGTATAGTTAATTTCAAATTTATCGAGAATTGGGGTTATATAAACAGCAGGACGACCGGCACGTTTTATTAAAATTTTATTTTTGCTAGCAATTACATTATCCATTAATTCACCTAAATTATTTTTAGCATATGTGGCAGTAACAGTACTCATCATTAGCTATTTTAGCTATTTTAGTTAATTTAGTCAATATATAGATTAATCTTGAAGCCTGACTGGCATGATTATGTGCAATAAGTCGGGGTTTTGGGGATCACGAAAAGCGCCAGGGGTGAGGGGTTGATTTAGTTCAATAATAACTTCATTCCCTTTGACTATGGCTAAAAAATCGGAAATAAATTTGTAATTGAAGGCAATTTCGAGAGGATCACCCTCAATTCGGGCGTCAACTAAAACTTGGTTTTGACCAATTTGAGGGGCATTGGCAGATAATTCAAGACTATCTTTTTTGAGAGAAAAGCGGACAACGTTGGCCGACTGCCTGGCAAAAACAGAGGCAAGGCGAATAGCTTGGGCCAATTCCTCTTTGTTGACATAAATTTTGGTAGGGGAGGATTCGGGAATAATCCGTTCAAAATTGGGATATTCACCATCAATGAGACGAGAAACTATTTCTAAATCTTCTAAAACAAAGACCACCTGATGACGTTCAGGGGTAAGACCAATTTTAATTTTAGGAGCAATTTTGGCGATTTTTAAAACTTCGGACAGTGATTTGGCTGGGATTAAAAGAGTAAGGGATTCTTGACCGTCGGGAAAAGTGATTGGGTTTTGAAATTTAATTGTTTTTAAAGAAAGCCTAAAACCATCAGTGGCAACGAGAGTTAAAATTTCGGGGGTAAACTTACATAAAACAGAGGTGAGAACGGGTCTAGAATCGTCGGTGGCGGACGCAAAGGCGACTGTGGCTACACTGTCAAGAAGTTGGGGTAAGTCTAATTCAAAGATGGTAGAAGAGTCGAGAGAGGGAATTGAGGGAAAGTCGGTTGAGGAAAGAGTGGAGAAGGTTGACGAGGCCTTGGTTGAGGTAACTATTAATAAGTTTTGTTCATTTAAAGAAAAATCAATTTTACCAGCAGGGAGGTAAGAAATAAATTCAGAAATGTCTTTGGCGGGGAGACAAAAAGAACCTTCGGATTCGATTTTGGCACCAGTCCAGTAATTGATACCCATTTCCAAAGAAGTAGCAGAAAGTTTTAGCCGACCTGAGTCAGTAGTAAAAAGAATATGACCTAAAATAGGAAGCTGTGCTTTGGTGGAAACAAATCGGGAAACGTGAGTGAGAGCGATGTTTAAATTTTCAGATAAAAGTGAAAGTTCCATTGCCTCTATATTAGCAAAAGTTAGTTTATAAAACAGTAGTAGTTATAGTAGAGAGGGTGGATTAGTAGATAAACTAATTAAAAATTACGAATTATGAATTACGAATGATTAAAATTTAAAATAGTAGGGTGTTGATAAATTGTATTTAATGGTAGTTTTTGTATTTTTTGTATTTATTAACTTATAGAATAAATGTGAGTTCTGGTAAAATTCGGTAGAAAAAGTCTTGATATTTTGTGGATAAGATTGTGGATAAAGTTAAAATATGGTGGATAACTTTTGAAAGGTTTAGAGAGAGGCGATAATTTGGTTGATAAGTGGTTTTAATTGTGGAGAAGTATTTACTTTATCCCGAGCATGCATAATGCTAGTGTGATCACGATCTCCTAGAAGATGTCCAACCTCCTTAAGAGGTAATAGAGCTTGAGTTAAGAGTAGATAGGCGGTAATATGACGAGCAAGGACAAGTTCTTTTTTACGTGAAGCGCCAATTAAATCCCCTGTTTTTATATTAAAATGGCGGGCACAAACAGAGATTACGTGACGTGGGGTAAGTTTTTCGGAAGTTAGTTTTGATGAGTTGTTTAAACTTTGACCATTAAATGCTTGTTCAACGATTTCAAGAGTAATTGAATTTAAATGATTGGTTTGGGTAGAAATGGCAATTTCGCCTACTTTTCCCTCTAACTCACGAGTGTTGGTGTTGATTTTTTCGGCGAGAAAATTGACCGCTTCAGGATCAATCGAACTGCCTTTTTTGGTGACCAGGCCTTGAATGATGGCACAACGCATTTCAAAATCGGGAGGTTGAATGTCGACAGTTAACCCACCCATAAAACGAGAAACAAGGCGATCTTCAAGACCTTTAATCTCATTTGGTTTACGATCAGAAGTTAAAACAATTTGTTTTCCGGCTAGATGAAGGGTGTTAAAAGTGTGAAAAAACTCTTGTTGGTTGTATTCTTTACCAGCGATAAATTGAATATCATCAACTAAAATACAATCTAGTTGACGATATTTGTTTTTAAACTGAGTCATATTTTTTGATTTTAGAGCAGCAATAAGATCATTTCCAAAGGTTTCAGCAGGGAAATATTTGAGCTTTAAATCGGGGTTATTTTTTAACATTTCGTGGCCAATAGCTTGCATTAAATGGGTTTTGCCAACACCAACTCCACCCCAAATGAAAAAAGGATTGTAGGAAAGACCTGGGTTTTTGACAATCCCCTGGGCGGCGGCATAGGCAAAATTATTACTATCGCCGACAATTAGTTGATCGAAAGTATATTTGGGATGAAGCCCTGATTTTAAAGCAGAAACTGAAGGTGATGATGATTTTTGAAAAGAAAAAAGTGGGGTGGAGTCGATAGATTTTGAGGGTGGTTGAATAAGAGATGAGACTTCGAATTTTAAATTGTTGTCGGCGTTGGTGTGTCGATCGAGAGCGGTTTTGAAATTGGAATAATATTTTTGCTGATTTTGTTGGGCAATATTGGGAAATGGACATCCAATAAGGGCAAAGTTGTTTTCAATAGAAATTAGGATGGTGGGTTCGATGTAAACTTTGTAGACACCATTAGATAGGTCAATTTTTAATTCTTCTTTGACTTTTTTCCAGGTTGTAATTAGATCCATAAGATTAAACCCTTCCCCCAACCCCTTCCCTTGACAGGGCAGGGGCGGAAAACAACCAACTATGGTTGAGATTAATATAAAATAAAACCTAAATATACATTAAAAACATGATCGGGCAGAAAACTTGTTTTTTTGTTTATCCACATCATCATAAACCACTTTTCCACAATTGGGAATGGGTCAAAAATGAAAAATCAATCTACCTCTACCCATCCTTTGACAAGGAGGGGAAACAAAAATTTAAAATTTATGATAAAATATCGAATATGTTAGAGAAACAAGTAGAACTAATTTCATTGCCAATTATGGACGACATTGCCAGTGCAGTTAAAAGTGGTGGTGAATATAGACAAAATTTGGGAACAAGTGAATTATCGGAATTGGTTGGTCAAGCAATCCAACTATTAACGGATGAATATTCTTTTTTAACTCCCAAAGTTACTCCTCCTGTAGTGCAAATTAGATCAGATGGAGTAATTAACATTGAAACTGCAGTAAACACATCAACTCCTGTTGCTGGTGTAGATTTGAAAGTTAATTGGAGAAATAAAGAACCTGGTGTGCTGGAATGTGTTGGATTAACATTAACTTCGAAATATAGTAATCTGGCTAGAGCAGGTTTGTTTTTGAAAAAAATTGATCCAGACAAAATGATTGAAGCAAAAGTTAGAGAGCCAAACAAAGCTTTAGGGGATGTAATTAGGGCACAAATGAAGCTTCGAGGTGTAAATGTTACTGGGGCTGGGTATACTGTTGATGGGCCTAATGTTAGGGTTGTGGTTCAGGGTACAAAAAATATAATTTAAGTTGGGTATTGGGGAAAAAGGATTTTATTTTTGTTTGTTGAGTGAATTAATCAATTTTTTGACTAAAATTAGAAATCCTGGAAGTTGGGAGAATGTTTGATTTGCGAGTTCTTCGTTGTAGGTGTGAACAGTATTGTTGCGGAGGTCGACAAAATCAATCCATTTTTGATCGTAATTAATCAATTTGTTTTGATAGGCCATTTTAAATGTTTCTTTTGGTGATTTAACGATTATGCCATGTTCCTGTTCTAAAATTGTTTTTAGTATTTTCCAAGTTAAATCCATGCAAAATTCAAATCTTTGGATAGCGGAGTCTTTAATGATTGAGGTTGGTGATATTTGTAAAACTTCTTCAAGTCGAGAAACAGCTTGACCAAACTGTTTTAATTGTTCGCTTTGTTTATCCATAATGTTTAGTTTAAATTATAAACGTTTTTTGTGGCGACTTGACGGAAGGAGTCGGAAACAGTGGAAAAATCGATGAGATCAAATGAATACAATGTGGGAAGGTTGTCAATTTCCTCTTTGATGGAATATAAAATTGAGGGTGATAATTGTTTTTTACCTAAAATGCCAATATCAATATCGGAACGATCGTCACCTGTTTCTGTAACTCGTGAGCCAAAAATAAAAAATTTGTATTTATTTAAATTAACGTGTTTTGCGGTAATTTTGAGTAAATCTGATTTTAGTTTTGTAAATGGATAATGTTTAGGATACATGGGATGATTATAACATTTGATGACAAAAATATTTAAAATTGATGCTAAAATAGCAACATGAAAGCAAAAGGAACATATCAACCAAAAAAGAAAAAAAGAGCAAGAGTTCATGGGTTTTTGAAAAGAATGGCCACGGCAATGGGTCGAAAAGTGGTTAAAAAGCGTCGAGCGAAGGGAAGAAAGAAACTGACAATCTAGCGGAGTGGCGCGATTGCGCTATAGCACGATAGTGGGAAAAGAAAGTATAATAAGTTGTGTTAAAGAAAATTAATAGGATTTCACGGGAAGTGGAGATAAAGGAAGTGTTGAAGGATGGGAGATATTTACATGATGAATTTTGGATGAGAAAATGGATCAATCTCCCTCCCCGCCCTGCGGGCGAGGCTTCCCTCTTTGACAAGAGGGACACAGTAAGAAAATTTTTGGTGATTGTGTCAAAAAAAGTAGCAAAATTGGCGGTGGACAGGAACAGAATGAAGAGACTGGCTTATGAGGTGATAAGAAAAAATTTAGAAAAATTACCCGAGGGAATTAGAATGGTGTTAGTAATCAAAAAACCGTATGAAAAAATTGGTAATGAAATTATTAGTGGTCTATAAAAAATATATTTCGAAAGGTTATAATTGTCGTTTTTACCCTAATTGTAGTGATTATACTTATCAAGCTATCGAAAAATATGGAGTGGTAAAAGGATTGACTTTAGGTTTGTGGAGAGTGACGAGATGTAATCCGTTTAATAAAGGTGGAATCAATCTGTTAAAATAACCAATTACATTAAACTAATAACCAAGATACAATAACCAAGTATTCCAAACAATTACCAATTTCACAAATTCAAATAACCAAACAGTTTGTAATTTTAGTGATTGGTAATTGAGATTTGTTTGTTTCTTGGAATTTGGTTATTGATTATTAAATAAAAAATAATATGAATGTTTTTATATCTCCTTTTGTTAACGCATTGATGTGGTTTTATGATTTGTTTGGAAATTTGGGGTGGTCGGTGATTACAGTGACCATTATTATTAAGCTGTTGTTATTTCCGATTATTTGGCCAAGTTTAAAGTCGGCCAAAAAAATGGCTGAGCTTCAACCTCGATTGAAAAAATTGCAGGAAAAATACGGAAAAGACAAAGAAGGATTGGCTAAGGCGCAAATGGATTTTTATAAACAGGAAGGAATCAATCCCCTGTCAGGATGTTTGCCAAATTTATTGCAAGTAGCAGTGTTGATTATATTTTTTTCGGCATTTAATTTGGTGATTGGGGTGACGGAAGGAAAGAAGCAAATTACGGAACTAAATTCTCATTTGATTCCAATAATTAAAGTGGCAGAGAACTTTAAATTTAATCAGGATTTTATGGGGATGGATCTTGGCACAACACCAGCAAAATTATTTGGGATGGGTTTTTCGATAAATTGGATTTTGGTTGGGATATTGTTAATCGGATCGGCAGGTTTGCAATATTTATCAAGTAAATTAATGATGCCATCCTCCGCCCAGAAGGGGCTACGGAATGGTAAACCTTCTACTGTGGTTGATCAGTCGGCGTATGTTAAGGCAACACCAGAAAAAAGTGATGATATGATGGAAGCGATGAGGACTCAATCGCTATATCTGATGCCGGCAATGACGGTATTTATTGGTTGGGGTTTTTCGGTGGGAATGCTTTTATATTGGTTTGTAAACAGTGCGGTAATGCTAGGACAACAATTGTTGGCTAATAAACAAAGCTAAAATTTCTAATTTCTAATTTCTAATTTCTAAAAAAATTGAATATTTTCATGATAGAATAGCCACATGGATAACAAAGATAGAAATAAAATAATTCTCGAATTAACTTGTGAATTGCTCGAAAAACTTAATCATGAAGTAGAAAATGCATTTGTAGAAGACGTAGAAGGTGAGGAAAATCAAGTGTTAGTGTCGCTAACTGTGGTTCGACCAGGGGCATTAATTGGACTTCGTGGTCGTAATTTGGCAGCAATTCAACTGGTGTTGTCACTAATGGTTAAAGTAAAATTTGGGGAATGGGTGCGAGTGTTGCTGGATATTAATAACTATCGAGAAGAACAAAAAACGAGATTGCAAGAAATGGCTAGAGATTTGGCAAAAAGAGTAATGGAAACTGGGAAAAGCGCGGAAATGATGGCCATGAGCTCATACGAACGCCGATTGTGCCATATGGCAATACAAGAAATTGAGGGAATTACCTCCGAATCGGAGGGTGAAGGAGAGATGAGACATCTTGTTATAAAAAAGGTATAAATCCTAATTTCTAATTTCCAATTTCTAAAAAATTTTTGTGCTAAGATAGGGCGTGGAGAGCAGAAAACAAATTTTTAATTTAAAATTTTTAATTTTTAATCAATTTAAAAAAATAAATTTTAAAAAATTGTTTGTATCTTTGTGGTTGTTGTTTTTACCGACGCAATTGGGTTTGCATTTTTGGCCAGAATGGAGCCAGGTGATGGGACTACGAGTGGATTATTTGGCACCGACACTTTATTTTGGAGATATTTTGTGGATATTCTTACTAATTTTTAATTTTAAATTTTTAATTTTTAATCAATTTAAAATTTTTAATTTTAAATTTTTAATTATTTTTTTATTTGTAATAATAAATATTTTTGTGGCGGGAAATAAATGGGAGGCGGGGTATAAATGGATGCGAATAATACAGTGGATAGTTACATTTAAATTGATTTTGGATAATAAAAAATTGTTTAAAGAAATGCTGTTAAAAGTTTTGCCTGTTTGGATTATTGGTGAAGGTTTGCTGGGATTGGCTCAGGTGGTAAACGGAGGATCGTTAAATGGGATATTTTATTGGCTGGGGGAGCGACGTTTTAGCTATATTAGCTTGGGAGTGGCCCAAATTTCATACTTGGGACAAGGGTTAATTAGAGCCTATGGTACATTTTCTCATCCAAATTCGTTTGCTGGATTTATATTGATATCTCTGATTGTATATATGAGATATCAAAATTACGAATTAAAAATTACGAATTACGAATTAAAGAAAAGAATATTCTATTGGAGTGTTGTCTTTTGTGGATTGTTGGGGTTGTTTTTGTCGGGAAGTAGAACGGTGTGGGGAATATTAATAATATTATTAATTACGAATTACGAATTACGAATTACGAATTGGAAAAAGACACTTGGAACAATATTAATATTTGGAGGATTGGTTGTTTTAATCTTTAGTTTGATTTCAAATAATTATCGGATAGTGGATTTTGTAGGTGGATGGGATAGTGAAGGAATGGTAAAACGGGGTGGGTTGATGGTGGCAAGTTTAAAAATGATTAAGGATCATTTATTGTTTGGAGTGGGGGCGGGGAATTTTTTGGTGAGATTGCCGGAATATCAACAAAACTCGGGAGTGTTTTGGTTGCAACCGGTTCACAACATCATCATCTTGATGACCGTAGAGTATGGGTTGGTCGGTTTTTTGATGATGATGAAATTTTCAATTTTCAATTTTCAATTTTCAATTAAAAAGAAAAATAATTTGATAGTTTTGGGAATTATTTTGATTACGGGAATGGTGGATCATTATTGGCTGACTTTGCCACAGAATTGGTGGTTAATGTGTGTGGTTTTATCATTGATTTAATAATATTTTTTGCA
>Ga0210044_10005619_pt1 | contig 16848 bp, 18 predicted proteins | sample CryGey13umfilter_2_FD_183959 | JGI IMG/M metagenome (GOLD analysis project Ga0210044, IMG submission 183959) | Groundwater microbial communities from aquifer in Utah, USA - Crystal Geyser 4/9/14 3 um filter (SPAdes) (version 2) | ecosystem: Environmental > Aquatic > Deep subsurface >...
GGCATATAAAAAACTCAATAAAATTAGTGGATACAAAATAGCCAAACTAAAATTTGAGATAGATTTAGATAATACCATTATAAAAGAAATTGTGTTGCTTTGTGGTGGAAATCCAGCTAAAGCAGCCCACCTTTGGAATAGTACTTAATCATGTTTCGAACACTTATGGGTAGAACCTCGAGGAATTTTTTTGATTAAACTTTTCTATCCAATTGAACAACAGTGATTAAATCAATTTTATTATCACTTACTTTATTGATAGTAAAAACAAACCTTTCGTTGGCAATAACTTCATCTTTTTCTGGGATACTTTCATGTATGTTGATGATGTAACCTCCTAAAGTTTCGTACTCATCAGATTCGGGTAAATTTAATTTATAGTTGTAGTTGAGATAATCAATTTCTAGTCTTGCAGAAAATTGATACGTAGTTGCGTCTATTTTTAATTCAATGAGTTCTTCCTTATCATGCTCATCTTCAATTTCCCCAAAAATCTCTTCAATAATATCTTCTAACGCTAATATGCCAGAAGTACCTCCAAATTCATCAACTACAACTGCAATACTTCTTCTTTCTTTTATTGTTTTTTTAAGTACTTCATTTGCCGACATTACTTCTGGAACTATTGAAACTGGACGTAAAATAGATTGAATAGAAGAGGGTTTTTTAAACAGTTCTTTCGAATGAACATACCCGATAATATTATCAATTGAATTTTTGAAAATTAATATTTTTGATAAACCTGTTTCGATAAATTTCTGTTTTAGCTCGTCAATCGATTTTTCAATATCCATTGAAATGATTTCAGTTCTAGGTATCATACAATCTCTAACTTTTATATCAGAAAATCCTAGTGCATTTTTAAAAATCTGTATTTCGGTATCTATTTCCTCATCTTTTGTTTGTCGTTCTTGAATATTGGCAACAAAATCTTCTAAATCTATTTTAGAAAAAGCCAAATCGCTTTCTGAAGTATCCACTTTAAATATTTTTAAAATAAGGCTTGATATCCCAACTGTGAAGTAGGTAAATGGATATAGAATATAATAAGTTATGGATAAGGGTATTGCTGAAATTGACAATACTTTATTAGGATTAATTCGAAATAATGCTTTGGGTAAAAATTCTGAAAAAAATAGTACAATAACTGTTGAAATGATAGTTTGAGTAAACAAAATAATAAATTCATTATGGGTGAGATAAATAACAATTATTGGTTCTAATAGCATCGCCATAATAATACTGTATATTACTAATGCTATATTGTTTCCAAGCAACATGGCTCCAATAAATTTGGCGGGTTGTTTTAAAAATAAAGCAAGAATTTTTGCTGAAAAAATGCCTTTTTTGTGGTCTAATTCTATTTTTAATCGGTTGGCAGAAATAAAAGCAATTTCTATGCCCGAAAAAAGAGCAGAGAAAAGCATAGCAAGAATTAAAAAAATCCAAAAAAGTGAAGTCATTTATTAGAAAATTTTTTTAAAGCATGAGTTGTAAAGATAAGTCAAAGATGAACAATTTATTTTGACATATTTTCAAATCTTTTTAACTGTCGCTTTCTAACAAAATATAAAATAGTAGCGATACCTGCGAATATATAAAAATACAAGGCATCTTCCAAAGCGGTATAAATTAAATGATAAGTAGCGATAAAAAAGCTAATGATAGCGATTACCAACCACATGTATTGTAGAAAACGTACAACTTTTTGCATGGTTATTTAGTTGGGTTTAAAGAATCGGGGTCTTCCTTAATGTTTATAGTTCCTTTTATTTTGTAAATTTTCCATTTGCTAAAATCTTGGTTGGCTTCCATTCCTTCTCCCATTATTATTTCCTCTTTGGTGGTTATTTTAACGAATACATCGGAATAAATTTTAGAAGAATCTTCATTCCATATCAGATGTTCAGTATTTAATTTTTCACCTTTATCATTGATAACAACAACATTGTTTTTCGCTTCCATTATTTTTTTTGAAACTTGCTGTATGGCATAATTGGAGGTTAAAGTAGATGCAACATTTAATAAGGAATCATAAAATAACACTTTTATTCCTTCTGTCATTTCTATATAATGGTTATCCTTTTCATCATATTCTTCTGATAAAGGAGCAATAATTTTTATTTTAACAGTTGCCTTTTCAGAATAAATAAGTTCTACATTTTTCCCTTTGTTGATGGGTATTTTTTTTTGACTAATTAAAGATTCAACTTGTTTAATGTCGTTTTCACAAGAATAAAGAATCCCGAAAATAACTAGCATCGGGATTACTTTATAAATCAATAAACTGACTTTTTTTTTGGTCATTTATTTTGTTTTGATGGTGGTCGATTCGTTAATCCAACATCCAACAGTGTAAGAATCTCCAGCTTTTTTACTGTAAAAGAAAACATCTTTAGTTTCAGGGAAATGAGCGGAAATGCTGGCAATTTTTTGGTTGGCATCTGAGGTTACTGAACCATCAATAGCTTTTGCTTTTTGGTATTTATCTACAGCAGCCCAATAAACGCTCCACTTTCCTAATTCACCATCATCACAAGTACTTGCACTTTGTGCATAACAATCTCCAATTAATAGATAAGGCTCTCCCCATCCACTTTTTAATCCAGCAGCTTTTAAAGCGTAAGTTTTTGCAGAAGAATAATTTTTGCTATATGAATATGCTTGGGCGATGCTATAAGTGTAGTCTGCTTTATCAGCATCAGTTGTTGCTAAATCGACGGCTTTCAAAAACCATTCAGCCGCTTTGCTAAATTCTCTTTTTCCTAAATATAGATTACCCATGCCAGCTGCACCTTCAGCAGAAGGTTCTAATTTAAAATAAGCAACGGCTAATTTTTCAAAAATATTAGTGTCGTAACATTTTTTTGCTTTTAATAAACGAACGGTTTGTCGTAACCAATCTACATTTTCTTTGTTGGCTTCAAAATTCTTTTCAGCCAAAGGAACAAGTACTGCACAATCTAAATAAGGAGAAGTTACACTTTGTATGCTTTCTTCCGCTTTTGCATAATTTTCAGCATCTTTACCATCTTTGTTGGCAGCACAAATGGCAATAGTTTTTTCAAATAGTTCAACTACCTCTTCTTTTGTTTTTTTGCCTATTTTTTCCAAATTAATGATAGCAAACATTGCAGCAACTAAAGTTCCTGATTGGGTGTTATTTCCAGTTAAATTTAATGCTTCATTTAATATTTCAAATGTTTTTTCTTTTTCATCTTGTCGGCTCACCAACATAGATTGCCCTTTGTATCCTAATACTAAACCTTTTTGTCCAAACATTTCTATTCTTCTATCATAAATAGAAAACATGGTGTCTAAATACGCTTCTTTTTTAATTTTATCCGTTTCTTTATCAGCTAAATCTTTATACATATCAACACCATTGATATACAATGTTTTTTGTGATTGCGGACATACACGATAAGCTACTTTCCATAAACTAAGAGCTAATTTTGGATCGTTTTTTAAATAATCTTTATAAATTAAACTTTCGATACAAGTTATACTATCTTGTGGTGTTTTCCCATAGTTTGGTTGAGCAAAACTGGCTAAACTTATTGTTATTCCTACTATTGTTAATGTTATTTTTTTCATCTGTTAATCGTATTTTCTTTTTTGAAACCAAATGGAATTAATGGTAATTCCTAAATTAAAATTGATAAATTTTTCTTTTATTAATCCTTCATCTATTGTGCCTTTATTACCATATTCTATTCCTAAATTAAGACGAGGGAAACTACTTTCCGCTTTTCTTATAGGTAAGCCTACCCCAAAAGTTATGCCATATTCTGTCCAACTAGTGTTGTTTACTACTATATATGAGGTGTTGTATCGAGTGCCAATTCTATAGGCAATTCGTTTAAAATAATTAGTACCATCATTTTTAGGAATAATTTGAATACCTGCTGCTATGGAATAATTAGATTGAAAAGAATAAAGAGGGTCATTACTTAAAATAGAACCCCAATTAACTGATTTATAATCTATTCCAAAAAGCCACTTGTTTAGTTTTTCAATTGAGAAACCAACACCTAATTCGGAAGGCAATTGTATCATGTCATCCACATCATCAACAAAACTTGCGGTATCTTTTATTGAGCCATGGTCAACTGTACCAGTAAATGTTCTGAGTATTTCTGTCCTTTTGGCAGATAAATCAGCTGATAAACCATAGGTGGCACCAATAGTTAATTTGTATTTATCATCATTCGATTTAGTAAAATTCTTTTGATATTGCAAACCAAAATCAGCTCCAAAATCAGCTGCCGAAATGTCTTTTACTTTCCAGATATTAAGTCCATTAGGCAAATCTCCATAAATTATTTTTTGATCATAAGACATGGATCCGAACAAAAAATACGCATTGGCACCGATTGAAATCTTAGAGGTAGAATCTATTTTAAAAGCTAAACCATTTCCAAAATAAGCTTTATTGAGAGCACCTTCTCCTTCACTATAATTACTAATATTTCCAGCAATTGAATCATTAATAACCTCGCTGTACTTGTATCCAGTATTCGAATAAGGTAAAAATCCAAAACTCATTCCCCAAGTATTTTTAACCATGGGAAATGCAAAAGCGATGTGATTGATGTAAGGATTGTTTTGATATTGAGATTCTGTTCCATCACTCAGCCATAAGGCATTATTGGTATAACCTAAATCAAAAGTTGTTACGATATTACCAGCATAACTTGCTGGATTTTGTAAATTAATATCTCTATCAGAACTCAATCCAATACCAATTCCACCCATAGAAAAGTTTTGTGAAAATCCAGAAGGTCTAATTACACCAATTCCATATTTTGAATAAGGGGAATTTGTTGTTGCCTGGGAAAATGCTGTAACGCTTGTTATCAGCAAAAGGAAAAGAATAAAATATGCGTTATGCTTTCTCATTATAAATTAAAATTTCATTCAATCCCTGAAGGACTAAAAATTTGTCTGCAAAGATGCGATTTTTTGGCTCCAAATCAAATAGATTAATATCGCCACCTGTAACAACTATTTTTAGCAATGCATATTGTGAAATGTATTCATTAATTATTCCATTAATTTCATTTTTCAACCCATTGTAAACACCCGAAATAATTGAGTTTTCTGTAGAATCTCCTATCAATATTAAATTTTCTTTATTAAATGCTATCAATGGAAGTTTTCCGGTAAAATGGTGAAGGGCATTAAATCTCATATTAAATCCAGGAGAGATACTTCCTCCTAAATATTCTCCTTTCGCATTGATAAAATCGTACGTCACGCATGTTCCTAAGTCTATCACTAATAAATCTGTATTGTTAAAACAACTTTTTGCACCTACAACTGCAGCAATCCGATCGATTCCTAAAGTTTCGGGTGTTTTATAAATAATGGTCAAAGGTAGGGGTGTTAAATGAGTCAATGGCAAAAAATTATACTTTTTTAACAGTATTTCATTTTTTTTATTTTCTATTACTGAAGAGAAAATAGAATTTGTTATCTTAAATTTTTTAAAAATAGAATTGATTAAAGAATCATCTAATTCCTTTTGTACAATGGTTTCTAGCAATATTTTATTATTAAATACTGCCAGTTTAGTAAAGGTATTTCCTATGTCTATAACTAAGTTCATGGTAAAAAGAACGTCGAAAGTACAAAATGTATTAGTATTTGTTTTTGGAGATAGAAATATTTTTCTACATTTGCCGACCGTAAATAATTGGTGCCTTAGCTCAGTCGGTAGAGCAAAGGACTGAAAATCCTTGTGTCCCTGGTTCGATTCCTGGAGGCACCACTTACCTAAAGTCCCGCTTGATGCGGGACTTTTTGGTTTTATAACTTTTTACATTTTTTACGGAGTGGACTATTTTTAAAAACGGAGTGGACTTTGAATTCAATAATATGGTTTTAATATTGTTACTATTGAATCAACCTCCCAATTACTTGATGCTTTAATGCAATACGATTCTACATTATTTTTTAACTCCAATATGTATACTTGATGTGTTTTATCAAAACTACAAGAAATCACTTTTCCATCAATTTTTCTATTGTCTAATTTATTAATTAATGGAATATGCTTTTTCACTTCCTTTTTATTAACTTTTATAAGGTCATTTTCATTATATGACCACCTAAAACAATCTGAATGCAATATACTTTGAGATTGACACCCAACAAAAGCAAGTGCAATTAGTATTATTAAAAGTCTATTTTTCATCTTTTAAAGGTAAAAAAATATGAAACGTTTGATTTTGCTTGAATAGAAATGGATTATTAATTATTGATTTCTAAAATACTGTTTCAAATACGTCACTTGTTTTTCATCTCCAATTATTTCGTGATACCATACTGGTTCCAAATAATCTTCCCATGCATCCTTTTTCTGTTCTTCTATCAGTTTTTTGCGTGCCTCTTCAATTTTATTCAACCATACTTGACTTGGATTTAACACCACTTCTACTGATAATATTTTCTTAACAGGGATTAATATACTTTCACTATCTGGTCCAACATATAAGTGATAAGGAATAGATAAATAAAGAATCATTTTATCACTGAGTTTATACGCTTCTATCAATTCAGTTGTCTTGGTTAATATACTATCCGAACTATTATATTCGTAATTCCCCATGGGATAGCCTTGGGCATCTTGGTTGTCGGCATAAAACAATTTTGATTTACCATTCCTATAATCTCCCCAACTATATGGTGTACATTTCACAAAAGGAAAGCTGTATAATATTAATTGGTAGACCATGTTTTCGTGAAGTAAGCAAAACCCAGAAGGCCTATAAGAGTAGTCGTATCCACCTCTACCAAAAGAGATAATTCCTTCTATTGTTGTGGTGTCATCAAACGTTACTTTACAAATAGCTTGGATTGTTGGAACCCCCAAATCTGCCTTTGCAACATTTAATAAGACAAAGGTTAAGGCAATTGTTAATAATAAATTCTTCATCCTCTAAAAGTAATAATTTTTCCATAATTGCCATAGAATTTGTACATTCGAAGGATGGGATTATTTGACATTTTTAAAAAGAAACTTGACTATAGTGGAATGACTGTTAATGAAAGACTTTACCATAGTGGTTTAATGAAAAAATATGATGATGCAGAAAAAAAGAAAGATATTGAAAAAATAAAGTTCATCCTTAAAAAAATAAAAGTTGACGAGACTTCTATTAATGCTATTATTGAAAAAATAAAATGAAAAACCTTATTATCATATCATTTTTCCTAATAGTTGGATTGAATGGGTTTGGGCAAAAAAAAGATACCATAATTGATTTTGAACATTCTAGCCGATATTTTAATGGTTTTGGTTATCATGAAACACTTAATAAATACTATCAATTATCAAAAAAAGGTGTTTTCGAAAATTATAAATTCATAGATGGCTTATGGTATAAATATGATGAGTACAATAGGTTCACTAAAATTGAAATATACAAAAAAGGAAGTTACGTAAAAGATAGTGCTGTAATTTACCCACCGTTAAACAAACTGGAAGGTTTAGTTGAATTAAAAAGACATCTTAACTCATTAACATATTCAGTAGTTACACACGACATGAACAATGAACCCCGCCTTATGCTTATTGGCAAAGACAAAGAAATTTATCAAATAAAACTTCCCTCATCTGATACCACTAAAGTTAATTTTGAACTACTCAAATTAAAAGACGGAACCTATCACATCCTTATTAAAGACTCCATTTCACCTCGTATCTCAGAATTTTTTATAGTCGGAAAAGTAAGTAGTACATATTCGCACAAAATCGTAAAAAAGTAAAGCTTTAATGATAATGTTTGTAAATACGAACAATTATACATATATTTGCACGTAAATACGAACATTATGGCTAACAAGAAGATAATTTTATTGCCAAAGGCACGAAAAATACTGATTGAGTTTGGTGAGAATATTAAGTTAGCTCGATTAAGACGCAAACTAAGTAGTGAACAAGTAGCTGAACGAGCAAACATTGGCAGAACAACGCTTTACCATATTGAAAATGGTGACCCAGGGGTAAGTATTGGTGCTTATTTACAAGTGCTGATGGCACTTCGTTTAGGTGAAGATTTTTTGGAGTTAGCAAAGGATGATGAACTTGGACGGAAACTCCAAGATGCTAATTTGACTACCAAGGAAAGAGCTCCTAAACGAAATAAATAATAAATGGCTAAACAGGAAAATAAAAGGTGCGTATATGTTTACGCAAATTGGCAAGGAATGGAAGAACCAGTCTTGATGGGAGAGTTATATTCTGAGAGATTGAAGGGAAAAGAAATCTTTTCTTTTGAGTACAATAGTACATGGTTAGCATCTGACCAAGCTCAACTTATCGACCCTGAGCTACAACTATATTCAGGATTGCAACATCTCGGTACTGATCAAAAGAATTTTGGATTGTTTTTGGATTCCTCTCCTGACCGATGGGGACGCTTACTTATGAGAAGAAGAGAAGCGGCAATGGCAAAAATTGAAGAAAGAGCAGAACAAAACCTATTTGAAACCGATTATCTATTAGGTGTATTTGATGGACATCGAATGGGAGCATTACGATTTAAGTTAGTTATGGATGGTTCCTTTTTAAATGACAATAGAGAATTAGCAAGTCCGCCATGGGCATCACTTAGCGAATTAGAACAGATTAGTATAAAGTTAGAGCAAGATGACATCATTGAAGACCCAGAATATTTGAAATGGTTAAGTATGCTCATTGCACCAGGTGCTTCTTTGGGTGGTGCTAGACCAAAGGCTAATATTGTTGGAAAAGATGGAAGTTTATGGATTGCCAAGTTCCCTAGCAGAAATGATGAAGGAGATACAGGTGGATGGGAAATGGTTACTTATGAACTAGCCATTGCAGCTGGCATTAAAATGGCTGAATCGAAAGCACAAAAATTCTCATCAAACCACTACACATTTCTAACTAAAAGATTCGACAGAACAATAGATGGGAAAAGAATACATTTTGCATCAGCAATGACCATGCTAGGCTATACAGATGGGCGAGATCATGAAGATGGAATAAGCTATCTAGAACTGGCTGAGTTTATTTCTGAAAATGGAGCTAATATCAGCAATGATCTCGAAGAGTTATGGCGTAGAATTGTATTTAATATCTGTGTTTCAAATACTGATGACCATCTAAGAAATCATGGTTTTATACTTTCAGCATCTGGTTGGTTATTATCTCCTGCATACGACATTAATCCTGTTGAAACTGGTACTGGATTAAAACTAAATATCTCTGACAACGATAACTCCTTGGATCTAGCACTTGCTATGGAAGTACATGAGTTTTTCCGATTATCAAAAGATCGTGCTACAGAAATAATAAATGAAGTAAAAACTGCTGTTCGAACTTGGAAAGATATTGCAACAAAATATGGATTATCAAGGGCTGAACAAGAGCTCAAAGCCCGTGCATTTAAGAATGTATAGAGTGGATTCTAAAGTGTACTTATTCGCACAAAATCGCATAAAAGTGGACTTTTTACCTTTTTCGATAAAATCAATACGGCTCAATAATAGCAAAGCTTTCAGACAATATTTAGTGTTTCGTAGAGCGTACTGAAAATCCTTGTGTCCCTGGTTCGATTCCTGGAGGCACCACCACAAAAAAGCCTTGAGGACATTGTCTTTGAGGCTTTTTTGGTTTTTGGAGCAAAAGTACAAAGTGGACTTTTTGACCTTTTACAAGCTACAAACAGCGAGGTAGTACTAATAACTTGATTTAGCGTTAATTTCGAATATTCGAACTTAAAAATTGTAATATACTCGTGTACGTTGCATCGAGCAATACGATACCTCGATACTCTGCCTCGGGGTCATTCATTGTATTAACAAACCTTTGTATTTAAATTCAGAAATTCTATTTGTAGGTGATTATTGTTTTGCTAACTCACTTTCGATAATCATGTTTTTGTAATGAGTATAGCGTTCAATAATTTCATTCACATAATCATAAACAATAAAACCTTTACAATAACCAAATTCTACCACATCGTCGTTGTAATATTTTGGTTCCGATTTATGTAGTAAATAATAACCAACATCTTCCCAAAGGGTAGGGTTTTTTCCATATTTCACAGCAAGTTTTTGAGCGTCTAATACATGACCAAGACCAACATTGTAAGATGCTAAAATAAATTTTATACGTTCCAAGCTATCTGTAACATTAGTTTCCCAAATTTTATTCAAGTTATTGATGTACTTAGTACCTGCAATAATGTTTGCTTCGGCAGATGAAGAACTATCAACTCCAAATTTAGCCCCTGTTTCTGGCATAAATTGCATTAAACCAAAAGCACCACCCCAACCAATAGCATCGTTGTTAAAGTGAGATTCTTGGTAAATCAATGCTGCAAATAATTCCCAATCCCATGTTGTTTTCGGAGCATGTTTCTTAATAAGTTCATCGTAAGGGGATATATTACCGCTAATTAAAGTGTAATATCTATTACTCACTCTTTTATTAAATGCTGCTTGGTTATTAAAATACTTGTTGTAAAGCATTTTAAAATTTTTAGTTTTTTGGTATTCTAATAACCATTTATTCATAGAAGTTGTTAAACTATCAGAATTAATACGAGTTGCCATTGCTATTCTTTGATCAGAACGAATTACTAAATTAGCATCAATATTAGGATATTGCCACTGATTAACAACTGCTATATTTTTGTCTGCGACAGTATAATCGATTTCTTTATCAGAAACTTGTGCTATCAATAGTTCCATGGTAGTTTCTCCTGGCACTGTATTGATGTTGATTGGTCCACCAATTTGATCAGAAAGGTCTTTTAAATGTGTATAAAAAGAAGAACCTTCCCGAACAGTTATTGATTTATTGATTAAATCTTTTGGCGATTGGAGTAAACTCTTTTGAAGTTGAGCCTTTTTTAATTTTCTCCAATCATCTGGCTTCCGTTGAATTAATACTTCTTTAGTAATTATAATAGGATGAGTAAACTGAACGTCTTTTAACCGTTCAGGAGTAATGGTTAAGTTAGCAGCAACAACATCTCCAACTCCTTTGTTAAGGCTAAAAAATATGCTATCCATGTTTTTTATTGGAATTACTTCCAATTCCACTTTAATATGGTCGGCATATTTTTTTAAGAGCTCATATTCAAACCCCATTGGTGCCCCTTTATAAATAAAATAACTAGTTGAACTATAATTAATCAATGCTTTTAATTTACCATCAGTAATAATACTATCGAGGTCTTTATGAATAATTTTATTACTACTACCATTAAACCAATTGCAACTAGTAGCTAGTATTATTGAAAAGATAAAGAGAATAATTGAACAATATTTTTTCATTTTAAATGGAATGGTTGGGGTAATATCTTTTAGATGAAAGTTAGTATTACTAATTTAGCTGCTTATAAATTTACGAGAATATTTCGAAATAGTTTGTTAATGTACAAAGTAACAAAGATAATAATTACGCTGTTTTTATTAATTGTTTTTTCATTAAACGTCAAATCTAGTATTATTAGCAATGGATTTGAAGCACTCCAAATGCATGATTATTTTAAAGCAAAAAAACTATTTTATAAAGCCTTAAAAAAACAGCCAGCTGCTGCAGGTTATGGATTAAGTGTGATTTACTCTAGAAATAATAATCCGTTTTACAATTTAGATTCTGCGTTACATTATTCAAAAATTTCTGTGGATGCTTTCTGGACAAAAACTGCTGAAAAGCAAAAGTTAAAAATTAAATCATTGGGTGTTGATAGCATTAGTGTTTGTGAACAAAGAGCTATTGTTGATGAATTGTGCTTTGCGTATGCTGTGGGACTAAATACCATCGAAGCTTACAGTTATTTTATTAGTAAGAATACCGAAGCTATCCAGCTAAATCAAGCAATTAAAAAAAGAAACGAAATAGCATTCGAAACTGCTAAAAAAATGAATACTTCTATTGCTTATAAAAATTTCGTAACCACTTATCCCAATGCTGAACAAATCAATGAAGTAAATATCAGATACGAACAACAACTTTTTAAAGAATATACGAATATAAATACGGTGGAGAGTAATCTAAAATTTATGAATGATTATCCCACTAATTCTTATGTGAAACAAGCAGAAGAAAATGTTTATGAAATTTTTACGCAACATAAAACTATTGAAGAGTACTACTCTTTTGTAAAACAATATCCAAGCAATAGATTGGTAGAAAAGGCTTGGAGAAATATTTATAATTTAGCAACTCAAATAAAAACTCCTCAAAACATTAAAGCATTTCTAATTCAGTTTCCCGATTACCCATTTAAAGAAGAATTAGACGAAGACTTTATTTTAGCCAACACCAAGTATTATAAAATAAGAAAAGATAATTTATGGGGATTTGTTGATGAGCAATTAAATGAAGTGATACCAATTATTTATTCATGGGTTGGTAATTTTTCTGAAGGAGCTGCTGCTGTTAAATTGAATGAAAAAGTGGGATTTATCAACAAAAAAAATACTCCTGTTATCCCTTTTGAATATGATGATGCTGAAACTTTTATTAATGGATTAGCAATAGTAAGTAAAGATGAAAAATTTGGACTAATAAATAGGTCTGGGGAAATAATCGTTCCTATTATGTATGATGAAATTGGAGAAGTTAATCACACTTTTATCTCCATCGAATTAAATGGTAAATATGGTTTTATAGATCGAAAAGGCAATTTGAAAGTCGGTTTACAATTTGAATCTGTTGGAGATTTTAGCAATGGAATTGCTTATGTAAAACAGAATGGTTTGTATGGAATTATCGATACCAACTTATTTTACGTGGTAAAACCTAAATACCAATGGATAGATAATTTAGAAAATACATTTATTCGTGTAAAAGAAAAAGATTTATTTGGTGTTATTAATACCAAAAGTGAATACATAGTTCAATCAATTTACACTCAAATTTCTGAAATAGAAAATGGGTTGGCATTGGTTGTAAAAGATAATTGGTATGGGTTTATTGATGGAAATGGTGCCGTAAAAATTCCTATAAAAATTCCTTATCAAGAAGGAGTTTTAAATTGGGGATTATTCAGTAAACAGGGTTATGCAAGAATTTTTAAGGAAGATAAATTTGGATTAATAGATACACTTGGAGTTCAGTTTATCCCTGCTCTTTTTGAAGATGTTGGTGATGTCTCTAATCATTTAATCGCCATAAAAAGAAAAGGAAAATGGGGGTACTGTGATTTCGATACCAAATTAAAAATACCCTATAATTTTGAAGCTGTTTCTGCATTTTATAAAGGAGTAGCAATTGTTAAAAGTGATGGAAAATATGGATTAATTGATGAAAAAGGTTCGTTTAAATTTGAACAGAAATATGAATCGATGGAATGGATAAATAAAGATTATTTATTGGTTCAATTAGATGAAAATGATGGAATAATAAATCTTAAAAACGAAATTATTTTACCGTTAAATTATACCAAAATTGAGTTTACCTCCGATAAAACAATGCTGATGCTGTATCAAGAAGATGAATTTAGTTATAAAAAAATAGAAGAAGTTTTTAAGAAATGATGCTTACTTTAAAAAAACAGCTACGACTAAAATTACAAAATGAACTTCCTGGAAAAGTTGCCCATATCGAAGTTGCCCCATATCGAAAAGTGGATTTTACCGAAGTTGACATTTTAAATGCAAAAAAAAGTGGCGTGCTTATTTTGTTCTATTTAAAAAACAATGAAATTTATTTGGCTTTAACTCAAAGGTGTCAGTATGATGGAAAACATAGCGGTCAAATTTCATTTCCAGGAGGAAAAGTAGAGGAAACCGATAAAGATATTTATCATACAGCACTAAGAGAAACCAATGAAGAAATTGGGGTAATAATGCAAGATATAGAGGTAATTGGACAATTAACTAATGTTTTTATTCCTGTAAGTAATTTTTTGGTTTTTCCAATTGTTGGATTTATTAATTATCTTCCACAATTTAACATTGATAATAATGAAGTAGAGGAGTTGATAGAATTAAAATTAACCGACTTAATAAATACAAGAGAATTGGTTCAAAATGAAGTTAAATTAGCAAACAATACAAAATTAAAAGTTCCGAGTTTTGTTTTTAATGGAAAAATTATTTGGGGAGCAACAGCATTGATTCTAAATGAACTGAGGCATCTTCTTTTTGAATTGGAATTAAATTAATACTAATTTTTTTGAGCCGTTAATGATAAATTATCAATGTCATTAAATTCAATGCTATTAGAAAAACTTACTCCATCAGGTGTAACTCTTCTTATTCGATAAGTATTGTCACTAAAATCGTGTAAATCAAGCGAATAACAATATAACAATGGAGTTCCATTTGGTGATTTAAAACCTTCTTTCTGGAGTATTGGAGAATAATCATCGCCATTAGTTGAAGCTTCTAAGGTATAATTGGTGTTATCCCTATTTTCAACTACTAAAAACCTAAAATAGATTTTGTTGTTGACTACTTTTGCTGTAAATTCTTTTATCGTGCAATCATTAATTACTGCTGAATTAAAAGTTTCTTTTTGGTTAATGGATTGAGCATTAATGGTTAATGAAGTTAACAGTAATCCAAATAATACCGTAAAAATTAACAACCAACTGGTGCTAGATGTCGCTGATAATAATTCTTTGTTTTTCATGGCTCTTCTTTTTATGAATTTGTACTCCAAATGTAGCTTGAAGAACAAGACTATAAAAGAGCAAAACAACTGAAATTTACTAGGTAAGCATCCTCTATTTTTATTGAGTAAAACTACTTAGAAGAAACAAATGCACCAATGACTAGTGACCAATGACTAGTGACCAATGACTAATTACCACCCCCAACACTATATTTTAGAAACCGATTAGTTACAATAAACTTAAAGCTTAATTTTGCTAAAAATTAAAAATATGCAATTTAAAGGAACAGAAAATTATATCGCTTCAAGAGATTTGTCTATTGCAGTAAATGCAGCTATCCAATTAGAAAAACCGTTATTGATAAAAGGTGAACCTGGCACTGGTAAAACATTATTGGCGTATGAAATAGCAAAAGCATTAAATAAGAAATTATTTACTTGGCACATTAAATCTACCACTACTGCTCAACAAGGATTATACGAATATGATGCGGTATCTCGATTAAGAGATTCGCAACTCGGAGAGGAAAAAATAAATGATATTTCCAACTACATTATCAAAGGACAATTATGGGAAGCATTTGAAGCGGATGAGCAAGTTGTTTTGTTGATAGATGAGATTGATAAAGCCGACATTGAATTTCCTAACGATTTATTGTTGGAGTTGGATAAAATGGAATTTTATTGCTACGAAACTAAAAAAACCATTCACGCTAAATATCGACCTATCATTATTATCACTTCCAACAATGAAAAAGAATTGCCAGATGCTTTTTTAAGAAGATGTTTTTTTCATTACATCACTTTCCCTGATAGAGCAACATTAAAAGAAATAATCGATGTGCATTACGATAAGTTAGAAGAAGATTTAGTGCAACGAGCGATGGATATTTTTTATAAATTGCGAGACAATCGAGGAATAAAAAAGAAACCTTCTACCAGCGAAATAATTGATTGGCTAAAACTGTTGATGATTGGAAAAATAACCACTCAAGAATTAGATGAGGTAAAAAATCACGGTCGAATTCCACCTTATTTGGGAGCTCTTTTAAAAAATGAAAAAGACAAAGAAGTAGTTTTTAGAGGACATTAATACCAAACAATAATGTTTATAGACTTTTTTCTAATACTAAAAAATAACAAAATTCCTGTCTCCATTCAGGAATATTTAACATTATTAGAAGCGTTAGATAAAGAAGTTATTGAATATAACGTAGATGATTTTTATTTTCTATCTCGAACCATTTTAGTAAAAAGCGAAGAGCATCTCGATTTATTTGACCAGCTTTTTGGTGCTTATTTTAAAGGAATTGAAACCATAAATTCAGAAGAATTTATGAATATTCCTGAAGAATGGTTGAGAAAAAACAGCGTTAGATTGATGTCTTCCGAAGACATGGAAAAGATTAAGGCAATGGGAGGTTTGGATAAATTGCTGGAAAGAATAAAGGAACTTTTAAAAGAACAAAAAGAACGACACGAAGGTGGTGGTAAATGGATAGGAACAGGAGGAACTTCTCCTTTTGGTGCTTATGGATATAATCCCGAAGGAATAAGAATTGGACAAGATGAAAGCAGACACAGAAGAGCTGTAAAAGTTTGGGATAAAAGAACATTTAAGAATTTACGTGATGATGTGGAGTTGGAAACCCGCAACATGAAAATGGCGTTAAAACGCCTTCGAGTTCTTTCTCGCGAAGGTGTTGCTGAAGAAATAGACTTGGATAAAACCATTACCAAAACTTCCAAAAATGGAGGAATGTTGGAAATTGAAATGGTTCCTCAAAAAAAGAATACCGTAAAAGTATTGTTGTTATTAGATATTGGTGGCTCAATGGACGACCATATTGAATTGTGTTCTCAATTATTTTCTGCAGCTAAATTTGAATTTAAACACTTAGAGTTTTTTTATTTTCACAATTGTTTGTACGAGTATTTATGGAAAAATAATGTGAGAAGGTGGGAAGAACGAGTAAATACTTACGATATCTTAAACACATTTAATTCCGACTATAAAGTGATACTAGTTGGTGATGCTTCTATGTCGCCCTACGAAATACTATTTAAACAAGGAGCCGTTGAACATTACAACGAAGAGGCTGGAAAAGTTTGGATGGAACGCTTAAAAAAACAATTTGAAGCCGTAGTTTGGTTAAACCCTGTTCCAAAAGAAGAATGGAAATATGTTCAATCTATCGAAATGATTCGGAATATCGTAGAAAATAAAATGTTTCCATTAA
>Ga0210044_10005622_pt1 | contig 16839 bp, 13 predicted proteins | sample CryGey13umfilter_2_FD_183959 | JGI IMG/M metagenome (GOLD analysis project Ga0210044, IMG submission 183959) | Groundwater microbial communities from aquifer in Utah, USA - Crystal Geyser 4/9/14 3 um filter (SPAdes) (version 2) | ecosystem: Environmental > Aquatic > Deep subsurface >...
AATTGCCTTTTCCTTACCAAATACTTTTGAAAGTGCATAAGTTCGGTTCAACGCAGTAATTGGCGAATATTCAATTTGTAATAGTTGATTGTATAATTGCAAAATATTATCCCATTTGGTTGTATTCTCTATTTTGGTTGTATGCCAATAAGCGATTGATGCTTCTAAATGGTATTTAGTAATTTCTTGTCCCTTTGCACTTTCGATTAAAAAGAAATCTCCTTTTTCACTGAGTTCTTCATTCCATAAATTCTTATTTTGCTCTTCATACAAAATGGGTTCTCCTAATTGATTTGTTCTTGCTTCAAAACGGGATGAATGAAAACACATTAATGCCATTAAAGCATTTACGATTGGTTTATTTGTAGTTTCATTTTCAATTAGAAAATAATTTAATCGCATTGCTTCCAAACACAATTCTTTTCTTAAATGAATATTCTGGGTATTTGAATGATAGCCTTCGTTATAAAGTAAATACAAGGTAGTCAATACGGTTTCTAACCTATTATTTATTTCGCTTTCATTCGGCAATTCAATTTCAATATTATCTTTTCGCAGTTTTTCTTTAGCTCTAAAAAGTCGTTTGTTGATAGTTTCTTTGTTTGTCAAAAATGCTTCTGCAATTTCGTCAATTCCAAAACCACAAAGAATTCTTAATGCCAAACCTATTTGTGCTTCTGTTGGAATGATTGGATTGCAAATTGCGAAAATCATTTGCAACTGACTATCTGCTATATTTTTTACCGACAAATCAACTTCAATTTCTTCACTTTGTTTTTGACTGTATTTAAAGTCAGTAACGATTTTTTCGGAAAATGTTTTATGTCGTTTGAAATAGTCTTTGGTTTTATTTTTAGCCACTATATATAGCCAAGCTGTTGGGTTTTCAGGAATACCTTTTAAACCCCAAGTTTCGGAAGCTAATAAGAAAGTGTCGTTTGTAATATCTTCGGCTATTTCAATGTGAACAATACCAAACAACTTACAGAGTACAGAAATTATTTTTCTATACTCTGTTTTAAAAAGTTGTGGTATTAATTCATCTTTTTCCATTAATAAATCTACACACCAAATTCTTTTGTTTTAGTAATGTAATTTATTAGGCGTACTTTCTCGTTTTCAAAATTCTTGTCTTCTTTGATTATAAAGGCTGGTGCTGTTTTGCCATTGTGCTGATATGGCAATTCTGTAACAACCTTTTTCTTTACAATCATTTTGAAAATAAATTTTAAAAAAGCATTTGGTTTTGGGTGGATATTTTCAAATGTCATTTCGTAAGTAACATTACAATGAGCCAACATTTGTGAAACATTCATTTTGCCCCAATTGGCTTGTGTTGTAGGTTTCAAATTATTAATCCTACTAATTATTTTATTCGAAACATCCGCTGTAAAAATATTGGGTAGTGCCATTAGTTAATTTTTAAAACGTTTCTAACTTCTACGTGTCCGCCAACATTAAGTATTGGGCAACCTTCTGCCAATTTCATAGCTTCGTCAATGTTAGTTGCTTTTACAAGAATATAATCGCCAACAATTTCTTTTACTTCTGCATAAGGTCCGTCTGCAATTACATTATTTGGCTTTAATGTTTTTCCTTCAAAACCTAAACGGTTTGTTCCAATAAATTTTCCTTGAGCAGCAATACCACCAATCCAATCTTGCCATTGTTTAATACTTGCTTGCATTTGTTCTGGCGAAGGTTTAAACGATGGATTGTAATCGTTTCTGAAAATCATCATAAATTCTGTCATACTTTTTAATTTAAAAGTTAATAATTGTTACTATCAACCTTATGACGATTGAGTTTTTCTGAATTGGACAAATTTGAATATATTTTTTTTTACGGCTAGCTTTTCGTGTTGTTTTTAATGACGGCTAACGTTTTGCAGCTACAAGAAGTTGGCGATTTCGAAGCACTAAACTGTCTGCCATCATTGCACTTGATACGAAGCACAGAGCTTCATTTAACCACTGAACCGCCAATTTCTTGTAGGTGCTGTTATAGGGCGTTTTTTTATCTTTTCTCGGTAAATACATAGAGTAACATATGCGTTTTCTTTTTAGAGTTTAGTTCGTCCGGTCCTGTATAAATGTAATTTACTTTTAAGTCGGGGTTGTTTTCTTCAAACGCTTTAAGTGTGTTTTCCATTGTGATTTTGTCGCCCAAAAAGGGAAAGTCAAATTTGTGAACGCCTTCTACTACTTCTTCGCCTTGCACAGGTTCTGTCTTGTTGGCAAAAGTGTCGCTTGCAAAGTTAAAAAGAGAAATAGAAGTTATGATAGTTAATAATACTCCGACCAACAAGCCTATTTTAATGTCTTTGGACAACTTGAATGTAAAAACTCTTTCTTCTGTCAGCGAATTGTATTTATAAACAACCCAAGAAACCACTAATATTATCCAAAATATTGTGTGTTCAAGTAAAGTAAATCTGTCGCCAAACACTTGGTCGCCTATTGAGAAGAAACTGAAGATAAGTACAGAGAATGAAACGCCACGATAAAACCATTGTTCCGAAATTTTGTCTTTGCCTTTATACAGATTTAATAAAGAAAATAGGAAGCAAACAAAAGCAACTATTTCTAAAAAAGAAATTCCCGCTAATGCTACTGTTGCAAAAATCGGGTCTGTCAGTCCTAATGAAGCAAAGAATTTTATAAATAGTGTATAGAAATCTGCCCCAACCCATAAAGGATAAACGTCAGGAACAATTTTGTCAATAACGGTCGTTGCATAAAATAACGTCCAATGTATCAGGATTAAATATTGTATTAATTTATTTTCTCTCATTTTTTCTCAGTTTGAATGTAAATAATAAGTCCGTCAGATTCTCCTAATCTCAAAGGCGTTGGTGCTGTATAGATATAGGTTATATTTTCTGTTGGGTTGTCTGTCTTAAATTTTGCGATAGAGTTTTCAAACGCTTTGCTTCCTGCAAGAAAAGGGAACTGAATTTTATATTTATTTTCAGTTACTTTAACGGCTTCTAAGGCTTGGGTTCTTTCGACAAAGGAAGTATGATTGTGCCAAAAAATAGAAAAAGTTGTTATGGCAGTTATTGCAACTACCAAAACGGTTGAGGAAATAAACTGCTTTTTGCCAATCGAAAAATTGTCGAAGATTTGGATTTTATCCACTCTAATAAAAATAATCCAAGACAACAAACCTATGAACCAAAACAAACCGTGTTCTAAAAGTTCAAAATGGTCGCCAAATACTTGGTCGCCTACAGAAAAATAGGTAAACGTGATAAGCGTTAAGGCGATACCAATAAAAAACCAAGAGCAAGTAGCATCAATATTTTTCTTTGCGAAATGATACAATGCTCCACAAAAAAATACCAAAGCAAAAGTTTCTAAACCCACAGTAATTATCAAGGCTATGTTTGCAATGATTGGGTCGCCAAGTCCAAGTGAGTCAAAAAACCTTTGAACCTGTGCAAACCTGTCCTTACCAACAAAGAGAAAATGAGCACCGCCAATCACTTTGTCAACTACGTTGAGTAGCCAAAAAAGTATCCAATAAATGAGGATAAAGTACCTTATAAGGTCTTTCCCTATTATTTTGTTTGTAATGTCTAATTTTTTATTTTCCATTTCTTAAATTTTGTCTGTTTATGTCTGTTGTCAAGTGTTGTTGTCGGTCTCGGTAAAATGCCCTATAACGTTTTGCGTGTATGAGAAGTAGCGGATTTCGGAGCACTTCACTTTCAGTTTGGTACTGACTTTTATAAAAAGTACAGACCTTTGATTTAGCACTAAACCCGCTATTTCTTATACACGCTGTTGTGCGTTCGTTATTCTTTTTCCGCATACTTTATCGTCAATTCGTCTTCTGAATCAAAAATTGTCAATGCGTGTTTTATCTTTTCAAATTTTCCAATATTGTCTATGTTCCCTTCAATGAAATATGTGTCATTTATTGGAACTGCTTGTCTCGGATTGCCTTCTTTTGGATTTTTGGTTAATGTTATTTTCTCTGCCAAGTCTGTTGTGAAAAATGTCTCTGGTTGTAAGTCAAAAAGTTGTTTAAATACTTCTACATACAATTTGGCCACTTGATTAACTTCTATTTTTTGGTCGAAGAAAATAGCATACTCTAATTTCTTATGTTTTGGGTCTTCTGCTTCAAAAATGTTCACTTCATTGTTTTCATCTCTTTCTTCTAATTCGATTTGTGGCATTTGCCAAATTTTCAAAAATCGTTCAGCAAGAAGGTCAAATCGTCTTTCGATTTCTGCTTTATCCCATTTGTCTGCAATTGACAAATATTTATTAAGCCACAATCGACTGTCTTTATAACCTGCATTTTCTAAATCTCTTTTAAACACAAATGGTTTGTTTCCAAGTTTTCCATTGTTACCCGATAATGTCAAATTTCCAATTGTGTTCAAATAGGTTTCTTTGATTAGGTTGTATTCGTCTGCTCCTAAATCCACTTTCCATTTTGGGTCAGGGTTTTGTGGGAAAATATGTTCTATTGTTATATCCGTGTTGCCTTCTATTAATACAGGTTCGTTATTTTCAAAATTCTCAAGTCGCTCAAGTAAATAAGTCCTGTTTTTGGATTTAATATTGTAAACATCTTTTAGTTTAAGACTTTCAATAACTTCTTTGTTTTTAGGGAAACGTTGCGAACCTGGTCTTTTAAGTAACCATTTTTGTAACGACAATAAATAGTCATCTTTATCCACTTTTTCGTAAAGTGTCATAAATATCTTGTTGAGTGCGTTTGTTGGCAAGCCAACAATAAATCGTCTCCAAGCAAAAGATTGAATAAAATCTAATACTTTAATGAAAGTTGCTTTGTCAATTACGTTTTCTGAATAATCTTCATAGACTTTCATCAAAAATGGATAAGCCACGTTTACTTCAAGTCGGTTTATATATTCAAGTTGTAATCTTATGTCTTTGTCAGATTCGTTTTTTGGGTTGAGAAGTTTATTGTAAAATTTAACAAGAGATTTTATTGGCGAAAGATTGTTTTCCAATTCTTGTAAATCAGTTGTTGGAAATTTCGCTTTAAACTCCAAATAAACCTTACTTTTATTCGGGATTTTGTTGTTTACTAATGTCAAATAATCTCTTATAAAATCAGAAACTTTGCTTGTATTCAATACTTCATCTTTTGCAAGTTTCTCAATGATTTCCCAATAGTTGTTGTAAATTTTGTTTTGGTCTCTGCGATTAAGGCCCATTAAAATATAGTTTCTAATCAAGTCCGCTTGTGATAATTCAAGACCTGTCGAATTTAAACTTTCAAAAATTCTTTGTGGGTCGTCTTTTTCTCTGTGAAGTGAGATTTCTACAAACATTAATTTTGCAAGCCCTTTGAGAACGAACTCAAAATTTTCTTCAGTTATCCTACTTTTGAAATAATTAAAATTGTCTATCACTTTTGAAAAGTCGCTAAATTCTTCGTCTTTATCGCTTCTCAAAAGATATTTTATTGCTTTGTCGTTATTTTCAGTTGGTCGAAGTTTCAGCTTTTCTTCTTCTGGAGCAAACTTGTTAGTTAGATAAGTTTCGGTAATTTCGGCTTCAAGTCCTTTGTCTCCGATTTCAATTGCCAAACGATAAAGTGCCAAATAAATTAAAGTCAATGTTGTCAAACGCTGTTGCCCGTCAATTACGGTCAATTCTTTGATTCTTGAAGAAGTATAAACGTCATCGTGAACGTAAACTACACTACCAATAAAGTGAGCGTTCATTTTGTTGCTTGTTCCGACTTCTAAAATGTCGTCTAAAAGTTGTTTGCATTGACTTGTCGACCAATCATAATTTCTTTGATAAACAGGAATCACAAATTGTGTCTTATTTGAAGATAAAAAGTCTTCTACTTTCGTTTCGTTTGCTTTCATTTATTCTATATTGTTCCTTGTGTTTCGGGTTCTTTTATAATGACGCCCAACTTGTTTATAAACGCAATAGCGTTCAATTATTTTATAAAGTTTCGTATATCCGTCTAAATACAGAAATAAACGCATTTAATTCAATGCGTTTATCACTAAAAATTAAACTTTTTCCATCCAACCAAAACGGTCTTCTTTTTCTCCTAAGCGAATAGCCTTTAACTCTTTCAAAATATGATTACTTATTTTACGAGTTTCTACGGCTGGAAGTTCATAATCTGTACCTTCTATTCCGATAGCTGCAATTTGAGAAATTACGGCTGCTGTTCCTACTCCGAAGGCTTCTGTAAGAGTTCCATTTTTTATAGCTTCTTCTATTTCTGCAACAGTTACAGGGTGTTCTTCGACTTGATAACCCAAGTCTTTAGCCAAAATAATCAAACTCTTACGAGTAATTCCTTGTAAAATGGTATCTCCTGTTGGAGGCGTAATTATTTTACCATCAATGACAAACATAATATTCATTGTTCCAGATTCTTCAATGAATTTATGCTCTTTTGCATCTGTCCAAATAAGCTGATGATAGCCTTGTTCTTGTGCTAATTTGGCAGGATATAAAGCTGCTGCATAATTTCCACCAGTTTTGGCATTTCCTGTTCCACCACTTGCTGCACGAACAAACTTAGTTTCTACTTTTACACGTACAGGCTGCGTATAATATGCACCCACAGGACAAGTAAAAATAATAAATTTGTATTCCTCAGCAGGACGAACGCCCAAAAAGCCTTCAGAAGCAAATATAAAAGGACGAATATAAAGCGAACTTCCTTCTGACTTTGGCACCCATTGTCTGTCTATATCGATGAGTTTTTTTAGTCCTTGCATAAAAATTTCCTTGCTCATTTTGGGAATACACATGCGCTCACACGAACGCATCAAACGTTCATAATTTTCTTCTGGACGAAAAAGAACAACTTCCTCTTTTTTATTGTAAAAAGCCTTCATTCCTTCAAAAATAGTTTGAGAATAATGAAGAGTAGAAGCTGCTGGACTTAATGAAAGATTACCATAAGGCACAATTTTAAAATCTGTCCAAGCACCATTTTTATAATCAGCTATAAACATGTGGTCAGAAAAAACACGCCCAAAAGGAATGTTGTCTTGGTCTAATTCTGCAATGCGTGAATGTGCCGTTGGCTGAACATCAATATAAATACTTGTGTCGGTAGAGAGCATATTGGTATAAGTTTTTGTGATTTTTATTTAGTGAAATAGAATAACGCAGAAATACAAGGTTTCAAAAGAAAGTAAAATAGCTTAAAACAGAATAAAATTTTTATAATTTTTAATTTAACAAATTTTAATTTTGTTTGTTTCTGAAAAGCACTTGAAAGATGTGGTAATTTATAGTTTTGAAAAAACACTAATAGATTTTTATTTTAAAACAAAGTAAAAATAGAACTCTGCTTTTATTCTTAGCAAGATACTAAAATTAGAGCAATTTTGAAAGCAACTATTTTTTGTATAAAACTCAAAAAGTAGTTTTTATTCTAATACTACACAAATAGCATAAATCTTTCTTACTTCTGTATTCCATAATTAGAAAATGAGTAAGATGGTTTTGAAATTACTCTTAAATTTGTAACATCTTTTGATTTTGTCCGTTACTTATAGTAGCTTTCATTTTGATTTGAAAGTTTTGAAAGATATATAAAAACAAAAAATACCAGCCGTGAAAAATTATTTAGCCATTTCAGAAATATTAGATTTTACAGAAAAAAACGCAACTACTTTTTTCGATACTCATAAAGAAAATAATAAATTAGATTCTTTTCAATTTATCAAAAAAATGTGGTGTGCTGCCATTGCTCAAAACTTAGGTGTTTCTTTGTGGAGAGAACCGAGTACGGATAACTTGCAGTTAGTCATTGATTTATCTCAAAAAACGAGGTTAGTTGATGCTGACTTGGAAGAATTGCCAGCAGGTTTTTTGATGCACAAATTTGAAAAAGAATTTGATAATCATAAAGAAAAAAATAACTCAAAGGCTTATTTTTTAGAAGCACATCTCTATTTTGATTCTTCAAATGATTTTATGGTAGAAAATATTCCCTTTAGAGACAAGACTCAAAATAAACAAGAGTTTGAAAAATTAAACCAAACGAAAAAAGAGTTTTTTCAAAAACTAAAGCAATTACAAAACGAAGAAGATTGCAAAACACCTTATTTTTACCCCAAAAATATTCCAACAGCAACTACAAAAGAAACGCATAAAAAAGCCGTCGATAAAGCAATAAAGGCGATGCAAAATGAGGAGTTTCAAAAAGTAGTCATTTCTAGAAATAAATTTATTGATTTAGATGCTAATTTTGATGCTTTTAATGCTTATCACAAATTAGAACAAACTTACAAAACTGCTTTTGTGTCTTTGGTTTCGATTCCTTTGGTCGGAACGTGGATGTGTGCAACGCCTGAACTTTTGGTAAGTCAAGACAAAAACGGAATTTTCCGAACAATGGCACTCGCAGGAACACAGTCTGGAAAAGACGTAAGTGAGCTTAAAAATGCACTTTGGAGACAAAAAGAAATTGAAGAACAGGCTTTAGTTAGTCGTTATGTTATAAATTGTTTCAAGAAAATTCGTTTGAGAGAATACGAAGAAATAGGACCTAAAACGGTAAGAGCAGGAAATCTTTTGCATTTGAGAACGGAGTTTTTAGTCGATACAAGACAAGAGCGTTTCCCACAACTGGCAACGGTTATGCTAGAACTTTTACACCCAACTTCGGCAGTTTGTGGAATGCCAAAAGAAATAACAACACAGTTTATTTTGGAAAATGAAGGCTATGATAGAGGATTTTATGCAGGTTATTTAGGTGGAATTAATTTTAAGAATGGAAGCAGTCTGTATGTTCAGCTTCGTTGTATGCAGCTTTTAGAAAATCAAGCGATTTTGTATGCAGGAGGTGGAATTACGGCAGATTCGGACACCGACAAAGAATGGCTAGAAACAGAAATGAAATGCCAAACAATAGAAAGTGTGGTTTTTGAAATAAATGGGGAATAGGGATTAGGGGCGAGGGAATGGGAATGAAAATAATTTTTTATTGTAAATTATGAACTCTAATTACCAAATTAGAGTTTATTTGTTTTTAGATACAACAGTCACAGATTAAAAAGGTAATTTTACAAAAGATTACAAAACTTGCCGTTGTCGGTGTCCCCACTAACGACTTTCACTATATAAAAAATTTATGAAAGGACTCATTTTGCGCTCAACAGGTTTATGGTACGACGTTTTAGCAGACGACCACCACAGATATAAAGGTCGTTTGCGTGGAAAATTACGATTAAATACTGATAGAGTAACCAATCCGATAGCCGTTGGCGATAGAGTAGAAATGGTTTTAGAAGACAAAGACGAAAATACGGTTTTGATAGAAAAAATAGACAAACGAACAAATTATATCAACCGTCAGTCTCCTAAAAAAGACGGATTTGCTCATACCATTGCAGCCAATCTTGACCAAGCGATTGTTGTTGTTACACTTGCTATGCCTCGTACTTCGGCAGGATTTATCGACCGTTTTTTGGTGGCAGCCGAAGCATTCCGAATTCCGGGAGTTTTGATTTTTAATAAAATAGATTTGCTTTCAGAAGAGGAACTGCATATTCAATCCAAAATGATGCAGCGTTATGAACAAATCGGCTATACCTGTATGGCTATTTCTGCAACCGAAGATGAAGATATTACAAAAATTGAAAATATTTTGAAAGACAAAGTATCTTTAGTTTCTGGACATTCAGGCGTAGGAAAATCAACACTTTTGAATCGTCTTTCTCCAGAAATTACACAAACTACACAAGAAGTTTCAGATTATACAGAAAAAGGTTTGCATACCACAACGTTTTCAGAAATGTTCGAAATCTTTGAAAATACGTTTGTAATTGATACCCCCGGAATAAAAGAATTAGGTCTTATGAATATGGAAAAGGCAGAAATCAGTCATTATTTTCCAGAAATGAGAGAATATTTTAATAAATGCAAGTATGATAATTGCCTTCATTTGAGAGAACCACAATGTGCTATCATTGCAGCCGTAGAAAGTGGGCAGATTGCCAAAAGTAGATACAATAGTTATTTGTCTATGATGGAAAATGATGATAATCGTAGGTAGTCAGTTACCAGTCATCAGTAAACAGTTACCAGTTGAATTCTAACTTTTTTCTTTGCTATAAATCAACAAAAAAAGCCAATCATTCGTAAATAATTGGCTTTCTATTTTTCTATCAAAATCATTTAATCCACCACAGCCATTCCAATTTCATAAAGCTGTTTTTTGATTTTACTTTTCGCTGCTTCTTCGTTATTTTCACTTTTAGGAAGCCAAATAACGTCATTTGTCATGTCATTTAGCATCTCTAAGTCAATTTTTTGAGGAACAGAAACAAAATCTTTTACAAAGAAATCAGTTAGTTCTTTTGCTTTTTCGATGGTATGAGAAATGGCAGGATGCAGACTTGAATCCAAATTTTGAATGACTTCTTCTACATTCGGTTTCAAAAGAAAAGAAACAGGAAGTTTATAAAGTGTAATATCTTCGTTTTCTTCTTTTAGAAGAACACAAAAAGGGTTTTGTTTTCCTTCTGATGCAACACTATTATATTCTTTTCTTGCTTCTTCAAAAGTATCTTTATCAAAAAATAGTGCTACTGGTTCTTTTTTGTGATAATCTGTATCTAAAAGTTCAGCCTCTAGTTTTTTGAATAAAGTTCTGAAAAAATATGGTCTTTTGGCAGTATGAACTCTACAATTTAGAGATTGATAAACCAAATACGTCATAAAATCCGTCGGAGAAAGTCCAATTTCAGCAGCTTGTCGAAAGATAAGCGAAGTAGGCGACATTCCCGGTAATGTATTTATGTCAATGAGTTCGATCGTATTGTCATTGGTATAAAAACCGTCAATTCTTGCACAGGCATCAAACTTAAAGGTCTGAAAAATTTCCTTACATTTTTCTTGAATTTCTATAATTTTATCTATTGGAATATTTATCGGAATACGCTTCTGACTTGCATTGGGTAAATATTTTGCTTCAAAATCATAAACTTGCGCTATTGTGATAATTTCTGTTGGAGGAAGTGCAATCGCCTCTAAATTTTCGTTTTGAATGACACCACAAGAAAATTCTTTTCCAGATAAATGCTGTTCAAACAAAACCATATCTTCACTTTCAAAAGAAAAAAGCGTCGCATCTTCTTCAGAATAAGAAAAGAAATCATTTAGTTTTGCAATCAGTTTTATTGGAGAGTAAATAATTTGTTCACCCAAATTTCCACCTAAAAGCGATTTTTCTTCAAAAATAACTGGCAAACCAATTCCTTTTTCTAGGCTCATCAGTCCGTTTACATATTCTTTTCGTTGTGGTTCTGTTAGTGTTGTCCATTCATCTTTAGAAATCTGACGAGCAAAAAGAGAAGTATTGACAGCTTTTGTAAAAGTATCTAAATCATCTACTTTCAAAATAGAAACGCCAATCGAAGAACCTTGATAAGGAGCTTTTATGACAATAGGCAAACCTAATTTTGATTTTAATTCTTCAAAAAGCTCGTTTCTATCACAGTTGCGCCAATCATCTTTTCGCATCATGTGATACTTTCGGTTGCTTCCTAAACTCAATTTTTCATTTACAACCTGCTGCAAATGTTTGTCGATAGAAAAAGAAGAAGGAAAAATTCCACAACCTGAATACGGAATCTGCAACCACTCAAAAAGTCCTTGCAACATGCCATCTTCTGCAAATGTTCCGTGCAACATCAAAAGTGCAAAGTCTATATGTTCAGACAAACTTTCAGTAGGAATGGGCGTTCCTACCTGTTCCATAATTTCTCTGTGCTTTTCGGTTGTTAGGTCTTCAAGCGTTTCGATATAGACAGGCGAAAACTCATCGTATTCTTTTGGAATAGAGTCTTGAGTAGGATAAAAATCCGAAATGGCTTTATGCTCAAACTGAACAGGATTGATTTTGATAAACTTTCCTAAGCTATCTACCAAAATATAAACAGGCTCAAAAAGCGAACGATTGAGCGTTTGGGAAACTGTTTTTGCACCCGAAAATGAAATTTCACGCTCACGAGAAACCCCACCAAAAAAAACACCTATCTTTATCATAAGTAGTGAGTTGTTGTATTAAAAAAATGAGTACTTTTTTGTGTGTAGAAATTAGGACTACAAACATAAACTATAAAACAAAGGTAGATTAATCGCTACTTTATTTTATTAAATTTTGAAAAATGATTTTTACTCTTTTGAATTTTCAGCTTGCTTTAATTCTTTTTCAGCTTGTAATTCAGTAATTACAGCTCTTAGTTTTCGTTCGTTTTCTTCGGCTTCTTGTAGCATTTGATTGATTATTTTTTCTTTCCGTTCCATTTCTTCTTGTGTGGCTTGAAGTTCCTCTACGTTTTGTCGCATTTCTTCTTCTTGTGCCGAAACTGCCTCACGTTGCATTTGAGATTCCTCTAAAAGTTTGCGAGTACGAGTTGTATTCAATACTGAAATAATAGAAGAAGTAATATTTTCACACACCTTTTCAACAAATTCTATTTCGTATTTTTGTAAGGTTCTGAATGCTGCTAGTTCTAAAATACCTATATTCTCCTCAGAAATTGTGAGAGGAACAAACAAAAGAGAAACAGGCTTTGCACTTCCTAGAGCCGAACCAATATGTAAATAATTAGTAGGAAGATTTTCTAAATAAAGTGTTCTTTTTTCTTGGTAGGTTTCTCCTACTAATCCTTCTCCAATTTGAATTGTGTTTTTACGATTTTTATGAGAATCATAAGCAAACCAAGCTTTTAGCTCTAACTCTTTGTCTGCATGCGTATCTTGATTGATAAGATACAAACTAGCCTGTGAAATATTCAAATATTTTATGAGTTCGCTTACAAAAATCTGTGTAAGCTCATCAATATCTTCATTAAAATCTCTCAAAATCTTGGCAAAATGAGCTTCTCCAGTTACTGCCCAGTTGAGTTGTTCGTCTTTTTCGGCAATCATTTTCAAGCTATCACGCATATTGATAAATGCTTTTCCTACTTCTCCACTTTCATTAAAAGGAATTACTTTTGTATCAAATTTTTCATTTCCGACATCTTTAGCAAATACTTTTAAGCGTTCCATATCTTGCACTAAATGATTGAGAGCCGTTTCGATAGGTGTAACTTCATCATTATCAAGGGTTTTTATTTGATTAGACAAATCTCCTTTTGCAATCTGACGAAGCGAATGTTTGATGATATGCAAACGAAGCAATAATTTATGATTGATAGAATAAGCGAGCCATACACAAACTACAGTCAAGATAATCATCCAACCTGGTAAAACAATAACCCAAAGATTTTGAGTATGAAAATTAATTGCTGCTTTTGCTCTGTCTATTTCTTCATTTTGAATATTGATGATAAGTTCCAAAACGGCACGCACATCATCAGTCAAAAGTTCTAGTTGATCCACTTGACGCACTCTTTCTGTTTTAGAGTCTTCTTTTAAATCAGCATTCCGAGCAAAGTATTTTTGCTCTACATTATTTTGTTCTTTTCTCAAACGATTTGCCTTCGTTCTGACATCATAGACAAGCGAAATAACGGCTTCATTGCGCCATTGATCGGTATAATTGCTTAGTGCAGCTAGTGCGACTTCGCAATCTTTCCAAACAGTTTCTCGTTCTGTTCTGTATTCATCTTCGCTAGTTGCTAAATAAATAGCCGTCAAACTAGTACTACTACTAATACAATCTTCAATTACTTTTGAATAATATTGAGTAGGAGCAGTATTATTTATAATATGATTATATTGGGAAATAATTTGACTATTAATATACCACCACGTTCCTATAAGTGTAAGCGTTGCCAAAACACCCATAAAAGTAACGCTTATCGTGATTTTACCACGAAAATTTTGTGGAGATAAATAGAGCCAAATAATATTTTGTTTCTTTTTTGCCATCAAAAAAATTTCTTTGCGTTTCGTTTAAATTTTATCTGAATTTCTTTTGTTTTTCTAGTTTTGAAAAATATAGGGTAAGATACTTTTTTTTATTGAATTTTGAAGGTATTTTTTGAAGAATTTGTTAGATTTAGTTTTTTAGAATGAATTGTGAAGCTGCAAAGTTGTATTTTGAGTAATCATAATCAAATAATAAACGTTACCATGGTTTTTTGTTAAAGATAGAGTTACAGAGAATATAGAGAATTAGGACTACTACAAAAGATAAAAGGTAGTTAAATTTATTCTAATTCTTAAACGGATTCATTTTTCAATTCATTAAACAACTTCAATGTTTTTTAGTAAATTAGGCAAAGACAATCTTTTACGTATTTAATTTTTTATTTCTAGTTTATGAAATCCTTGTATTCCTTTATTTTTTCTGTTTTTTCAAATTTATTTTCTTGGGGGGAATTTATTAGTCTTTTTCTCTTCGTTTCAGCCTGTACGCCTGATAAAATGGAAAAACCTCCAAAAGACTTGGAAAAATTTATCAAACGTAATGTCTTTCATTCTGATACGACACTCCAAAAAATGTATGCTGCTGCTAACCGAAGAGATACCGAAATGGTAGCTACATTTTTTTCAAATCCAAAAGAAAAATATAGAAGACATGCAGCTCTTACTTTTGCTTCTTTGCAAGACAGCAGTTTTTTGAAGCCTTTATTAGAATTATTGAATGATGAAAAACCATCTGTTCGGTTGGCTGCTGCAACAGCAATCGGTCAGTTTTGGGCGACAAGTAGTGAGGAATTATTGCTAGAAAAAGTAATTCAAATACAAAAAAGTGGAAACTATGATGCCAATGTTCAGCAACGACTTTTGGAAGCTGTCGGAAAAAGTGCAACTGCAAAAGGATTGCAGTTTTTGGCAGCGCAAAATTATGAAAATGATACATTAAGGGTAGGACAGGTGATGGGAATTTATCGTGCTGCCACCAAACCAAAAATAAATGAACGAGTAACTTCTGATTCGGCTACTGTTTTGATGCTTGATTTTCTGACCACCCAAAAACAAAATTATACTGTGCGTTTGATGGCTTCGGCATATTTTGATCGTCTTGGAGATAAAATAATTCCAAATAATGAAACGGATTCTATTCAAAATAAAAAACGAGTTGATTTTTTTGAAATATTAAAAAATAAGGCAGATAAAGACTCTCAACTTTTTGTGCGTTCGAATGCTACGCTGGCGTTAGGAGCAATAAAAACAGAGGAAAATGAAGATTTTTTGATTAAACTATTAAATAAAAATGATGAGAATTATTTAGTCAAAATATCGGCTATTCGTGCGCTCGGAAAATTTGATTCTTCTCCAAAAATAAAAAAGGAAATTGGAAATTATATCAATTCTAAAAACCCAAATCTTCAAATTGTAGCTTCTGAAACTCTTAAAAATTTGGCTCGTCTGACTGATTACAAACTCTATTTGGAGTGGGCAGAAAAAACAACTAATTACAGAACTCGTGCAAATCTTTTGGCAGGAATAATCAAAATAGAGAAAAAAGAAAATACAGCTTCTCAAAAGGCAATTTCATTATTAGATTCTTCTCAAAATTTATATGAAAAAATGGCTTTGTTACAAGCACTTTCTGAAAATATCCAAAATATGGATTTGATTTTAGATACACTCCAAACTACTCAAAATCATCTTTTACGAACAGCAGCAACCGAAGCCCTTTTGAATATTTCGACAAATTCTCTATCCAATTCTACTCAAAAAAATTCTTCCAAAGAAAAAGAACAACTAAGCAAAGGTTTTGAGTTTGTTATTGGTTCAAGTGATGTAGGTGCGATGGCTTTGGCTGCAAATGCACTTATGAGCGAAGAATTTAATCAACTATATAAATACAAAAGCAATTCTTTAATCAAATTACTAACAGAAGCAAGGAAAAAATTAGTCTTACCAAAAGAAATTGAAACCTATCAAGAAATTAGTAAAACAATAGAATTTTATACAGGGAAATCCACAGAAATAGCACTTCCACCACCCACAAAGGAAATTGATTGGAAACTCATAAATGCACTAGATGCAAGGCATACAATAATTCTGAATACAAATAAAGGAGAAATAATTGTATCACTTTTTACAGAAGAAGCCCCTGCAACCGTTGCAAATTTTGTAACTTTAGCAGGAACAGGTTTTTTTAATAAAAAGAAATTTCATAGAGTTGTTCCTAATTTTGTAGTGCAGGGAGGCGACCCACGAGGCGATGGCTGGGGAAGTGTAGATTATACCATTCGTTCTGAGTTTTCTACTTTTTATTATGATGATGAAGGATATTTGGGAATGGCTTCGGCAGGAAAAGACACAGAAAGTTGTCAGTTTTTTATTACGCACTCACCTACTCCACATTTAGACGGACGTTATACCATTTTTGGAAAAGTAATAAACGGAATGGACGTGGTACACAAACTACAAGTAGGAGATTATATCGAAATGGTTAGTTTTTAGATTGAAAGAAATATAAAATGTTTAGACATCAAGGTAAAAGTAGAACATTAGCACATAATCTTGCAACTTGCAACCGTTTTGTTGTTGGTGGTTGGAATTGTAAATGCAACAGGGTTTTTAGAAATCCATCAACTGACCACCAACGTAACAGGACATTTTGCACTCCTCTATGGACGACCTTGCCAATTTGGATATATAGAATTATCTCAACTATTTTTTCCAAAAATGGGCGCATCTCAAAATGTCGTTTTTAGTAGGGAAAAGGTTTGCCATACTGTACCCTACTATTTTTTAAAACCTCGTTGAAGGCTGCATTTGAGCCTCAACGACGGTTGGTTTTGCTCTATTTCTCAACCATCAAGAACTGTGTTAAAAACCAAATATTTAACCAAATTTTATTTGGTTTTTAACATTTGTGCTTGGTAAGGAGTTTCATTTTTGACAACTGCAAATAGTTGTCTTATTAGTTTATGTGCTACTGCAA
>Ga0210044_10005624_pt1 | contig 16839 bp, 14 predicted proteins | sample CryGey13umfilter_2_FD_183959 | JGI IMG/M metagenome (GOLD analysis project Ga0210044, IMG submission 183959) | Groundwater microbial communities from aquifer in Utah, USA - Crystal Geyser 4/9/14 3 um filter (SPAdes) (version 2) | ecosystem: Environmental > Aquatic > Deep subsurface >...
CCGATCCAGTTGCTGATCGAGAACACCGACCAGCGCTCCAAGGACTACGGCGAGATTGCCGCCAGCTTTCGCCCCGGTCATGCCGACATCACCTATCACCTGAAATACGGGGCTCGCGATCCGCGCGGCGGCGGGCGCTCGTCGGCGCGCGAAACCGCGGCACGGGTGGCGGCGGGCGGGGTGGCGCGGGCGGTGCTGGCCGCTTTGGTGCCAGACCTGAAGATCACCGGCTACATGGTGCAGATGGGGCCGCATGGCATCGACCGGGCGCGGTTCGATGCGGATCAGATCGCGCAGAACCCGTTCTGGTGCCCCGATACCGAGGCCGCCACGCGGTGGGCCTTGTATCTGGATCAGCTTCGCCGCGATGGCAACTCGGTTGGCGCGGTGGTCGAGGTGGTTGCAAGCGGCGTGCCTCCAGGCCTTGGCGCGCCGGTTTACGGCAAGCTCGACGCCGATCTGGCCGCCGCCATGATGTCGATCAACGCGGTCAAGGCGGTCGAGATCGGAGCCGGGATGGCGGCGGCCAGCCTGACCGGGGTGGACAATGCCGACGAGATCAGGATGGGGCCGGACGGGCCGCAGTTCCTCTCAAACCACGCCGGCGGCATTCTGGGCGGCATTTCCACCGGGCAGGATGTGGTGGTGCGCTTTGCCGTCAAGCCGACGTCGTCGATCCTGACGCCGCGCCGCACCATCACCACCACGGGCGATGAGGTCGAGCTGATCACCAAGGGCCGCCACGACCCCTGCGTCGGCATCCGTGCCGTGCCGGTGGGCGAGGCGATGCTGGCCTGCGTCATCCTTGACCACGTGCTGCGCGACCGTGGCCAGACCGGCGGGCTGCGCGGGGTGATCGGCTAGGCCGAACCCGCCGCCGCCAGCGCGGTATCCATCAGCGCCTTGATCGCGGCCTTGCTGGTGTCGGCCACGATCCGCCCCAGTTCGGCCTCGCCCTTCAGCACCACCAGGGTCGAGCGGCGCGGGATGTTGAGCGCAGCCACCAGATCGCCGCCGCCCCAGGTATCCCAATCGACATCAATGAAGCTGATCGCCGCATAGCCGGGGTTTTCCGCCCGCAGCGCGTCGATCGCCCGGGTCTGCGCGGCACAGGTGCTGCACCAGGTGGCGTTGAAATCAAGAAACACGGCCTTGCCGGCTGCCAACTCGGTCGCCAGCAGTTCGGGCGAATAGGGGGCCATGTTGGCGGGCTGGTCGGCGCGCGCCATCGGGGCGGCCAGCGTCACGGCGGCGCTCAGCCACATGAAATCACGACGGTTCATCGGGTAGTCCTTTCTCAGTAGCGAACGGAAAAATCCTGCATCCAGACCGGCTGGATTGAAACCAGCCAGGCCTCGATCGTGTGGTTGAACCCGGTCAGGATGATCACCCCGACCGCCACGAAAACCAGCCCCATTGCCGGTTTGGCGCGGCTGGCAATGGTCTGCATCAGGGCGCGGCGGCGGGCAAGGGCGGCGCGCGCGCCGTAGCCGAGGGCCAGGATCACCGTTGAAACCCCGGCGGCAAAGGCCGCCATCACCGCCCCGGCCCAAGCCAAGCTCTGGCCCTGACTGGCCAGCGAAATCGCGCCCCCGAGGGTTGGGCCGACGCAGGGGCTCCACACCGCGCCCAGCAGCGCGCCGCCCACAAACTGGCCACCCAGCCCGCCGCGATCGACCTGCTCCAGCCCGGCATCGGCGCGGGCGGCAAAGCCCCCGGTCGCCAGCGCAAAGCCCGAGCCAAGGCGCGGCACCAGCAGCACCAGACCAAACCCCAGCATCAGCCAGGCTCCGGCCTCGGCCACCGACTCGGCGCTGAGGCCAAGGCTGCGCCCGGCGGCGGCAACCCCCAGCCCAAGCGTCACGAAGGCCAGCGCCATACCAAGCGCCAGCGCCACCGGCCCCAGCCGATGCGCCTGCAAGGCGGTGGCCAGCACGATCGGCAGCACCGGCAGCACGCAGGGGTTGATCAGGGTCAGCAGCCCCGCGATGTATCCAAGCACAATATCCATTGCCGCACCATGGCGCGGGGGCGCCGGTTTGTCAGTTAAACCTTCTGTGAGCGAGCGTTACCGCAACGACGGTCCGGATTTAACAGCAGGTTTGTTGAGATCCTTGTTAACCCTTCCTTCACCACGCCCGGCGACACTCGGGCAATGAGCCGCCCCCGCGCCTTTCACGAAGCCCCCCTGCCCCTGTTCGCCACCGGCGACGCGGATGAGGCCACGCCGGTGCCGCTGCCCGGCAGGCTGCCCTCCTACATCGCCGATCATCGCCACCGCCTGCGCAGCCGCTTCATGGCTGGTGGGGCGGCTGCAATGCCCGATTACGAGCTGCTGGAGCTGGTGCTGTTCCGCGCCATCCCGCGCCAGGATGTCAAACCGCTGGCGCATCGCCTGCTGGAAACCTTTGGTGATTTCAACCGCGTCGTCACCGCGCCGCCCGCCCGCCTGACCGCCGTAGCGGGGGCGGGCGCGGCGGTGGTGCAAGAGCTGAAGATCGTCGAAGCGGCGGCGCAACGCATGATGCGCGCCCGGATCATGCACCGCCCGGTGCTGACCTCGTGGGACGCGCTGCTTGATTACTGCCACACCACCATGGCGCACCGTGAAACCGAACAGTTCCGCGTGCTATACCTTGACCGCAAGAACGTGCTGATCGGCGATGAGGAACAGGCGAAAGGCACCGTCGATCACGTGCCGGTTTACCCCCGCGAAGTCGTGAAACGCGGGCTGGAACTGAACGCCAGCGCGCTGATTCTGGTGCACAACCACCCCTCGGGCGACCCCACCCCGTCGGATGCCGACATCGCCATGACGCTGCAGGTGCAGGACGCCGCCGCCACCCTTGGCATTACCCTGCACGATCACCTGATCATCGGGCGCGAGCGCGAGCTCAGCTTCAGGGCGCAAGGCTATCTGTAGCCGCCGGGACGACCGCCGGGCGCAACCAGACCTCGACCCGCCGGTTCAGCCGCCGCCCGGCCGGGGTGCTGTCGCAGGCCATTGGCAGGGCCTCGCCGAAGGCCTCGACCCGCACCGGGGCCTGCCCTTGGGGCAGATCGGGGGCGGCAAGGCGCAGGGCGGCCGCCACCCCTTCGGCCCGGGCCCGCGCCAGGGCAAGGTTGGCCGCCGGATCGCCCGAGCCATCGGCGAATCCGGCCAGAATCATCTCTTGCCCGCGAAACTGCCCCACTGCCAGCAGTTGCGCCAGATCGTTCAGGTTTTCGCGGCTGTGCGCATCCAGCGTGCTGGCGCCATCTTCAAAGCGGAACGTCAGCGACAGCCGGTCCGCCCCCGCCATCACCTCGGCCAGGCGCTGCAACTCGGCCAGCGGCACGTCGTCTCCCGCGCCGCGAATCGCGTTGATCAGGCGCAGACCATCGGCGGTCAGCGGCTGGCGCTCGGGGCTGCGGTTGACATAGCCCGCCGCCGCCACCGCCGCCTGGGCCTGCGGCAGGGCCAGAAATTCCAGCAACTCGCGCGCCACCAGCGGCAAGCGGCGGCGCGGGGTCAGCAGATAAAGCGGCAGCGCCAGCGGGTAATCCTCGGCCTTGACCGCCAGCGCCGTCGGCAACAGCAGAAAGCCGCAACTGTCGGTCAGCGGCAGGGCGCGCGCCGCCCCCCGCGCCGCTTGCCCGGTGATCGCCAGCGCCCAGGGGTCGCGTGCCACCGCCGCCGCCAGACTTGCCAGATCGGGATGCACCACCGTCGCCGCGACCGGCTGCCCCAGCCGCGCCGCCAGTGCCTGCTGAAGGCTGCTGTCGGCGGCCAGCGCGTGCAGCACGATCGGCATGTCCGGCCCCCCGAGTTCGGCCCAGTTTGTCACTTCGCCGGTCAGCGCGCGGGCCAGATCGGCGGTTGAGATGCGGGGAAAATCGTTGTCGGAGGCCACGATCGGGATCAGCGCATCCAGCGCCAGCACGCGCGCCCCGCTTGCGCCCTCGGCCAGCGCCGCCACCACCAGCTCGGCCCGGCCCGCGTCCAGCGCCGCACGCGCGGCCTCGGGTGCCGTGGCGGCAAAGCTGATCCGCGCCAGGGTCTGCCCGGTGGCCGGATCGCTCAGTTCCGTCTGAAAGCCGTCGTCCGCCAGTTGGGTGGCAAGCTGGACGCCGCGCGACCTTGCAAAAGCCGCCAGCACGGGCGGCAGAATCCCGATCCCGGCGTCGGACGCGCCAAGGATTCGAATCACCGCCAGCGGCGCGGTCAGATCGGGGCAGCCGGGGCCGGTGCAGATCACCCCCGCGCCATCCACCGTCAGCAGACCGTAGATGGTTTCCACCCGGTAGAATTCGCCGTCAAAGCCCTGCAGGCTGCCATCCAGCCGCAGGCTGCCGTCGCGCGCGGTCAGCGTCACGTCCTGCGCTGCCGCCACAGTGCAAGATGCGAGCGCGGCGAACAGCGCCGCGCCCCAAATCCCTGCCCGCATGGAACCCCTGCCTGACCCTTACCTGGCGGCGATCTTCAGGTCTGGGGCAAGATTATTCAACACCAGAATGTCGCCCACGGCGTCACATTCCGGCATCATCAGGCTAAGATCGGTCACCGTCGTGCCGCCACCCGTGCTGTCAAGCATTTCGCCCAACAGTTCGCGACCACAGGTCTGCGCGCTGACCGCCGCCTCGACCACCAGCCGCACCGCGATGGCGGGATCGGCGGGGTAGGTGTAAATCTCGGCCTGCATCGGCAAATCAACCCGCCCGTCGCCCAGAATGGTCAGGAAGCCGCCGGTTGCAGGCTTTCCGGCCACCGGCTGCTGCGGATTGGCCGCGCGCACGTCGCCTGTCGCGCCGTAATCGGCCTCACCCTCGAACGCATGCACCTGAAACGCATCATCAGCCAGCCACTGCACGCCGAAGCGCCGCAGACCTGCCAGTTCCGGCACCTCGATCTGCGCTTTGGCACTCTGGCCATCACCGAACCGCACCGCAACCACCGCCGCCTGCTCGAGTGCGGGCAGGGTCAGGAACAGCGCCCCGGTGGCCGAGGTTTGCGCGGTGATCGCCAGCCCACCATGGCGCAACACCACCCGCTGATCGGGGCGGCAGGGGGCGAGCAGGGTCAGCCCGAGCATGGCGTAGGGCTGTGGCGCAAGATCAAGCGCGAGCGGGCAGGCGGCGCTCGCAAGTCTGGGGTCTTCGCCAAGCAGGAGGCGGGCGATTGCCGCCGGGGCCTGCGCCTTCACCAACGCGACCGGCGCGGTCGCCGTCGGTGCCGCCACAAGCGGGGTGATTGCCACGGGCTGGGGGGCTGTGCCAAGCTGGGTTTCCAGCAGCGGCACCGCAGCGGGTTGCCGCAGCCCGACATACCCGGCCCCCAGGGCACCAGCGGCCAGCAGTGCTGCGGCAAGGGCGGTGCGTCGATCAAGCTTCATCACAACCTCCGATCAAACTTCACCGGAAAGGCTAGCGGTGAAACCGGGCAGAGGCATGGCGATTTCAGGGAATGATTGCTGCCGGGCCGGGCGGGGATTGCACCGCCCGCGCCCCAAACGGGCACGGGGCGGATGATCCGCCCCGGTTTCGCCGCAATCCCGCGCTCAGGCCAGTTTACCGTGACAGTGTTTGAACTTTTCGCCCGAGCCACAGGGGCAGGCGTCATTGCGCGACGGATTGCCCCAGGTCGAGGGGTCGGCGGCATCAAACCCCGCCAACGCGGCGGGTGCCGCCGCAGCGGGTGCCGCAACCAAAGCCGGGGCGGGTGCCGGAGCCGCTGCCGCTTCCCTGGCTTTCTGCTGGGCCAGAAACTGCGCCATCAGCGCCTGCTGTTCGGCCTCGGAAATCGGTCGCACCTGCGACAGTTTCTGGGTCACGTCCTGACGCAGCGAATTCAGCATCGATTCGAACAGCGCAAAGCCTTCGGTCTTGTATTCCGCCAGCGGGTCGCGCTGGGCATAGCCGCGAAACCCCACCACCGCGCGCAGATGTTCCAGCGTCAGCAGATGCTCGCGCCACTTGGCGTCGATGGTTTGCAGCAGCACCTGCTTCTCAACGTTGCGCATGGTCTCGGGACCGAAGGCCGCCAGCTTTTCCGCCATCAGCTTGTCGGACTCGGCTTGCAGACGCTCGCGGATCACCTCGTGATCAACGCCCTCTTCCTTGGCCCAGGCGATGACCGGCGCATCGAACCCCAGTTTCTCGATGCAGGCGGCATAAAGCCCCTGCGTGTTCCACTGGTCGGAATAGGATTTGGCCGGCATGTAGGCATCGACCAGATCGTCGATCACCTGATAGCGCATGTCCTGCGCGATTTCCGACAGATCATCGGCGTGCATGATTTCCAGCCGCTGGCCGAAGATCGCCTTGCGCTGGTCGTTCATCACGTCGTCGAACTTCAACAGTTGCTTGCGGATGTCGAAGTTGCGGCCTTCGACCTTGGCCTGCGCCTTTTCGAGGCTTTTGTTGACCCACGGGTGAACGATCGCCTCGCCCGGCTTCATCCCCAGTTTGGACAGCACCGCGTCCAGCCGTTCCGAGCCGAAAATCCGCATCAGATCGTCTTCGAGGCTAAGGAAGAACGATGATCGGCCGGGGTCGCCCTGGCGCCCGGAACGGCCGCGCAACTGGTTGTCGATCCGGCGTGATTCGTGGCGCTCGGTGGCCAGCACGTAAAGCCCGCCCGCCGCAATCACCCGCGCCTTTTCGTCGGCGTGTTCGGCCTCGATCCGGGCGCGCACGTCGTCGGGGTTGAGGGCAGGGTCGGCGGCAATCGCCTGCAACACCCGCATCTCGACATTGCCGCCCAACTGGATGTCGGTGCCGCGACCGGCCATGTTGGTGGCAATCGTCACCGCGCCGAACTTGCCGGCGTCGGCCACGATCTGGGCTTCCTGTTCATGCTGGCGGGCGTTCAGAACATTGTGGGTGATGTTTTCGGCTTTCAGCATTTCCGACAGGGCTTCGGATTTCTCGATGCTGGTGGTGCCGACCAGCATCGGCTGCCCCAGCGCATGGGCTTGCTTGATCGCCTTGACCACACCGGCGTATTTCTCGGCGGCGCTGCGGTAAACCTGGTCGTGTTCATCCTTGCGCGCGACCGGCTGGTTGGTCGGCACTTCAACCACGCCCAGCTTGTAAATCTCCATGAATTCGTCGGCTTCGGTCAACGCCGTGCCGGTCATCCCGGCCAGCTTTTCGTAAAGCCGGAAATAGTTCTGGAAGGTCACCGAGGCCAGCGTCACGTTTTCGGGCTGGATCGCCACATGCTCCTTGGCCTCGATCGCCTGATGCAGCCCATCCGACAACCGCCGCCCGCGCATCATCCGGCCGGTGAATTCGTCGATCAGCATCACCTCGCCGTCGCGCACGATATACTGCTGGTCACGGTGGAACAGCTTGTGCGCCCGCAGCCCTTGGGTCAGGTGGTGCACCAGCGTCGTGCTTTCGGGATCGTAAAGCGATTGCCCGTCGGGCAGCAGCCCCGCCGCCGCGGTGCGTTGCTCCATGAATTCGTTGCCTTCTTCGGTGAAGGTCACGTTGCGGGTTTTCTCGTCGAGCTTGAAATGCTCGGGCAGAACTTCGGGGATCAGGGCATCGACCTTGTTGTAAAGCTCCGAGCGGTCTTCGGTCGGGCCCGAGATGATCAGCGGGGTGCGCGCCTCGTCGATCAGGATGCTGTCCACCTCATCGACGATGGCATAGAAATGGCCGCGCTGCGCCATGTCCTCGATGGTGGATTTCATGTTGTCGCGCAGATAGTCGAAGCCCAGCTCGTTGTTGGTGGCATAGGTGATGTCGGCGCGGTAGGCGGCCTTCTTCTCAGCGTCGGGCTGATAGGGATAGACCACCCCGGTGGTCAGCCCGAGGGCGGCATAGACCTTGCCCATCCAGGCCGAGTCGCGCTTGGCCAGGTAATCGTTGACGGTGACCACATGCACGCCCTTGCCCGCCAGCGCGTTAAGATAGGCGGGCAGGGTCGCGACCAGGGTCTTGCCTTCGCCGGTCTTCATTTCGGCAATGTTGCCTTCGTGCAGGAAGATCCCGCCCATCAGTTGCACGTCAAACGCGCGCAGGCCCAAGGCGCGGCGCGCCGCCTCGCGGCAGTTGGCAAAAGCCTCGGGCAGCAGCGCGTCAAGGCTTTCGCCCGCTGCGACCCGCGCCTTGAAATCAGCGGTCCTGGCCTTGATGCCGTCATCCGACAGCGCCTGATACTCGGGTTCCAGCGCGTTGATCTTGTCAATCACCGGGCGCGTTGATTTCACCTTGCGCTCGTTCGGGGTGCCGAACAGTTTTCGTGCAAGCGCTCCTAGACCAAGCATGTTCTCTCCGACGGGTCGTTCCTGACAGGCCAAGTCTTTCTTGACATGATCGTGCAAGACCCGGCCTTGCCTGCCAGCGCGGCCTTCCTTAGAAGAACCGGCAAGGCACCGGCAGCCCGGTCTTATGCGACCATCGCGATGTAAGGGGCGGCCCGCGCCAAGTCAACGTCGCGCAATCGCGCGGCCCGTTCAGGAGAAGGTGATATGGCGAAATTTGCAGCGTTCTGGCCCCGGTTGGCCCTTGGAGCGGCATGTGTGTTTGGTCTGGTGGCGCCCGCTGCCGCCCAGGATGTGAGTGCCGACACCGTGGTGGCCACCGTCAACGGCACCGCGATCACGCTGGGCCACATGATCGTGCTGCGCGAAACCCTGCCCGATCAATATCAGGCGTTGCCCGACGATGTGCTGTTCAAGGGCATTCTGGAACAATTGATCCAGCAGGCCGCACTCGAGCAATCGCTGGCCGGCAAGACCACCAAACGCGACGCGCTGGCGCTGGAAAACAGCCGCCGGGGCTATCTGTCGGGGGTGGCGCTGGAAGGTGTGGTGGCCGCCGCCGTGACCGATACCGCGCTGCAAGCCGCCTATGACGCGAAATACGCGGGCGCGGGCGGGCAGACCGAATACCACGCCGCCCATATTCTGGTGGACACACAGGAAAAGGCGGCGGCGCTGAAGGCCGAGATCGACACTGGTGCCGATTTCGCCGAGCTGGCGCGCGCCAATTCGACCGATGGCGCGGCGGAAAGCGGCGGCGATCTGGGCTGGTTCGGGCCGGGCATGATGGTGAAACCGTTCGAGGATGCGGTGCTGGCAATGAAACCGGGCGAGGTGGCAGGGCCGGTCCAGACCCAGTTCGGCTGGCACCTGATCAAGCTGGCCGAGACCCGCATCGCCAGTGCCCCGCCGCTCGATCAGGTGCGCGACGAGCTGGCGACCGAGATCGAGAAAACTGCCGTCGCAGCCGCGATCGACGCGCTGACCGCCGCCGCCACCGTTACCCGCCCCGGCGAAGGGATTGACCCGGCGGCGCTGAAAGATCAGAGCTTGCTCGACTGACAAAACGTGGGGGCAGGGATGGCAAAGACCGACTGGAAAGCCAAGGCCAAGGCGCTGAAGAAGAAGCTCAAGCAGCACCTTGGTGCCCTTGGCAGCCACCCTGCCCCCGCCAAACACGTCTCGAAGCTGGCCCCGAAGGGCGGCTTTCCCGCCCTGCCGGTGATTGCCGGGGTCGCGTTTGCCGCCACCGAGGCCGGGGTGCGCTATCCTGGCCGCAAGGATGTGATGCTGGTGCGGCTTGCCCCCGGCACCGCGATTGCCGGGGCCTTTACCCGGTCATCCACGCGCGCCGCCTGTGTGCTCGACTGTCAGGCCAAACTGGCGCTCAAGCTGCCTGCCGGGGCGGGGGCGGCGATCGTCGTCAACTCGGGCAATGCCAACGCCTTTACCGGGGCGGCGGGTCAGGCCGCAGTGCAGGCTGTGACCGAAGGCGTGGCGCAGGCGCTTGGCATGTCGGCGACGCGGGTGTTTTCGGCCTCGACCGGGGTGATCGGCGAGCCGCTGCCGCACGCGCGCATCACCGCCCGGATTCCCGATCTGGTGGCGGGCCTCAGCCCCGATGCGGTCGAGCTGGCGGCGCGGGCGATGATGACCACCGACACCTTCGCCAAAGGGGCCAGTGCCACCGTGGCGGGCGACGGCGGCATGATCCAGATTGCCGGTATCGCCAAGGGCTCGGGCATGATCGCGCCCGACATGGCGACCATGCTGGTCTATCTGTTCACCGATGCCAAGGTTGCCCCCGGCCTGCTGCAAAAGATGCTGTCGCGCAATCTTGATACCACATTCAATGCGATCACCGTCGATAGCGACACTTCGACCTCGGACTCGCTGATCCTGGCCGCCACCGGCCAAAGCCCGGCCGCTGCGGTCAAGGGCGCGGTGGCCAAGGCGTTCGAGGCGGCGCTGCGCGGGGTGATGCTTGATCTGGCGCAACAGGTGATTCGCGACGGCGAAGGGGCGACCAAGTTCGTCGAGGTCCGCGTGACCGGGGCTGCCAGCCCGGCCGACGCCCACAAGGTGGCGCTGGCGATTGCCAACTCGCCGCTGGTGAAAACCGCCCTTGCCGGGGAAGACCCGAACTGGGGGCGGATCGTGATGGCGATCGGCAAGTCGGGGGCGAGGGCCGACCGCGACCGCCTGACGATCCGCCTTGGCGACATCGTGGTGGCCGAGAACGGCTGGCGCTGCCCGACCTACAAGGAAGACGACGGCGCCGCCTACATGCGCCGTGACGAGCTGGTGATCGGGGTTGATCTGGGCCTTGGCAGCGCCGCCCGCACGGTCTGGACCTGCGATCTGACGCACCGCTACATCGACATCAATGCCGACTACCGGTCGTGATGCAAACCCTGCTGGTGGTGGCCGTTGCCCTGATCGACGCCGACGGGCGGGTACTGCTGGCGCAGCGCCCGCCGGGCAAATCGCTGGCTGGTCTGTGGGAATTTCCCGGCGGCAAGGTTGAAGCGGGCGAGACCCCCGAGGCCGCCCTGATCCGCGAGTTGCGCGAGGAACTGGCGATCGACACCTGGGCAAGCTGTCTGGCACCCCTGACCTTCGCCAGCCACAGTTACCCCGAGTTTCACCTGCTGATGCCGCTGTTCGCCTGCCGCCGCTGGCAGGGAATCGCCCGAGGTTGCGAAGGCCAGACCCTGGCCTGGGTGCGCCCGAATGCCCTGCGCGATTACCCGATGCCGCCCGCCGACCTGCCGCTGATCCCGATCTTGCGCGATTGGCTGTAGCAAATTGCGCAACGATCGCTGACAAATCCGCGATTGTGGAAGATTCACGCTATATTTTGCGAAAAGCTGCGCTATCGTGGGTTGTGGCAAATTTGCTTTGGGGGAAGCAATGCTGAGAACGATTTCCTTGGGAAGCTGCGTGTCGGTGCAGGGCGTGGTTGTCGCCCAGTTGGCCGACGGCAAACTGGTGATCAGGGTCGATGACAAGACCTTTGTCGGCTATCCGGTCAGTCCGGCCCGTGCGGCCTGATCAAGCCCGCAGCGCAGAAAAAAAGGCCGGGCAGATGCCCGGCCTTTGCATTTATGCACCGCCCGTCAGGCCAGCTTGCGCTGCACTTCCTCGCGCTCGAAAATCTCGATCACGTCGCCTTGGCGGACATCGTCGTAGCGCTCGAACGCCATGCCACATTCCTGGCCGGACTGCACTTCCTTGACCTCGTCCTTGTAGCGCTTCAGCGTTTTGAGCGTGCCCTCGTGGATCACCACCTGATCGCGCAGCAGCCGCACCCCGGCCGAGCGCCGGGCGATGCCTTCGGTCACGATACAGCCGGCCACATTGCCAACATTCGAGACCTTGAACACTTCCTTGATCTCGGCATAGCCGATGAAGGTTTCGCGCACTTCGGCCTTGAGCAAGCCCGAGGCCGCCGCCTTCACGTCGTCCACCAGATCGTAGATCACGCTGTAGTAGCGCAGCTCGACCCCCTTCTGGTTGGCTGTGACGCGGGCAGAAGCATTGGCGCGCACATTGAACCCGATCACCGGCGCATGGCTGGCTTCGGCCAGCGCCACATCGGTTTCAGTGATCGCGCCGACGCCGTAGTGCAGCACCCGCACCCGCACTTCGTCGTTGCCGATCTTTTCCATCGCCTGCACGATCGCCTCGGCCGAACCCTGCACATCGGCTTTCACCACGATTGCCAGTTCCGCCACTTCCTTGTCGGCCTTGGCCTTGGCCATCAGTTGTTCCATGGTCACGGCCGCCCCGACGGCGGCGCGTTTGTCCTTGGCGGCCTTTTCGCGGTAGGTCGCGATCTCGCGTGCCTGCGCTTCGGTTTCCACCACGTTCAGGGTGTCGCCGGCCTGCGGCGTGCCGTTCAGACCCAGCACCTCGACCGGCACCGACGGCGCGGCTTCATCGACCCGCTCGCCCTGATCGTTGATCAGGGTGCGCACCTTGCCCCATTGCTCGCCGACCACAAAGATGTCACCGCGCTTGAGGGTGCCATTCTGCACCAGAACCGTTGCCACCGGCCCGCGCCCGACATCGAGCTTGGCCTCGATCACCGCCCCCGACGCCGCCCGGTTGGGGTTGGCGCGCAGGTCAAGGATTTCGGCCTGCAAGGCGATGGCTTCCAGCAGCTTGTCCAGCCCCTGCCCGGTCTTGGCCGAAACCTCGACATCCAGCACATCGCCCGACATCGCCTCGACCACCACCTCGTGTTGCAGCAGATCGGTGCGCACCTTGGTCGGGTTGGCACCCGGCTTGTCGATCTTGTTGATCGCCACGATCATCGGCACCTTGGCCGCCTTGGCGTGCCTGATCGCCTCGACGGTCTGCGGCATCACCGCGTCATCCGCCGCCACCACCAGCACCACGATGTCGGTGACATTGGCCCCGCGCGCCCGCATCGAAGTGAAGGCAGCGTGGCCCGGGGTATCAAGGAAGGTCAGCTTGGCCCCGCTGTCGGTCGTCACCTGATAGGCCCCGATGTGCTGGGTGATACCGCCCGCCTCGCCGGTGACCACCGAGGTCTTGCGAATCGCGTCCAAGAGCGAGGTCTTGCCATGATCGACGTGACCCATGATCGTCACGATCGGGGGGCGCGGCAGCATCGATTCAGCGCTGTCAACCACCGAATCAATCACCTGTTCGACATCGCTGTCCGAGACGCGCACTGCGCGGTGGCCGAATTCCTCGATCACCAGTTCAGCCGTATCGGCATCGATGGCTTCGTTCATGGTCACCATCAAACCCATCTTCATCAGCGACTTCACCACGTCGGCGGCGCGTTCCGCCATCCGGTTGGCCAGTTCCTGGACCAAGATGGTTTCCGGCACCTGCACGTCGCGCACCTGCTTTTCGGGCTTCACGCCAAGACCAAGCGCCTTTTGCCGCGCCTTTTCCTGCTTGCGCTTCATCGCCGCCATGCTGCGGGTGCGCCTGCCGTCACCGGCCAGGGCATCGTTCAGCGTCAGCTTGCCCGAGCGGCGGGCATCATCGACCTTGGCCTTGGCCGAACGATCGCGATCGGTGCGCTCGCGATCAACCTTGCGCGGCGCAAGGCCGGGCTTGGCACCAATCGGCGCATCAGCCTGATTGCGGGGGCTGGCTTGTTCGGTCTTGGCCCCAGCCGCGGCGGCGGGCGATTTCTTGGCTTGATCGGCGCGGCGCGCCCTGGCCTCGTCTTCGGCCTTGGCGGCCTCTTCTTCCGCCAGTTTCAGACGCGCGGCATCGGCCTGCTCGCGCACTTCGCGTTCCTTCGACTCGATGTCGTCGCGCCGCTTCTGGCGGTCTTCCTCGCGAATGCGGTCATCCTCGGCGCGCTTGGCGGCGTCTTCGACCTCGCGCGCCTTGGCATTGCGCAGCGCCGCCAGACGGCGCTCCATCTCGACATCGGAAATGCCCGCCGGGCGTTTCGACGGAGTCGCGAGATGCGATGCCTTGGCCGCCGCTTCAGGTGAAACAGCCGCACCCGGCTTGGGCACCACCATGCGCTTGCGCTTGGTTTCGACCACGACGCTCTTGGTGCGGCCATGGCTGAAGCTTTGCTTCACCTGCCCGGAACGGGGGGTGCCGCCAAGGCCAAGGGGTTTTTTGCCGTCTGTATCCGTCATGCGTCTCGTCAATCCCTTCCGGCGGTCGTGCCGCCGACTAGCCCGCGCAGGCCCGCAAGCCTTGCCGCTTCCTCTACAACACGGTTGCATAGTCCGCCAGCCGCAAGCGCGCCGTGTATTGCATGTTCACGACCGAAAGCCAAACCCAATTCCCGGGCGGTCAGGCAGCCGATGAAAGTCTCGGGGCCGCCGGGCGGATGCAGCTTGGTCTTGCCCCGTTCCGATCCGTCGCTGGCCTGAATCAAGGTGCTGGCCTGACCTTTGGTCAGCCAGTCCTTGACCTTCTCGAACCCCGCCACCGCCTGCCCCGCCTTGCGCGCCAGGCTGATCAGATCAATCACCCGGCGCGCCAGTTGCGCCGCAATCAGATCGACCAGCCCATCGGGCACCTTGACCGGCTGGCGCGCGGCGCGGGCGAAAAGACCCTTGGCCACCGCCGTCTCAAGTGCGGCGCGCTCGGCCAGCACATAGAACCCGCGCCCCGGCAGGCGGCCCAGAATATCCGCCACCACCTGCCCATCCGGCCCCAGCGCAAAGCGCACCAGCCGGGCTTTGGCCAAGCTTGCGCCGGTCACGATGCAGCGCCGCTCGGGGCCGGTTTCGTCAAGGTCTTCGGGCTGGAGATCGCGGTTCAGGCCCCGGCCTCCTCGTCTTCGTCCGCGTCAGCGGCATCGGCAGCGGGCTCCAGCTCGGTCGGATCAACCCAACCCAGCATCACCCGCGCCGTCATCACCAGGTTCTGCGCCTCTTCAAGCGACATGTCGTAGTCTTCCAGCAAGCCCTTGTCCTTGACCCGCGCGCCCTTGACCGTGGTCCAGCCACCGGCCAGTTCCCAGTCGGCACAGGTTGCGAAATCTTCCAGCGTCTTGATGCCGTCCTTGGCCAGCGCTTCCAGCATCTGCGGCGTCAGACCCTCGAACTGCACCAGGCTGTCCTCGATACCAAGGGCGCGGGCATTTTCCATCGCCTTGATATTGGCCGCTTCCAGATTGTCGCGGGCGCGGGCCTGCAACTCGCCGGCCGTGCCTTCGTCAAAGCCGTCGATCGACAGCAGTTCGTCAAGCTCGACATAGGCCACTTCTTCAAGGTTGGTAAAGCCTTCCGACACCAGCAGTTGCGCCATCATCTCGTCGATGTCGAGCGCGTCCATGAACAGCTTGGTGCGCTCGGCAAACTCGACCTGCCGGCGGGCGCTGTCGTCGGTCTCGGTCACGATGTCGATATCGAGGCCGGTCAACTGGCTGGCCAGCCGCACGTTCTGCCCGCGCCGCCCGATCGCCAATGACAATTGCTCGTCGGGCACCACCACCACGATCTTGCCGGCCTCTTCGTCGATCACCACCTTGGCCACTTCGGCCGGTTGCAGCGCGTTGACCAGAAACGTCGCCTGATCCGCATTCCACGGAATGATGTCGATCTTTTCGCCCTGCAACTCGTTGACCACCGCCTGCACCCGACTGCCGCGCATCCCGACGCAAGCGCCCACCGGGTCGATCGAGTTGTCATAGCTGATCACCGCGATCTTGGCGCGGGAACCGGGATCGCGGGCCACCGCCTTGATCTCGATGATGTTGTCGTAAACCTCGGGCACTTCCATCTTGAACAGCTCGGCCATGAACTGCGGATCGGTGCGCGACAGAAACACCTGCGGCCCGCGCGCTTCGCGGCGCACGTCCTTGATATAGGCGCGCACCCGGTCGTTCGGGCGATAGCTTTCGCGCCCGATCTTCTCGTTGCGCCGCAGAATCGCCTCGCCGCGCCCGATATCGACGATGATGTTGCCGTATTCCTCGCGCTTGACCAGACCGTTGATGATGGTGCCGACGCGATCCTTGAACTCGTCATACTGGCGGTCGCGTTCGGCCTCGCGCACCTTTTGCAGGATCACCTGCTTGGCGCTTTGCGCGGCAATCCGGCCCAACTCGACCGGCGGCACTTCGTCGATCACCTCGTCGCCGACCTTGGCCTCGGGCAGGTAGTCCCTGGCCTGCGCCACCGTAAGCTGGGCGTGGTGATTCTCCAGCGCCTCGTCCTCGACCACGGTGCGGATGCGGGCGAAGGTGGCGCGACCGGTCTTGCGGTCGATCCTGACGCGGATATCGAGCTCGGCCCCGTAGCGCGACTTGGCCGCCCGGGCCAGACTTTCCTCCATCGCCTGAATCACCAGATCGGGGTCGATCATCTTTTCGCGCGCCACCGCTTCGGCGGTTTGCAAAAGCTCAAGCTGGTTGGCAGAGGTAATCGCCATCGGTGTTCTCCCGGTCAGTGTTTCGTGTCTTGGGTTTCCGGCTCTTCGGCCTCGTCCCCTTCCGAGGTTTCAATCTCGTCAAAGTCGGCTTCGTTAAAGGTGCCGGCCTCGGTGCGCTGGCGCAGCATTTCGGCAATCAGGTCGTCGGTCAGCAACAGCTTGGCGTCCGACAGCCAGTCGAACTTGAGGCCGATGGTGCCTTCCTCGATCTCGATCAGCACCTCGTCGCCCTCGGTGCCCGCCAGCGTGCCCTTGAAGCGCCGCCGCCCGTCGATCAGCTCAAAGGTCTCGAGCCGCGCCTCGTAGCCCGCCCAAGTGTCGAAATCCTTGAGCCGGGTCAGCGGGCGGTCGATGCCGGGGCTGGAGACCTCGAGGGTGTAATTGTCCTCGATCGGGTCTTCCACATCCAGCACCGCCGACACCGCGGTCGAGATCCGGGCGCAATCATCGACCACGATACCGCCTTCGGGCCGGTCCGCCATGATCTGCAAGATGCGGTATTTGCCGCCCATCAGCCGCACCCGCACCAGCTCGAACCCGAGGCCCTCGATGACCGGGGTGATGATTTCCGCCAGACGGCGGTCGATGGCGGCTTTGGCGATCAGATCGGACATCGGGGTTCCAGAAATGAAAAACGGGCCAACAGGCCCGCCGTGACGTTCGGTAGCTTCGGGTTTGGACCCCGAAACCGCTGTTG
>Ga0210044_10005628_pt1 | contig 16829 bp, 14 predicted proteins | sample CryGey13umfilter_2_FD_183959 | JGI IMG/M metagenome (GOLD analysis project Ga0210044, IMG submission 183959) | Groundwater microbial communities from aquifer in Utah, USA - Crystal Geyser 4/9/14 3 um filter (SPAdes) (version 2) | ecosystem: Environmental > Aquatic > Deep subsurface >...
TTTAGAAAATCCTTTAGGGTAATATTGCAAATTATCTATTAAAATATTGCCGTTATATTTGGGTAACTCCACATAATAGGCTTCTAGCAATATGTACTCCGTGAGCATGCTTGGTTGTGCTTCAAAAAAGTATGTTTCCCAATCGGTATTGGCTACCCTACCCGATTCCCAAAGGAGTTCTTTCTCAAAAAAAGCATTCATTCCATATACTTTTAATTGTATCGGACGATTAAAATGAACTGTATCAGCTAAAAACTCTGGAGCAAAAGCCAAATCCAAACTATAATGATAGGTTTGATTACTCAATAAGGGCTGCTGAAACTTTTGGTAACACCCTTCCCATAAATAACTATCAATAATACTAAAACCTCTGGCTACCATAGTAATATAAGTGCTTCCATGCGAAGCTGTTTTATTCACTCGCCAACTTCCGGGTTGTGTATCGGGCGAACTTGCTTGTCCGTAAGGCAACCACTCTCTTGGAGAAATAGCCGTAGTTGGTATTCCCTCAAACGATGGATTATTAAGGTATTGAGCCTGTAAACTGCTGCTAAAAAGAATGATGATGAGTAAAAGTTGTTTCATTTTCTTTTGGAAACCTTGGAGGTTTTAAATACCTCCAAGGTTTAATAAGGTTTAATAATTATTTTACTTTTTAATAGTAATACTTCCAGTATTGCTCCAACATTTGTATTCATTGGTGTAATACAAATAGCCTGATGTAGCTGGAGCTTCAAAACTCCCTGGAACTTCTGCTTTTAAATCTAAATTAATGGTGTGTGAAGCGTTTGGAGCTAAATCTCTGAAATAAAACACCACAAAATTGTCGGTAATTTCATAGAAACCGATAGTTCCTTTTTCTTGCAGTTCTTTCAGTTGCCAAGGTTGTGCCGACAATCCTGAAGGAATACCTACAACAGCCATAGTCATTGGCATTCCTTTGTCTTGCTTGTTAGCTACTTTGGTAGTCAATCGCACTGTTTCACCTACTTTCACACTATTGGTATTTAGTTGAGCATCTACATCCACATTACATTCTTTAGAAGATAATGGCAAGGTAGTATTGTAATCAATACTCATGGTATATGGAAGGGCATTTTTAGTGTCTTTATAACGGATTTCAATTTTTTGATTGCCTGTTTTTAAGTGTTTTTCCAACCCTTCGAAAGCAATGGCATTTTTTTCTCCCGCTTCATATTTTTTAGAAGCCACCACTTTTCCATCAATCACACATTCTAAAATACCAGATTCTTGCGTTTGCTTAGAAAATTTAGCAAAAGTTGTTAAGGCTTTAAGAGCTAACACTGTCCCTTGTGTAGAACCAAAACTTCCACTACCCGATCTTGAGGAAACTAAAAACTCTGCTGCTTTGGTAATGGCTGCCATATCTTTTTTATCTGATTTTAACATGGCTAACATCGCTATAGCTGTTGTTTCTACTTTCAAAGAAACGCCACCAGAACGAGTAATAGAATGATTGGCATTCCAACTTCCATCTTTTTCTTGCAATTTCAATAATGATTTCAACACATTTTCAGCTCTTTTATCTTTATAGTTAAACAAAGTATTCGTCATTAAAGCTAATTGATACGCATCGTTTGAAGCAGTTGAAGAGGTATATGCTGCTTCCAACTCTTTGCTTATTTCTGCATAATTCGCTTCCGAAAGTGCATACACAATGTACGCATTGGTAACTTCTTCGCTGGCTCTACCAAATTGATCTAACGCTTTTGGATTTTTCTTAAAACCACCATTTCCATCTTTTCTACTCATCAGCCATTTTGAAGTTCTTTTCACCATTTCATTGCTCACATCGGCATATACATGTTTCATATCATTAAACTGCATCAATCCATAAGCAGTCAATGCTTCGTGTCCTGGTGATGAACCAAACCATTCGTAACCATTTTCTTTGGTTTCGTAAGAAGTTAATCTTTTGTAACCTCTGTCTAATTTTTGGTCAATACTGGCAAACAATTCTGGATTATCCGTTCCTGTTTCTTTCATATAACTCATAGCCATAATGTTAGGATAATTACTCATAGAAGTCTGTTCAAAACATCCTGAAGGCTCTCTAATAATGCTTTCTATTCCTTTCATTAAATCATTCACTACATTTGGATAAGCTGTTAAGGATGCTTGTAAAGAACCATCTACCACATCTGAAAGTGACACACTATATGTTTTACTTAAATCTTGCCCTGAAAAAGCAATAGACACAGGAAATCCTTTTGGTCCAATTTTGATAGGTTGCACAAAAGCATCTTTCAATCCGCTGGCTTTAAAGCTAATTTCTAAGTTGTCTTCACCTATTTCATTCAGTACTTCGTAGTTTAAATAAATCGTTTTGGTAGTGTTGGCAGCCAACATTTGGTTTCCGTTTTCGGAATTTAATACTTTAAACCCTTTAGGCGATTTTACCATTAAATTACCTACCACATTTTTGTTGGTGGTATTTTTTAAAGTAAGTGGAATTTCTATTTTATCGCCAAAAACTACTTGTGAAGGTACTTTAACTGTCATAGAAAATGGCAGTTTTGTAAAGAGTGTGTATTCAGCTCTACCAATCATACCAACTCCAACTCCTTCTACTATAGTTCTAAAAGAAGTTACTTCGTCACTGTTATAGAATTCTACAGTAGCTAAACCATTGTTGCCTACTTCAATATTTCCATCCCAAAAAATAGTAGAACGAAAGTCAGTTCTTACTTCCACTTCTTGATTATTGGTATAATTAGGAGCTGTAAATTCTCTAGCTCTATAATAAGTAACATTGGGGATGATTTTTTTCTCTTGAGCAAGCAATTGATTGGCAAATCCCATTCCTTGAGCATTCCCAACAATTTCTACTTCATCACCTTGTTCGGCATCTCTATCATCATTGTTGGCTAATTCTTTTTTATCTTTTTGTTTATTTTCTTCTTTCTCAACTTTTTTAAAGTTATCGGCTTTTGGCATTGGTGCAACCGCAACAGCATCCATCACCATTTCTGCTTCTTCTATATTTACTTCATTCTGAATCAACACCATATCCATTGGGGCGGCAGGAAAATTATTATTTCCTGCTTTTTGTCTATTTCTTGGTGCTGATTGATAAGTTACTTCATTTTGTCCATATAAATACACTACATTGTTTTGAGTGTAGTTGTAAACCATAAAACTCTTATTCATAAAACCATTGGCTTCCACCTGAACAGAAATAGGATGATATAAATCTACATTATCAATAGCAAAATAGCCATCAGCATCCGCTTTGTAACTTTTCTTTGTGGTTGGGTTTTTAAGCACTACACCTTTTATTGCTTTCCCTTGACTATCTAGCACTCTACCTTTTATTATTGCTTTTTCACCTTGAAATGCAATACCCGGAAAATCTTCGTTTATCACTTTTTCCCAAGTAAACCTTCTCCAACCATCTGTCATTAATAAATAATCTAAGGCTTCATCCGCTTTTGCTTCTTTATCATTAAAATAAAATTGAGGCTCTTCTACGTTGGTTTTCAAATCATTTTCTAACATCAACGAAGACAACATATTACTCGATTTATCATCAGCAAAACTTAACAGTTTATCATCCACCACCGCTAAAGAAAGATGAGCAGGCATAGGCAAGCCTCTTTCATCCGTTACTTCAATGTCCATTTTTACTTTTTCTCTCGGCAAGTATTGAGCTTTGTCCGTTTTTAAAGAAATGTTCAGTTTTTTGTCTTTATTTACAAAAACCAAACGCTCAGCTCTTTCAATATTTTTAGAATCGAATAAAGTAATTTGAGCTACTCCCATAGGAAAATCTATGGCAGGAATTTCAAATACATTTTTTCCTCTAGCAACATTTACTTCACTTGCAAAATACATTTTGCCTCTCACCTGAGCACCTAGCGACATAGTTTCTGTTTCTGTAGATTGAATATTTATTTTTAATGTGGCTTCTTTTTTATTATCCACATGCATCGTCCAACCTCTTTTTAAGCTTTTGGGTAAGTCGTATTTTTTATCTATCCCTTTAGGATTAATAATTTGAGCATGGTACGTTTTACCAATTTTTGGCTCCAACTCAAACGCTCCCATTCCATTATGGAAACTCGAAAATTGAGCTACTGTATTTCCTTCATTATCTTTAACTACTCCTTCAATATCGGCAGGTTTTCCAAACTCATTCAATGCTTTAAAAGCTACATTAGAAATTAAACCATCCACTAAATCTCCACCTTCTGGATAAAAACCTAATTCTATATTTCCTAACGTAATTGGCACAGAACGAGAAATACTTTCTGTTCTTCCTTCATAATCTATCATCACATTTAACAAGCCATCATTGGTTGTTAATTCATTAGGTAACTGAAATTTCACATACGCTAAGCCTTCATTGTCGCTTGTTAATTTACTTTCAGTCAGTTTTTGTCCATTTAATTGTACGATGTATTTAACATTATAATTTGATAATGGTTGATTTTCTAAGGTTTGTAAATCTACTTTACTCACCACTTCATCTCCTGGTCCATAGGCTTTTTTCAAAAATTCCATTTTCATTTTTAAACGAGGCAACACTACTTTTTGCACTTGAATTTCTTTCTCAAAAAAGTCGTTGGTATTTTTTTGCCAATTGGTGTAAGCTTTCACTTTATAAATTCCGCCCATCACATTTTCATCCAATAAAAAATCTGCATTGGTTTTACCTTTATGAGCAATTAATTGGTGTTTTTGACTAACATTTCCTTTCGGATCAATGAGTTCTACATATAAAATATCACTTTTTTCAGAAGCCTTCATATTGGAAGCATTTCTAACAAAAGCACTCAACCAAATGGTTTCTCCAGGTTTATACAAGGGTTTGTCTAATTGCACATACACCCTGTCCTCTGGATATTCATTGTTGAAATTAGCTAATTTTGTTTTTAATGATTTTAAAAAGTCGTTCATTTTATATTCGTTGGTTAACGAAATAGAAATAAATGAACCTAAAGCTGCGAAAGCTATAGTAGCTATCATCAAACTTTTAACGGATTTAATTTTTAGATTTTTCATAACGATATATTTTTTGTTGTTTTTAAATGATTTTCTCGTTGGATGCAATAAAAAAAAATATTCCATAAATAAAGTTTGTCCATAATGTCCGATTTATTCAAGGGTTTTATTGTTTTTTAAAGGTTTTCATGAGATCGCTTCGCTAAGTTCTTCGTTTTTCTCGACCTTCAAATCAGTCATCCCGATAGAGCTATCGGGACTATGATTTTCAGTTCATCGAAACCTCGAATACCAAAAAAAACAAGGATTTTTCATTCTTTATTTTTTTTGAGTATTCTCGAAATATCAGTTTTTCAAAAAAAAACATATTTCGGAACTCAAACATTCTGACTCAAACTCTCGACTAAAAAGAAGACACTAAATAATAAATTGTATTTTTGGTGTATGAGATTTTTAAAACATCTTTTCATTGTTTATTTGATAGTGGCTACCCATATTCTTGTAGCTCAAGAAAATAAACTTCAACAATTGGCTATCGTTTCTGCTGAACATAGTAAACAAGTTGCCTTTTTTATATCACAAAACTTAACCGAAGAAAATACTTCTGCTGATTTATTGAAAAATTACAACGATGCACTAATTGCTTGTGAGAAAGCATTAATTTATAGTGATAGTGCTATTAACAATATAAATGATAGTTCTTTTTCTGAAAAAGTAGCAAAAATAGCACTCAAAAACACAAAAAAAAATCAAGAAAAAACCATTGCTATTTTAGAAGAACTTACTGCGTTGAGTGAAGAATTTATAAATCAATATTCACCGAAAGAAGCATTGTATTTTATTAACAATGCCATTGTGGATGCATACCAAGCATCTATAGAACTTAACCATGGTAAAGTTTTACCAATTATTTCTTCTTCACCTAACCAAAAAATTGAAGAAGCTACACCAGTTATAGAAAAAGTACCTGAATTGATTTATAAAGTTCAACTGGGTTTATTTAGAAAAAAAATTGAAGCTGATTATTTTGGTACTAATTTTACTATAATGTTTGAAGAAGTTGAAAAAGGTGTTTGGCGGTATTCAATAGATGGATTTACTACTTACGAAACAGCTTCAGAAGCAAAGAAAATCATTAAGGAAAAAGGATATGATGCATTTATTGTACCTATGTTTAAAGGAGAGAGAATAGCTATCGAAAAAGCATTATCAATAGAAAAGCAAACAAAGTAAAAAAACAAACAATAGGTTTTGTTAAAAAGAATTAAAAAGATTTTTGCATAAATTAGGTTCTTTTTTTTTGATTTATTAACTTCGTCATCTTTAATTTAAAATAAATATAAATAATAAATATAAATTATGAGTTTATCAATAAAAGGAAAATTAGCTTCAATATTAGAAGCCGAATCTGGCACAAGTAAAGCAGGAAAAGAATGGAGAAAACAAAGTTTTGTAATTGACAATGGAGATCAATTTAACCCAAATGTATGTTTTAGTTTATTTGGGCAAGATAAAATTGCTATGTTAGACAACTTCAGTATCGGTCAAGAAATAGAAGTTTTCTTTAATCTTTCATCTCGAGAATTTAATGGAAAATGGTATCACAACTTGGATGCTTGGAAAATTTCTACAATTGGAAGTGAATCAACGAGTTCTCAACCTCAAGCTGTTGCTACTCCAAGTATTTCTGATGCTCCAGAAGAAGGTGATGATTTACCTTTCTAAGAGTCTATCTATAAAGTCCAAAACAGACGCATCAGATAATGATGCGTCTGTTTTTTTTTGCATCTGATTAAGAACCCTCTAATTTAACTCCAAAAAAATGTTGGAAACCAATAATACTATAGATGCAGATGAAGTTGATTACTTATATGTTAGTTTATCTCAGCTACCTAATGCTGGCAATGGATTATTTACTGCAATAGACATTTATAAAGATGAAGTTATTTCCATTTTTAAAGGACTAATTTTAACAGAGTTCCAAATAAAACATCGTGTTGGAGAAAGAAAAGACAACTATTTTATTAGTTTACTTGATGGAACTATTATGGATTCTATGACTGTTGATTGTTTTGCAAAATATGCCAATGATGTTAAGGGTTCTTTAACTACAAAGCTCAACAACAATTCAAAAATAGCAATAAATGATAACAATGCTATTTGTCTAATAGCTACTCGAAAAATTAAATCAGGCGAAGAATTATTTTGTAGTTATGGAGCAAGGTATTGGAAAAAGCATGGTAATTAAAATTAGTGGTTTTTAAAAACTTATAACCATTCCTAAGCCAAGTTTACCATCATTATAAATTGGATAGAGCATTGATGTCGATTTTGATTCTTTCTTCTTTTTAAATAAAACATTAGAGATGATAGGATTTGTCCAATAAGCAATTTTAGTGCTTAGTATTCCTATACCTGCTCCTGCTACAACATCCGTAACCCAATGTCTATCATTATAAACCCTAAACATACCAGTACCTGTAGCTAAAGCATATCCTGCAATTCCGTACCAAATAGAAACATCCTTATATTCTTGCATAAGAAATTCTGCTCCCATAAAGGCTGTGGCAGTATGTCCTGATGGAAATGAGTTATTTGAACTTCCATCTGGGCGTTGTACATTTGAAACTGATTTTATACACAAAACTGACGAACCCATAATCAAATAAGAAGTAGCCAGAATAACTGTTCTGTTTTTAAAATTATTTTTACCTTTTACTCCAAAAGCGTTTAGCAGATAAACAGATACATAAGGAGCATGTTGAATAAAATCATCAATCGTTCTTTTTTCATCAATGTTTTCATTTACTTCCTCTTTTAATTCAAAATTTGTATTCTTAATACCATGACTTTCCATGCCTACAATCCCATAACCAATTAAAATTGTAGGAACCATCAATGAAACGAGTTTAAACTTTAAATCCTCAGAAGTTGTTTGAGAAGAATCGGAAATAATTTTTTGTGCGGATAGATAAGAAAAATTTAAGCCTGAAATGGCTAAAAATATCAATGTTATTTTAAGTATCACAATAAATTCTTTTTAAATCAACATTCCCACAATTACTGCTGTAAACAATGAGGCTAATGTACCTCCTATCAATGCTTGGAAACCAAATTTAGCTAAGGTTGCTTTTTTATTTGGTGCCAACGCTCCAATGCCTCCAATCTGAATACCTATAGAAGCAACATTAGCAAAGCCACACAAAATATAAGTAGCCATAATTATTGATTTTTCTTCAACAAATCTTCCTGCATTTTTCAATTCTCCAAGAGAAACATAAGCTACAAACTCATTTAAGATTGTTTTTTCACCCAACAATTGTCCTACCAAAACCATATCTTCTTTGCAAACACCCATAAGCCAAGTAAGTGGAGCAAACAAATAACCTAACAAAAATTGAAAAGTAAGTCCATCGTATCCAGTATTATTAGCAATAATTGGATTTAGGGAAGTCCAATCGCCAATTTTGAATAAAATGTAATTTCCCATAGCCATTAAAGCAATAAACACCAACAACATTCCTGCTACATTTACTGCTAATTTAATCCCATCAGTTGTTCCGTTAGCAATGGCTTCTAATGCATTTGCTCCTATTTTTTCTTTGGAAACTTCTAATCGTTCGTCCACTTTTTCAGTTTGTGGAACCAATATTTTTGCGGCTACAACTGCTGCGGGTGCTGACATTACAGACGCTGCTAATAAATGTTTTGCAAAATAAATTTGTTGTGCTTCATCTGTGCCTCCCAAAAACCCAATGTAAGCTGCTAATACACCTCCTGCAATAGTTGCCATTCCTCCACTCATTAAACACATCAATTCTGAATCAGTCATTTTTCCTAAATAGGGTTTCACCAAAAGTGGTGCTTCAGTTTGACCTAAAAAAATATTTCCTGCTGCGGCTAAGCTTTCAGCTCCTGAAAGTCGCATGGCTTTTTTCATTACCCAAGCAAAACCATAAACTACTTTTTGAAGAATTCCCCAGTAATAAAGTAAACTGGTTAATGCGGAAAAAAAGATAACAGTAGGAAGAACCATTATCACAAAATTGACTAACGAAGATTCTATGTATCCAGAATCAAAATTTTTAAAAAGGAACAGTGTTCCTTGTTGCGTAAAACCTATTACTTTAGTAAAGGCTTTACTTGCTACTTCAAAACCAAAAGCCACAAAATCTACTTTTAATACAAGTAGTGCAAAAATAAGTTGTATGAGTAATCCCTTTCCAATCAACTTCCAATCAATGGCTTTTCTATTGTTGCTAAAAAGCCATGCTATAGCAATAAGTGAGACCATTCCTATGGCTCCTTTGTAAAGAGATGTGAAAGTTATTGTTGCAATCATTTACATATTAATTAGAGTTTATGGACAGGCACTAATTAGCATTTCGTTTGTCAATCTCAAGCTTTATTTTTGAAGCCTCTTCGTAATTCTCTCTTTCAATAGCTTCTTGTAAAATTTTATTTAATTCAGAAATAGACATCTCTTCATAACTCAATGGTACTTTCTTTTTATCTTCATTTTGTTCTTCATCAATTTGCTCTAGTTCATCCTCTATATCTTTTGATAAATGACCTTCTTCTAAAATAATTCCTGCACTAGATAAAATAAATTCATACGTAAAAATAGGACATTTAAATCTAACTGCTAAAGCAATAGCATCTGAAGTTCTTGTATCTACTTCAATTATTTTATCTCCTTGTTGAGATATTAATTTTGCATAAAAAATTCCTTCAACTAAGTTATAAATTATTACTTCATTAACTTGGATTTCATAAGAATCGGCTAAACTTTTAAACAAATCGTGTGTTAAGGGTCTGCTTGGTGTCATAGCTTCTAGTTCAATTGCAATTGCCTGAGCTTCAAAACCTCCGATAATAATTGGTAATCTGCGTTTTGCTCCAACAGTTTCTCCTAACACTAAGGCATAAGCTCCTGTTTGAGTTTGGCTATATGAAAGCCCTATTATTTCTAATGCTATTTTATCCATTCACGAAAAGTAAAAAAGAAGGCAAAACTACCCTCAATAAATTTATATCTACTTATGCTTTTAATTTTTTAACTGCTTGAATTAATTTTGGAACTACTTCAAATGCATCACCCACAATGCCATAATCGGCAGCTTTAAAAAATGGTGCTTCTGCATCAGTATTGATAACGACAATCACTTTACTTCCATTTACTCCAGCTAAATGTTGAATAGCTCCTGAAATTCCTATTGCAATATATAAATTAGGTCGAATTGCCAATCCTGTTTGTCCAACATGTTCATGATGAGGTCTCCAACCGACATCAGCTACTGGTCTTGAACAAGCTGTTGCTGCTCCTAATTCTTTTGCTAACTCTTCTATCATTCCCCAGTTTTCTGGTCCTTTCAATCCTCTACCTGCTGACACAACGATATCTGCTTCTGTTAATGACAATTCGTTCGATGCTTTTTTAACTTCTTTCACTGTTAAACGAGTTGAAGGAATTTCGCATGAAAATGCTTCTGTGCTTACGGTTTCTGAAAAAGTTTGTTTTTCAACTGCATTAGGCAACACAGTAATAATTTTTGTTGAAGTTTTAATTTCAATAGTGGCAAATGCTTTTCCTGAAAAAACTGTTTTTTTAACTGTGTTTCCTTCTGGCAATGCTACTGCTCCAGTAACTAAACCAGCATCAAGTTTTGCTGCTAAAATTGGTGCAACTGCTTTTCCAGAATAGTCATGAGCTAAAACAATGGTTGTAGCACTTATTTTTTTTGCTGCTTCAATTATTATTTGTGCCACTTTTTGAGGATCAAAATTAGTAAGTGATGCCTCATTGAAATGTAATGCTTTGGTAATACCATAACTTCCTAAAACTGAAACATCTTCTGCTTCTCCAATTACTATTGCTGTTGCTAGTGTTCCTTCGCTTTTAGCGACTAATGCTCCATAATTTGCTGCTTCAAAGGCGTTTTTTGTAAATGTTCCGTTGCTTGTATCTGTATATATTAAAACTGACATATTTTTAATTTTTGATTTACGATTTTTGATTTACGATATAGTTTAGATTGCTTTTGCTTCATTACGTAATAAGTTAACTAACTCATCAACATTATCAGCATCTACATATTTACAACCAGTTTTTGCTGGAGGTAAAGTGAATGATTTAATTTCTGTAGCATTTGATGCTTCAAAAGCGGGAACAATATTTAATGGTTTTGTTCTGGCAGCCATAATTCCTCTCATGTTCGGTATTCTTGCTTCAGCCATTCCTTTTGCGGCACTTACCACAAAAGGTAAAGAAATTTCTAATAGTTCAATTCCTCCTTCAATTTCTCGTTCAAGCATAGCTGTTGTTCCATTAAGTTCTAATTTTGAAGCTAATGACACGTAAGGCAAATCTAACAAAGCAGATAGCATTCCACCAACCTGAGAACCATTATAATCAATAGTTTCTTTACCAAAAAGTACTAAATCGGCTGGATTGCTTTTTAGGTAGGCTGCTATTTGTTTTGCAACAAACAATGCGTCATTTGTTGGTGCATCAATTCTAACAGCATCATCAGCCCCAATTGCTAATGCTTTTCTGATGATAGGGTCATTTTCTGCTCCACCAACATTTAAAACAGTAACATTACCTCCATTAGCCTCTTTTAATTCTAAGGCTCTAACCAAGGCATACCACTCATCATAAGGATTAATTATAAATTGAATTCCTGCTTCATCAAATTGCGTATTATTATCTTTAAATGCAATCTTTGAGGTTGTATCAGGAGCTTTACTAATACATACTACTATTTTCATTTGTTATATTTTATTGTTTATATATCATTAAATTTTTGAGTTACGAAAGTAAGCATAATGAATTTAAAATTAAATGACTTTTAAAAACAAAAATGAACAATTAATAAAAAACTATTAAAAACTAATGATTTCTTAGGAAAATAGCTCTTCATAAAAAAAATGTTAATACATTCGCAAACTAATTTTAACAACTCTTTTTTTGTGCAACCTAATAAAAAATTCGACATTACGATAGTAGGAGGTGGTATTGTTGGTGCAGCAACAGCATACAAACTACAACTTAAATTTCCAAATTTAAAACTACTCTTAATCGAAAAAGAAGCTCATTTGGCAAGCCACCAAACAGGAAATAATTCTGGCGTAATTCATTCTGGATTGTATTACAAACCTGGTTCGGCAAAAGCCAGAACTTGTGTTGACGGAAGAAAACAATTGGTTGCCTTTGCTAAAGAAAACAACATTAAGCATGATGTGTGCGGAAAAGTTGTTGTTGCCGTGAATGAAAGTGAGCTTCCTTTTATGAACAAAATTTTTGAAAATGGGATTGCCAATAATACCGAAGGAATTGAAAAAATTGATGCTAAAAGATTAAAAGAAATCGAACCTTTTGTAGAAGGTATTGGAGGTATTTGGGTTCCATGTACTGGTATAATTGATTATAAAGCTACAACCGAAAAATTAGCAGCACTAGTAGTTGATATACAACCTCAAAGTGAAATAATTACAGGAGAGGAAGTACTTTCCTATAAACATGGCGATGCAACTACTGAAATAAGCACAACCAAAAATAAATATCTCACAAATTATATGATTTTTTGTGCAGGTTTGCAAGCGGATAGATTAGCGAAAAAAGATGGTATTGATTTAAAAGAAAAAGTGGTTGGGTTTAGAGGTGATTATTATGAATTAACTGATGAAGCCAAACATAAAGTTAAAAACCTTATTTATCCAATTCCTAATCCTGATTTTCCTTTTTTAGGCGTTCATTTTACTCGAATGACAACAGGAGACATTGAATGTGGACCAAATGCAGTAATGACTTTTAAACGTGAAGGATATAAAAAAACTGATTTTAATTTAATAGATACTTTTGATGCTATTAGCTATAAGGGGACATGGAAATTACTTTTTAATAATCCTAAGTTTGCTATTAATGAATATCGAAGAGCATTTTCAAAAAAATTATTTTTAAAAACACTGCAACGGCTTATTCCTTCTTTAACTATGGATGATATTAAGCCTGGAAGAGCTGGAGTTAGAGCTATGTTACTCAATGAAAATGGCGATACAAAAGATGATTTTAGAATAGAATATAAAGATAAAAGCATACATGTGCTCAATGCACCTTCTCCAGCAGCTACAGCCTGCCTTGCTATTGGAGATGAGATAACTAATATGGCAAGTCAACATTTTAAACTTAATTAGAGTTTGTCCATTATGTCCGATTTATTCGTTATTCTTGTTATGACAATGGGTCATGCTCCCTTGTTGTACTATGATTTTCAAAACATGAAAACCTCGAACATTCTGTCTCAAACTCTTGAATTTAAAGATAAACACTAATTAATTATGGAAAATTTAGGAATTTCTACCACAGAATTTATTGGATACTTTGCCTCTTTGCTTGTTTTAGGCTCATTTTTAATGAAAAATATTAAGAAGCTACGTATGATAAACACAATGGGCTGTACCCTTTTTGTTGCCTATGGAATTCTTTTGGATTTTTCTTGGCCTATTATTATTACTAATTTATCAATTATTATTATCAATATTTATTATCTAACAAAAAAAAATATTGAGTGTGTTGTTCCCGAAGAAAAAGAAAATGACACTTCTGTTGTTGATTAACTTTTTACTTCCAGTTTAAACCCAACTCCATGAATATTGTTGATGGTAATGGTATCGTCATTTGCTAAATATTTTCGTAACTTAGATATAAACACATCCATACTTCTTCCACTAAAGTAATCATCATTGCCCCAAATATTTTTAAGAATAAGTTCTCTTGGAGCTATATCATTTTTATGTTCGCAGAGGTAAGTTAAAATACGAGCTTCTTTTTTAGTGAGGTTCCGTTGTTCATTTTTGGAAGAAAGTAATTGATTTTTCACATCAAACTCATAAATTCCAATGGTATAAAAAAGGATTTTTTCTTCTTGAATGTCTGTAAGCAAATTACTTCTTCTGAGCACTGCTTCCAAACGAAGCAAAAACTCCTGAAAATCAAAAGGTTTAGTGATATAATCATCAGCACCAACTGTAAATCCTTTTACTTTATCTGGTTGCAAAGATTTGGCAGTTAAAAAAATAATAGGAATTTCTTTGTTGATTTCTCTGATGGTTTCGGCTACTTCAAAACCTCCTTTTTTGGGCATCATCACATCTAAAATACAAGCATCAAAAGCACCATTTACAAATGTTTTCAAGGCTTGTTCACCATCTATGCACAGCGTAACATCGTAACCTATTGCTTTTAAATTATCTTGCACAACAAATCCAAGATTGGTATCATCTTCGGCTAATAAAATGTGTATTTTTTTTTTGTTACTCATTTTTATGTTCATTTATCCGTTTGTAAAATAGATTATTTTTTAACCACAGCGTTTCTCAGCGTTTTACACAGCGTTTCACTGATTTTTTTAATTTTCAATTATCAATTAAATTATAGTTCAACATTAAAAAAGATTCTTCACTTCACTTCATTTTACTAAACTTCGTTCCTCAGTTTGTAAAATTTTGTTCAGAATGACATCAAATCGTAAATCAAAAATTCATTTCCACATTCGCATATCTACCCATTTTTCTTCAAAGGTAGTTTAATTATAAAAGTAGAACCCTCTCCTTTTTTACTTACTAATCGAACTGTTCCATTATAGGCTTCAACTATTGTTTTTACGTAGTTTAACCCTAATCCAAAACCTTTAATATTATGCACATTTCCTGTTGGTTCTCTATAAAATTTTTCAAAAATTTGTTTGTGAGCTTCATCAGAAATACCAATACCATTATCTCTAACACTTATTTCAATTCCATCTTTATAAGGCGATGTGGAAATGCTAATTTCGGGTTTTTCTGGTGAATATTTAATGGCATTATCAATTAAATTATACAACGCATTAGATATGTGTATTTTATCTCCATAAAAAATAAAATCCGTTGCATTAAAATAAGTAGTTATTACCCCTTCTTGCTGTTTTACCAATAGTTCAAAACTTTTAACTGAGTCAATTATTAATTGATGAATATCTATAGGTTCGTTTTCTAATTTCAATTTATCTCGTTCAATGGTAGCTAATTGCAACACTTTGTCCACCTGATTTTTTAATCTATTATTCTCATCTTGAATTATTTTTGCATAATTTTTTAATCGTTCGGGTTGATTAATGATATCAGGATTTAACAGTACTTCTGCTGAGAGCGAAATAGTAGAAATAGGTGTTTTAAACTCGTGGGTAATGTTGTTTATAAAATCGTTTTTAATTTCAGAAAGCCGCTTTTGCTTCAATATAATATTAATGGTATAGGAAAAGAACATAATAATAATAAGAATGATGGAAGATGAAAAAATCCAAATTCCCATTTTATTCATGATGTAGGATTGCTTGGTGGGAAAATAAACCCCAAAATAGTGTCCGTCTTTATCCCATTCCATATTATAAGAAACAGCTTGAAGTTCGTCTTTATCAGTTTCAGCAATGGAAATGTAATTTCCAAACACAACAGAATCAGTGAAACAATCATAAATCACATATTCAAAATCAATATTCAAATTACGGTTCGTAAAGTGTTTTTTCAATAAGGTTTCTAAGAGGTAGGGATGAACCGTGTCATTGATGATGGTAGTAAAATAATTGGAACTCACTTGTTTCACAGGATTCATCAATACTGATTCATCTTTGTTGATTTTCAACAACTCTCGGGTAACATTGGTCAACGCTAAGTGAACTCTGTCGTTGAATTGCTTTTCTTCTAAATTATAGGCATTTTTTACCCAAAAAATTTGAGTGGCAATCATCCCTACAAGGGAAACCACAGCAAAAAGGATGATGATACGGATGGTTTTGGTATTCATACTAAGCGTAAAATTAAGAAAAATACGAATCGAAAGAACTACTTTTTGAGTTTACTAACTCGTTGACTAAAATTAGACTGTTTTTACTTTATTAACTGTTGCTAAAAATGTAATTTTGCCCTATAAATTAATTCTCATTTTTATGAAGGCATACGTTTTTCCAGGTCAAGGTTCTCAATTTGTAGGTATGGGCAAAGAGCTATACGAAAACTCTGATTTAGCTAAAAAATTATTTGAAAAAGCGAACGAAATTTTAGGTTTCCGCATTACCGATATCATGTTCAACGGCACAGAGGAAGATTTAAAACAAACGAAAGTAACGCAACCTGCCATTTTTTTACATTCTGTAATTTTAGCTAAAACATTAGGTGATAATTTTAAACCCGATATGGTTGCTGGTCATTCATTGGGTGAATTTTCTGCTTTAGTTGCTGCCAATGCACTATCGTTTGAAGATGGGTTAAGATTGGTGTTAGCAAGAGCATTGGCAATGCAAAAAGCCTGTGAAAAAGAGCCTTCTACCATGGCTGCTATCTTAAATTTAGAAGATGAAGTGGTGGAAAAAATTTGCAGTGAAATTGATGGAGTTGTTGTTCCTGCCAATTACAACTGCCCTGGTCAATTGGTAATTTCAGGTTCAGTGAAAGCAGTAACAACTGCTTGCGAAAAACTTACGGAAGCTGGTGCCAGAAGAGCCTTAATTTTGCCTGTAGGTGGAGCATTTCACTCTCCTTTAATGGAACCAGCCAGAGAAGAACTAGCTGCTGCCATTCATCAAACACAAATTAATGCTCCTATTTGTCCTATCTACCAAAATGTAAACGCTAAACCCGTTACTCATCCTGATGAAATTAAAACCAATTTGATTGCTCAGCTTACTGCTCCCGTTCGGTGGACACAAACCATGCAAAATATGCTCACAGATGGAGCCACCTCCGTTACAGAAGTTGGTCCAGGAAAAGTATTGCAAGGATTATTTAAAAAAATGGATAGAGAATTAGAAGTTGCGAGTTGTTAATTA
>Ga0210044_10005629_pt1 | contig 16822 bp, 14 predicted proteins | sample CryGey13umfilter_2_FD_183959 | JGI IMG/M metagenome (GOLD analysis project Ga0210044, IMG submission 183959) | Groundwater microbial communities from aquifer in Utah, USA - Crystal Geyser 4/9/14 3 um filter (SPAdes) (version 2) | ecosystem: Environmental > Aquatic > Deep subsurface >...
ATATGCAACTGTAGACGGCGTGTGATGCATGCGTAAATTCCATTTCATATTTTACTCCAATCGAAAGATGCAGGGAAAACTACATCCCGCGACCTTACGGTCGGGGGTTTAAGTTCAGTTCTCTAAAAATATCGAATTGGACACCCAGACCTATATTGATCCGGGTTTTGTAGCGAAAAAAACTATTTTAGACTGGAATGGGTGGAAAGTAACTGCATCTTCAAAAGAAATAATATCCCTACTTGCTTCTATTTTACCTGCTGTGCTGTATACAGGTGTGCTTATGTCCTACAGTTGGAAGATAGGTTTGTTGATAATTCTTTCCTCAATTCCAATCATCTATGCCAGCGTACGTTTTGGGAAACGGGTTTGGGCAATTTGGGATGATAATTCCTCCGAAAAAATCGTATGGAGCTTATATAGAAATGCATTGTGGGGCGATATTACAGAGTTAAAGGTCATGGGAGCAGGTAAATATATCGTAAACAAAATGCTCTCGCTGCACCGAAAGTTTCTAGCAAAGATAAGCTCTAACGAACTAAATCGGTTGCTTGCGCTTATTGGAACTACCGTTATCGAATATGGTTTACTCATTGCCGCCTATGTCATACTGCTGCAAGGAATAATTGACCAAACCTATACCGTCGGTGCCTTCGTCGTCATTACAGCTTCACTTTGGGGAGTGAAGCGAGAACTAGGAAACACATTTGAACGCGTATCCGTACTAGAAACCAATGCAAACTTTATTGATGACTTCATTGCATATATGGACTGGAAACCTGTAATCTGCTCAATACCACACGCAATCAAATTGGAAAAGGCTGTGCCGGTTTCAATCGAATTTCGTAACGTTTGGTTCAAATACCCTCGCGCAAAACAGTGGGTTTTTAGGGACGTCAGTTTTACTATTACAAAAGACGAGGATGTGGCGATTGTTGGAAAAAACGGTGCCGGAAAATCGACCTTGGTAAAGCTGATAACACGAATGTACGATCCTACAAAAGGCGAAATCTTAATTAACGGTGTTCCGCTTACGCAAATAGATTTAGAGGATTTTTATAAAACCATCGGGTTGCTAAACCAAGATTTTCGCATTTATGAGTTCACTGCTAAAGAGAACATCCTGTTGGGTGACGTGTCGAAAAAGCCAGCGATGACCTCTATTGCGAAGTACGCCAAACTGGCACAAGCACATGATTTCATTTCTAAACTAAAGAATGAATATGCAACGTACTTAACAAACAATGTTCCAGAAGGTCAACCTCTTTCAGGTGGTCAATTGCAGCGTCTGGCCATTGCGCGAGTCTTTTACCGCGAGCCAAAACTATTAATTATGGATGAGCCAACCAGCGCTATCGATGCAATAGCCGAGGAGGAAATATTCGATAATATTTTTGAATATTCAGAAAACCGAACGGTTATTATCATCTCTCACAGATTTGCAACCGTTAAAAAAGCAAAAAGGATTCTGGTCATAGACGAAGGAAAGATCGTCGAAACGGGAACTCATGAACAGTTGTTGTCCAACAATGGGCTATACAAGCAAATGTACACTGCACAAAACGATTCTGACTAAGAAATACTCAAGAAGTTAGTTGCTAACTATTAACTGCTAGCTATTAACTCTTAACTTCTAGTACTTAGTTGCTCAAGAAGCTAACTACGAGCTATTAACAGCTAGATATTGGTTTATTTCGTAGCGTAGCTCGGCTACAGCAATTCATGGGTTCATATGTTCGCAAGCTCACGATTCACCTCACGCGTGGTTGTAGCTAAGCCACTGCCTCTTGTGGGTTCATACGTTCGCAAGCTCGCGATTCACCTCACGCGTGGTTGTAAGCGTGCAAACGCGAAGCGAAGAAATATAGTACCCCGCAGAACGTAGTTCTGCCTGCTAAGTGGCCACTCTGTAGGCTATGACGAAGTCACATGTGCGTAGCTCTGCCACAGCTTCTCATGGATTCGTACGCTAATAAATTAGCTACTTACCTCATTCGTTGTTGCAAGCACGGGGGAATCTATAATCTTTACGCTTTATACTTTATACTTTATACTTTAATCTTCATCCTTCAATCTTTCTCGCTCTAATGCTTTCTTGCTTTAGTGCTTTTGGTGCTTTTGTACTCAGTGCTTTCGTGCTTTCGCTCCTCACCTTCCTCTCCACCAACTTCATCTTCTCCAAATCGTATATTTTCGTCATAAACTTCGCATGATAGGTATGTTCGCTAATCCAAATCAGGGTACGTTTGCCAATAAACGCTAACAGTTTCGGTAACATTTCCTCCACGGAATGGCCATCAATATACGTGAACGGCTGGTCTAATAAGAATACGTCGCGGTTACGATAGATTGCACGCGCAATGGCAATTCTCTGCCAATGTCCTGACGAAATCGACACACTATTATTAAAATAGTTGCCTAAAATCGTTATTTCTGGATCGATGTTGTTTTCTTTTGCCCAAATGTCCAGCCCAGTAATCGACAACGCCTTCTTATATAAACTCTCAGAAAATTCTTTGCGTGGGTCGCCTAACAATATGTTTTCCTTGAGCGTCATATAGTATCGAGCGAAATCTTCTGGGACAATCGACATCTTGGCCTTTATTTGTCCACGGGCAAGACGCGACACTTGCAATCCGTTCATTTTTATGACTCCGCCACTCAGCTCGTACATTCCTGCCAGCAACGCCAGCAGTGAACTTTTCCCTGAACCATCTTTCCCAAGAATCATTACTCGCTCGCCTGGTGTGATTTCTAAAGACACATCATCAAGGATTTTCTTACCACTGTCTGGATACGCAAACATCGCATGTTCCAACGCTATTCTTGGGCTACCCTTCTTAAGGTGCCTTCCCTTCTTTCTTTCGTCGGCAAAGCCCTTAATATCCTGGAACTCATATAGGTACTCGATAAAGGTTAACTCGTCGAACATCGAAATAATATTTTTCTGTAGGGCATAGGAATTACGATACAACGAATCTACATAGCCTAAGGTGGCAGTGATTTTACCAATTGCGACTCTGTCAGCAATGCTTGACAATAATACGTAAACCTTCAGAATTAGCAACGCTGCATGGTCGAATATGTTTCTGCTTGCGGTCTCTTTTTCCGCTTTTGACAAGACCCTTTTATACCCTTCGCTTACCAGATCAGCTACATGGCGAAATCTTTCAATAAGGGATTTAAAGACACCGTTCACCTTTCTTTCTGGAAAAGTTCTTGCATCAGTCAAGGCTGAAAAGTAATAATTTCGTTCGAGCATTAATGGCGCGATATCATCCACATAATGGGCGTGTTTTCTAAAATTTTTGTACACTACTACGATTTCTGACACTGGAACCAAAAGCACCAAAAGCGCGATAACCGGGGAAGAAGCATACAGAGCTGCCAAGGCAATTATGATTGCCAACATGAATTCTCCGACACCAGCCAATCGTTGATAGAAATTGCCGGAATTTGTGAGCCAAAACGACTCTATCTTGGTAATAAGGTCTTTTACTTGTTCCCTGTCGATTTCTTGAGAATTCAGTTTATGGAATTTTTCTGCAACATCCTGACGATATCGTACAAACGCTTCGTTGCGAATCTTAAGAGTCGCGATAGTATAGATTGCATCGAGTATACGGACACTTCTGGCCATAACAAATAACAAAATCAGATACAGTACTGGAATGGGAATTTGAATACCCACAGCATATAAATGAGTTGGATTCTGATAATAGTCAACTATACTGTCGACCAGCAACCCTGTTACAAAAATACTTCCAGCATTTAATGGGGCTCGTAGCAGTCCAGCAAAAATACCCTTCCAAAACGAAATACGATCAAAAGAAGAATAATACGCAAGATGATGTACTAGAATCCCCCAGTAATGCTGTAGTCTGTATACCCCCGGAGGTATGTGTTTGACGTAAAGGTTAGCTTTGAGGCGTTTTGGGGCGGGCATAAAAGATTATACATTAACGAATTAAGGGATGGTGGAATTAACGAATTAAGGGATGGTGGAATTAACGAATTAGCGCTTCGACAACTTATTTTAATACATGAATTCGACTAACGCTATTATTCCTTGGTAGATTTTCAAAAAAAAAGAGTAAGTTATGTTTGTGGCAAACAGATACATTGGGAAACTCGAAATAGCAACACCGCTCTATCAACTTGAAAACCGAGGATTGGATGTCCTAAATTCAGGCACTAACACGCTCACCAGCGGTTTGTAAAGCCCCCGATACAACAAGAGCCGTTACCGCCTTTAGATAACCGGGAAGTCCGTTTCTATCAAATTCATCCCGAAGTCCTAATTCAATTGGGTTACTTGACATGCCTCCACCAGTCTTAAGACGCAATCGTCCGTTTGCATCTCGCTCAAGCTCGCTATTTTGGCGTCCCTTCACTTCATACATCTTCGGATTCTTTGCTGCATATGCTTCATCTTTCGCTTGTTGAACTAGCCGACCTTGACCATATATTCGTCTTACCTCTTTTTCTGCCCATTTCGGTTTTTTGTCCGAGCTTAAAGCTGCGCTGACCTGTCTTAATACGCTTTCAGCTTTTCTACTACCCTGTTGCAATTTTTCTACTCCCTTAGCAAAGGCGTCTTCAACTCGCTGAGAGGGAGTTCTTGGACTGCTGCTTCCCGCTTTCTTTTGCTCACTGTGTGATACTTGGTTGCTTGACATTTTTCTGTTGTATTATTTTAGCTATATTAAAACATTCTTGAACAGTAAATACCTGATATTGTTCATTTAATTTATCTTTTTCCAACTCGTCCATAGATTCTACCTTTTTCACCAATAAATCGCTCAGCCTATTCAATTCCGAACTCTCCTCTGAAGCGAGTTTATAAACATTGGACACGAGCATTTTTTCTTCCTCTGTATCAAAAACTTTATCCACAATACTGTGGAGAGCATATTTGGAAACCTCATCAACACACCAATTTATTTGTTGTTCCGTCAATTTGGGCAATAATTCCATCATCAACTGACGGATGAAATCCGGAGTAACTACTTGATCACCTTTCATCTTCACATTATACACGAGCATCATTACTTCTCAACAATTTGACTTAACGAGTCTGGAAAAAATGAGCTGAGCAAACATCAAAAACTCCTGCAGGTTTGTAGATAAATCCATTACGGCTCCAAAACCACAAAACAGGATGCATGTCGATTGGTTTTATTCCACTTCCCTGCAATATGTTTCGCCATTTTTCCGAGATTTCCTGCCTTTCCATCGTTTCGGCTTCTGTTTTTGTAATCACTCCAAGCAACACCGAGCACTTGATAACATGGGTATCGGGTGCAATCTCGATCAGATCAGAGTTTTTAAGGTTCGCTCCGCAATATTGATTGAGAATAAACGACCAGTAGTTGAATATTTTCGGACCAGATAGGTAGGGAAAGCCTTTCTTGTACTTTTCCTGAACAAGGGACCTCAACTGAACAAAATCGAATTCGGAAGCTTTCAATAATGCCTCAAAGCTTCCCCAGTTTACGACTATTGTGTTCGCTATTGAGCGCCAGGTAGCTATGTGTTTATTAGGTTGCAACGCAAGTTTGTGTTTCGTGAGCTTCGCTTGCAACTCTGCCGGAGAAAGTTTATTCACTTTCACTACATCAAATACGTCTGTTACGTCGGGATCTCTGTATGTTTGCAGCGCAGATTTCCACATAGTGTAACTGTTGCGTTGGTAATTAAGTGCCATCGGCAACGAAAAATACGCATACCGCTGCTCGATTTCTTCTTCAGTAAAGCCTGGATTTGAATCTTCTGGCATTTCGGTCTGCCCTAATTTGCCACTTCGATACGCGTCAAGTACCTCGCGGCAAGCAGTTAATATTTCAGCCATTAGGTAATTCTACACTGGAATCAAAAAACACTGATATTACCTCTCAAGTAAGGTTTCTATAACTCCTTTCGGATTGATTATTATTAAACCCTTTCTATTCATCGTTGCCGTTTTCCTAGCAATCTCAACAAATTTTTCGTACGATAACTGGGGGCTAACCTGCAAAGCCAACGTATAAATTCCGGACAGCATAGGAATAGCCCAACTGTATGAGCTTTGAGGAACGAACTGATATTCATCAACGGTCCCCCACAATGGAACCATTCTTCCTCCTGCAGGAACTATCATTTTTCCGTCGGCAATTCCAGCGAACCGCCCAGTCGTTTGCCAGTCAGATAAGCCGATATTATCGACATCTTCAGGTGATTCCAGGAAGTTACCACACGTAAAATCTTTCCCGAACCTAATTGAATCGATGACGCAACAATCGAGAGCGGCTAGTTCTGCCACCAAGGCATAGTACTCGTCTTCAAGGCCTCTTGGTTCAGGGCCTGAGCGATTTACGACACGTATCTTTGCACCTTCGCGATTTCTCTTGACAACCTCACGAAGGGCAGCAAGTGAGTCGTTTCCTGATTGGGTCATATCGTCTGTTTTAGGGAAATACAACACCTTTGCTTTCGGGGCTATGCCTATGCTTTTCCCTGCTAAATTTGCTAACACAATTAATCCATGAAAGTGGGAGCTTTTCTTGCTGTCTGTGATGTCCAAATATTCGGTGTTATCCACATTTTCGCTGTGAATTGCATCTATTGCTGCATCCCCAATGGCAATAGTAACGCCCCTGCCGTCAACTCCACTTTTTATCAATTCCTCAATACCGAGACAGCGACCGAAGGCTTCTTTTACAATTGATTTTGGTTCATATCCAACCGGAAGTTCTTTGGGAAAAATAGTTGTTGTATCGAACGAAACCCTTCGCAGGAGCGTCGAATCGATGTCAGAAGCAAAACTAGTCTTGCTTAAATCTCGAAAACAAAAGCCCCAAATGGAGAGTTCGCTGCTTGAATCATCATGAACGTGAAGTAACCAATCATTCGTTATTATTTCGGGTAGTTCCAGGTCTTCTCGGATTGACTCTGCAATTTTTGTATATTGTTTGCTTACTTTCATGAGAAATCTCAGACTAAAAATACATGGACCTGACGGGATTCGAACCCGTGACCCTTCGCATGCCATGCGAATGCTCTAGCCAGCTGAGCTACAGGCCCATGAACAGGGAATTATAGCATCTCCGAACACCCGATGTTTATTTCGCAGCATAAAACCCCGACCGTGAGGTCGTGAGATGCAAGCGTGTAAACGCGAAGCGAAGAAATATAGTACCCCGCAGAACGTAGTTCTGCCTGCTAAGTGGCCACTCTGTAGGCTATGACGAAGTCACATGTGCGTAAGCACGGGGGAATCTATTGCAATCACTCCAACTCCAATATATGATATGTCGTGATGCTGTCTGTTGTACAACAAGAAGAAGAGTATTTCGATTTAGTTGACACTAATAATAATCTACTTGGCAAAAGTAAACTCCGAAAAGATGTGCACAGGGATGGAGATTGGCACCGCGCAATCCACCTTTGGATACAAAATTCAAATGGGGATCTACTTCTGCAAAAGCGGAGCAAAGAAAAGAAACTTTTCCCCAACCTTTGGCATATGGCCGTTGCGGGCCATGTAGAACATCCTACTTCTCTCGATTGTGTTCAGACTTGCATTAAGGAAGCAAAAGAAGAACTTGGAATTGACCTTGTCGAACAACAACTCACCTTCTTATTCACCTTGAAATGGAAATATAGCGCAAATGGCATCAATGACGCTGAATTTGATTATATCTACCTTGCTAAACTTAATCTGCCAATCGAACAGGTTTCCTACAGTAGTGATGAAGTTAGTGATGTAAAATACTTCTCAATCGACGAGTTCATTAAGCAAATTAGCACTAATCCTGAAATCTTCTTACCTCAACTCGATGAGTACCGAAAACTAATCAAAATTCTGCAAAGCTAATCTTTTACGCTTTAATAAATCTCTTCCCTTTCCCGTACCCTTCCGCCATTACTTTTTGCTGACCGACCAACGACTCAACATATCGCCTAACCGAACGATACGGAATCTTTGACATTTTCTCAAGCTCAACCTGCGAGTATTCTTGCCCTCTTTTCATAACTTTGAGAAGTTTCGATGCATTACCGCCCTTTACGATAGCTCGTTTCGAAGTGTTGCGTTTAACCACTTTCTTGGCTGCTTTCTTGCTTTTCTGCTTTCTTGCTTTTGCCTTCGACCCCCCTTTTATCGGCGAGTTCTCGACAATTTTCGCAACTAAATTTTCTTCAAATTTTTCAACTTTCGCGTTTGAAAGAAACTTTTTGAGCAAAAAACCGAGGGCAACAATCCCCGCAGCACCAACAACTACGCCCGCTAATGCCAATACATCTCGCTTACGCATGTAGATACAAACCAATTTTATTTGCGATTTCAATCGTCTTTGGATGCGATAGTTCATAAGAGCGTGCAGCACCTTCGTCTAGAATCATTCGTAATTGGCCCTTGTCTTCTAGAAATTGGTTCATTTTCGCTTGGAACGGCTCCAGGTAGGCAATTACTGCATCTGCGACCGCGGACTTGAAAGTCCCATAGCCTTTGCCCGAGTACTCTGCTGCGATTTTTTCGTTCGAAAGTCCCGACACGGCAGAAAAAATCGCCATCAAATTGCTAATACCTGGCTTATTCTCCATATCGTAGACAATCACATTGTCATTATCCGTCACAGATTTCATAATTTTCTTACGAATGAGCTCGGCAGTGTCGGTCAAAGCGATTCGGCCAGCATCATCCGCATCAGACTTACTCATTTTCTTGGTAGGATCCTGCAAATCGTACAGCTTGGTTGTTTCTTTGTTTGTGTGGAACTTTGGCACTTTCAAGGTTTCTCCATACATAACGTTAAAATGAGCTGCAATGTCTGCGGTAATTTCTACGTGCTGTTTTTGATCAATACCTACCGGTACCAGGTCGGCATCGTACAACAATATATCTGCAGCCATAAGTGTTGGATAGGCATAAAGCCCTGCAGTTACCGACTCTTTATACCCTTCCACTTTTGCTTTCTTCTCTTTGAATTGTGTCATGCGATCTAACCAACCAATTGGCGTCATGCAGGTCAATAACCAAGCAACATACGCATGGTCTGGATTTTGTGACTGTGGAAAAACAATGTGTTTCTTGTAATCTACACCTGATGCCAACATAATTGCGGCAAGTTCGTAGATTCTTTGCTTAAGTTTCTCTGGATCTTGCTTAATTGTGATTGCGTGCTGGTCAACAATACATAAAAGCGCCTGCGAGTCGTCACTGGCATTGACCAATTCGTGCCACGGAACAATAGCACCAAGATAATTCCCAATATGCAGCGTTCCGGTTGGCTGGAGTCCAGTAAAGATTCTTGTCATCGAATCATTATAACGTATATTCTTCACAATTCCCAAAATTAATTTATATTTTCGTTTTCACTTAACTTCGAATTGCGAGCGGAAAGCTGGAAAATCTTTTCCAGCGAGCGAGCAAGAGAAGTAAAGAAAAACACAGGCGGGACGGGCTTCGAACCCATTACTTACGTTTTGGAGACGTATATTTTGCCAAATAAACTACCCACCCAACACGGGAAGGCTGTTTGCAAAACTTTTTACTTCTTAATTGAGAAAAGACGTAACAAACAACCTCAGATTAGAGGCGCCACCAGAAAAGGGTGCTTTTGTTTGTTTCCATAGATGAATTTTACCAGAAAAAGTATTATCGAACAACTAAATCGCGTGTTACAAGACCAATCTGCTCAAAAATGGGAATGTTTCGTACTCTTGTTTATTGAAATTGGACCCCATATGCCCCTGCCCTTTCATCACAATTTGTACACCACCCAGCAGATCTAGCATTCGGCGTCCCTGCAAATCGGTACATCCCCATGGATCATTATCTGAGTTTACAAAAATAATTTCGTTCACATTCCCCCGAATTTTTGCCCAATCGTAATTCAGTTTGAGAATACCATCGCCACCGTTTTCGCCCGTTGCATACGAGTAACCAGACACTAAAATCGCTTGTTTGATCTTAACAGTGAGCGTCTCTAGCAATGGCAACAATATCGCAGCACCGGCAGAATGACCTACAACAATGGTTTCTTTTGTAAATTTCGTATCTTTCCTCAACACTGGAAGCCATTCACTGATTCGGGGATCTTCAGATTTAGGCAACTGTGGTATTTGCACAATATAACCTTTCCTCTCCAATTCAGTTTTAAGCCATGGGTACCAGTGATCTTGTGGAGTTCCCCCAGCGCCATGAATTATTATTGCGTTTTTCATATTCAATAAGTAATTGTAGTTTGCTATGGACTTTCTGAAAACCAAACGTCCGTCCTGGCCGACCAGTCGGCCCCCTGTGGTATAATATAGGTAATGCAGCACACTGAATTGTTAGAAAACTTGGCATATTTAGGCTTAGATGAAACCGAGTCGCGAGTGTTTTTGGAAATCTCAAAACCCGAGCCACACACTGCAGTAAAACTCGCGCGTAGCTTGGGTATCCCCAAAACAACACTCTATCGCTATCTGGATTCGTTAACTGCAAAAGGTTTCGTTATCGTGACGCTTTCTTCTCGTGGTCGAGAGTATTCGCCTTCCAAGAACGTCTTTGAGCTCAAACTAAACGAAGCCAAATTGAGATTTACAAAATTGCAAGAGATGAAACCCGCACTGGAAATAGCCCTCTTTACACCATCAACAATCGCGGGAGCAAATACTCGGGTTTACAATGGCATTGATGGCGCCAAGCAAATTCTCTGGAATCTTCTGTCTGCAAAATCTGTGATTTATTACTACACCAATGCGAATCGCAAGGAGCTTTTCGGGGAAAAGTGGTACACGGCTTTTTGTATGGAGTTTGTGCATCGAAAAAAATACGAAATGGGGTTTGAAAGCAATCAAAACACTTCAATTGACCCAGAAAAGTTCTTCGCAATCGCCCCGGGCTATTTGGATCGTTCAGAATACATTCTACTCAAAGATGTTGATTACAACGGGGAAGCGCACATATTCGATAATATTTACTCCTATTTTTCTTGGGATAATGGGCAATTCTTTGGTATTGAGATAGAAAATGCTGCATTCGCGGAAACCCAAAAGAAGATTTTTGTGAACTTCTGGAATATGGTCATTACATCGAAGCAGTACGTGAGCAAACACGAGAAAAGCGGACCAATCACCTGATTCATTGGGTTTTTGCTTTAGTGCTTTTCTGCTTTCTTCTTTAATCTTTATACTTTACGCTTTATCTTTTAACCTTTAGCCTTCACCTCACATCTCCAAACTCTCCCCCACTTCTGCTTCCGCCTTCAACGGCACATCCAACACGAGAACGCTTTCCATAATACCCGTTAGCTTCTTAATTACGGCCGTCATGTCGTTGCCTCTTTCTAATTTTGGTGCATTACTGCTTTCCTGCTTTTCTGCTTTGTTGCTCTCTTGCGTTTGTGCTTTACTGCTCTCCTGCTTTCTTGCTTTAGTGCTTTCGTCTTCTTTGATTTCGAACACCAACTCATCATGAACCTGTAACACCAGTTTAACTTCCCCCCCTAAAACCTCTGGCAATAGGGAAATTTTTCCCAGAGCCAACCGCATAATATCATCTGCACCACCTTGAATGGGCATATTTATCGCTTCGCGCCCTGCTGCTTGCGCTCGCATTTTGTTGTTTGTAGCAATCCCCGCAATATAACGTCGACGCCCCAAGAGCGACTCTACATAACCATGTTCACGCGCAAACAATACGGTTTCATTCATATACTCTTTGACCTTCGGGAACTGTTCGAAATACTCCTCAATAAACTTTGCTGCCTCTCTTACATCAACGCCAATAGATTTAGACAATCCATACGAAGACATACCATAAACCAACCCAAAGTTTATGGTTTTCGAAAATTGACGCTGCTTTTTTGATGCTTTGTCATAAGGTACATGAAAAATTTTTGCTGCAGTACTTCGGTGAATATCCTCGTCTCGCTGAAATGCACCAATCAACCCCTTGTCTTGAGAAATATGGGCCAGAACTCGCAAATCAATCTGCGAATAATCAATCGAAACCAGCTTTTTTCCCGGTTCAGGCACAAAAAATCCACGAACAACTTTACTAACTTCCGTCTTTACCGGTAGATTTTGAAGATTTGGATTACTCGAAGAAAGTCTCCCCGACGTCGTTCCCATAATCGAAAATGTTGAATGCACCCGCAAGAAATCCTCCCCAATCACATCAACATCCGGCACTACATCTTCAACCTTCATCCCTTCATCCTTCAGTTTTTCAGACTTCACACTGCCAAACATATTGAACTGCTCAACCTCTGTACTTTGTACTTTATCCTTTAACCCTTTAAACTTTAACTCGAGATACGGTTCCATATACGTCGACACAATCTTCGCCATTTGCCTGTGTTCTAGGACTTTTTCGACAACAGGATGCGAAGCTACCAATCCCTGCAATACTTCATCGTCAGTAGAAAATCCTGTTTTAGTTTTGCGGGCATTAGGCAATCCCAAATTCCCAAACAATACGTTTGCGAGCTGCTTTGTTGAGCGAACGTTGAACTCGAAGCCAACAATTTCGGTGATTTCTTTTTCGAGTCTTGCCAGAATACCACGATATTCTTCCACTCTCTTGGTCACTTTTTCAATATCAATCAAAATTCCTCGCTGGTGCATCAACGCTACGCCAATCGCCACAGGTAAATCTTCATTCATCGCGAAGGCATAGGGAATTAAACCGCCCCACTCCGCGACATCTAACGTACGATCCCAAATTTCTAAAACTCGTGGCAACGGTAAATACAATTTTGCAGATTCGAATTCAACAGCCATTCGATACAGCGCCAACTCCACAACTTTTGCTCGATTATTTGCCAATTCGTCTGGTAAGTTTCCCATTCCGGCCTGCAGCAAATCTTCCTGTAGAGAATAATCTTTTCGCCCTGTATGTAGCAAATACGAAAGCAATTCTATGTCCAGCAACACCTTTAATTGATCCTCTTTAATCACAATTGACTCGTTCGCTTTTGGCGAGTTGGTCAGCATATCGTATAGCCCAAAGGATATTGTAGACAACTGCTTGCTTTGTGCCTGATTTTTGGCAAATTCGCTGATGTATACAACTTCGTTACAGTACACACAAAGGCGCCATTTCCCCTTAGTTGGTGGGGAAAACAATAGCTGCAATCGTTCCGAAAAGCTTTTTCCAAGCAGCGAGATTTCCGAATGCTCAACTGTTTTTTGATCGCCAAGCTCTGCTGCTTTCTCTACTATTTCCTCTTTATTTGGACTTTCCATACTAAGTTGAGCCGGATTTTTCTGCGCTTCGGAATTGCCCGTCAGTGCAACCAGCCTATTTAACCGTGGAAAAAGCGACTTAAATTGTAACTTACTGAATAACGCAGAAACATCTGAAGGATTAAACGTCCGTGTTTCGGCAGCTTCAGGAGAAAAAGTCACTGGTACGTCTTTTGCAATAGTTGCCAATTCTTTGCTCATGGTGGCGCTTTCGTGACCGTCTATCAGTAATTGTGCAACTCGTTTATTGTCCACCTGAACGTCAGCAATATGCTCGTAAATTTCTTCAATGGTCTGATATTTGTTGAGCAATACACTCGCGGTTTTAGGCCCAATTCCCTTAACTCCTGGAATATTATCCGACGAATCGCCCATCAAACCCTTCAAATCAGGGACATGTTCTGGGGTAACCCCCATCGAGGCATATACTTTTTCCTCGGTGTACTGCTCAAGATTTCGGAAGCTACCTTTGGGCAACACCGCCTGCACACGTTCATTAACCAGTTGAAAAAGGTCGCGATCTCCAGTTAAAACATAGGTTTGTGTTATTGGCCAAAAGCGTTCTGCCTCAACTTTGGCACACACTGTACCCAATATGTCATCCGCTTCGTAACCTTCAATATCAAAAATTGGAATATTCAGCGATTTCAGGACATCGTAAACATATGGAATTTGCCCAACAAGTTCCGAGTCTGTTTCTGGGCGATTTGCTTTGTAGCCCACATAGGAAATATGGCGAAAGGTTGGTTTCTTGGTATCAAACGCGCAATACACATATTCCGGCTTATATTGTAGCAAGGCATCCAAAAACATCGATGCAAAGCCATAAACGGCATTAACCGGCTGCCCATCAGTAGTCGTCATGGAAAGTGGGTATGCGTGATAAGCCCGATGCAAGAGTGAGTTTGCATCTACGGCAAGGAGAAGACCTTTGGTTAACATAGAGGATTATGCCACAACGGGAACCATACCAACACCAGTAATATCAAAGCGTGGTTCAAGGACTTCATGTCCTCGAACAAAATTTTGTATTCTGTAGATGACCTCCGATGTCAGGAGTTTCGCTTCAAACATATTATGCTCCCTATCTACCCGGTCAAGCTCGGCCAGAAACACATCGAGTGGGCGATAGAACATCAAGAAGCCGTAACGTTCCAATATATCCTGCGCATCAGCTGGAGAAAGAGCCAACCCTTTGTCTAGGATTCCTTTTACAACGTCGTGTACCACACTCCCCATATCTACGCCATAAACGACCGGCACTTCATATTTCACTTTCAGTGAAAGTAAATGGCTTGGAAATGCCGCGGTAAACGCATCCGCCATTTCGAAAACGCCCTTATATGTACTATCTACGCCATCTCTTGGATAGAGCGACTCAAGGTGTTTTCTCGCGCCATTGCCGCTTGTTAACTCTAACAACTTTTCATAACTAAACCCCGAATAGCAACCCAATGTCACGGCTAGCCCTTCCCACCCGTTCCCTTTTGCAGCAATCTCCTGTAAGCGTGAGTATTGCTCCTCTTTTGGCATTTTTCTAATTACCTGATGCCATTCTTTTATTAGCACGTATATTGCAGGTCGCTCTCTGTATTCTTTTCTGTTTGTTTCATTCACAAGAACTCTGAACCTAGTAGAAATATGGCTACTTTTTTCTGGCCAAATTACTTGAGGACAAACCGCTGCTAGCTGAGCCCCCTCATCAATCAATTGTCCCATTCTCCTTGCACAAAACTGCACAGAAGACAGTACATCAGGGTGTTTTCGCGAAGCCTCTTCCAATTCTTTATATTGCTCTGGCCGTGCTTCAATATCCGATACAAACCGCCTGAAATTTCTCGAAAATCGTCCTCCAATCTTTGGAGCTATGACTTGTGTTGAGTACTCTTCAAGTACACGTGCAATTGGCCTCTTCAAGTCTGCAGGAGTACCAAAAACTGATGCACATGTATCGTGTAGTAAAGAGGGAGGACAGTCTAAAGGAATATCCCTGTTTGAAGGTAGAATACTAAGCGCCCTAAAATATGAAAACCCATACCCTTCCATTACCGTGTATTATACTATAGGCCCGCCACCATTTCTACCCCCACCGTTTTGTATTCGCTAGATTCGGCGTAACAAAATCTCCTGCATCCGTACTGGGTAATACTATACCTAACCAATCGGTGGCTAGTCTTTTTGCAACAATATATTGGCCAATTGCATTAAGCGAAACCTTATCTGAGGTCCCTAGTTCTAGCTTAAAAAGTTCGTTTGGAATCACAACGGAAGAGGTAAATACCTTGGTCAGCTCTAAATCGTCAAAGTCGTGATATAGGTCAATAAAATGCAGCCCCCGTTCAATTGCCTTCTGCTTATAAATCGAGCATAGCGTTAAGGTAACTTCGCGATTTTCGCCGGAAAGCAAGGGATACGGCGACCATAAGGCGACCGGAATATTTTCGCGATTAGCGGCGTCAAGCACACTGTCTAGCTCTGTAGAAAAGGTTTTCTGATCGAAGGAAGGATACATAGGCGAAATGCCAAAAGATAGCAGCACCGCATCTGGCTTGTATTGACCAATATATCTAGTGTAATATGACAACACGTGTTTGGGCGTCGCGCGGTCAATACCTGCGTTGATAATCTGGCGACGCCACGCGATTTGAACGTCGCCACTTTCCCACAAAGCACGCTGCAACCAATCTGTCCAACTGGGTTTTACGTAGGGTTGAGAGGTTTGCATATCACCAACACAGACAATTCTAACAAATTCCCCTGCTGCGATTTTTTCTCTGATGCTGGGCATAGCTCATTATTACTCATTTGCCATACGAACTGCAAGCCCACCACCGATATTCGCAACCGTGACTTCTATAGTGACAGTCCCTTCCTTATCGCCTTTAAAGAAATAGGTACCGTCATCTTTCTTTACAAACTCTGGGGGAAAGCCTGCTATTACCCGATGTGTGTTTAGTATTTCGTAACTAGGACCAGACCGAGGAATAAGCAACACGCCTGGTAAATTGCTTCCACCATATACGGTAAACATTTTATCTCCCTCTGTTTTTGGGAAATATATGGTGATATTGGTATATTGCAGCATCACACGAACTTTTGCACTAACCGATTTCCTAAAATCCAAAGTGGCTTTGCTTTCATATAAATCGTACACTTCCTCACCAGAAAACTCGGAGGGGATTGTTAAGCTGCTTCTCGACCAAAACCGCGTAAGAAACGATGTTGGAGAGGCAAGCCTCAAATAAAGGGACTCGACATCTGTCTCCCTTCTCTCAATGTCGATGCTTTTATAGGCACTCTTATCAAAAACATATCTATTAGCAATATCGTAAGAATTGTACAAAAAAGATGACGTGCTTGGTGAATGTGTCGCCGTAAATTCCCCATATTGAAAGCTGACTTGCAAAGGAAGCTCCTCTTTATTTTCCGAATATGCAATTTCTTGCCGTTGCTCGCTATAAGGGTACGCTAACAATAAAATCCCGCGTATTAGCAAAAACAGCGCTAAACAAATTGCAATTAAAATAAGAAGTACCTTCCCTACACGAGGTGCTCTTGCTAGTTTCGTACACGATAGATACACGACACCAACACTAAACCAAAC
>Ga0210044_10005633_pt1 | contig 16820 bp, 15 predicted proteins | sample CryGey13umfilter_2_FD_183959 | JGI IMG/M metagenome (GOLD analysis project Ga0210044, IMG submission 183959) | Groundwater microbial communities from aquifer in Utah, USA - Crystal Geyser 4/9/14 3 um filter (SPAdes) (version 2) | ecosystem: Environmental > Aquatic > Deep subsurface >...
ATTTCTCTTAGATTTGTTATAATAAATGCTAATCCGCGGGTGTAGTTCAATGGCAGAACGCAACTTTTCCAAAGTTGTCACGAGAGTTCGATTCTCTTCACCCGCTCCATACGATTTTGATCGAACTGGCAAGTTTTAGCTTCGGAAAGTTGCTAAAATTCACAAAAATATAATCCTATAACGTAATACCCTAACGGGAGTCGAACTAGCTTTAAGCTCGCTATTTCTCCTCCTGTTCTGATTCGTCAAAACCTCCCATTCATTTCGACCCATAAAAATGTTGCATAACAGCGCATGCCAATAAATAAACAACTTCTCGTATCTCTTTTAGTTCTTCTTCCGATGCGTTAGGATAATATTTTCTTATGACTTCTAAGGGTAACATTTATTGATCACCACCCTTCATAATCAGCAGAAATATATATTACAGGGGATTAAGTAGAAGTATGATAGTCTTACTTTGAATCTTCGTGATTATTCCCAATTGACAGGTAAATTCTTTTTCCACCCAACTCTATATAAGGTAACTTATTTTTATCTAAGGTTAATGCTCTTACAGTTCTATAGATTTTTTCAAATGGCCAGTCTAGAGAAATCCTGTACAGACTATCTAATGAATCTCTGCTATAAAATTTTGGGATAATTTTCTTACGCTTGATTACAACGTCCTGATTTACTGATGGTAATTTTTTAACAATCATTCTGCTTGCATAATCTTTAAAAAAATCAAAAGCTGACCTTTCTAATTCTTTTACTATCTCTTGAGCAGTTTTATCTTTGGGAAGCTTATGCCAGTTAACAGCAATAATTGGTCCAGTATCTAATGATTCATCTATATAATGAAAACTAAGTCCATACATTTTTTCATTGTTTAATATAGCATGACTTAATGTTTTTGACCCTCTATAGTAGGGTAATGGAGCAAAATGCAAATTGATAACTCCGTTTTTAAATTTACGAATTGTCTTTAAGGGTATTTTGTGAGGATAACCAACGCAGATTCCTAAGTCACCTTTTAGAGATATCGGGTCTTTTTCTGTAAATACTGGAATATTTTTTTCTTTGGCAATCCTAGAAATGTCTTGTCCCTTAATCCCATCTTTTCCTATATCCTTTTCGCTAATACATACACCAATTATTTTTACATCCTTATATTTCTTGCTTATTATATCTAGTAAGTGTTTAAAGCATTTGTAGCCCAAAGGTTTACTACCCCAATAAAATATCCTCTTGTTAACCGGTTTTTTATTGTTAAATTCTTTCAACTCTTCTTTCATAGCTTTCCCGCAATACAGGCGTTTCTCTAATACGTGAAGTAAGGTAGCTCAATCTACTTTCTATACTGCCAGATAGCTGTTGGTATCTTAAGTTATTTTCAGTTAGCACTAATTTAATATTGTCATCAAGTGTATTACGGAACTGAATCCAGTCTCTTCCAGGATCAGAAAATGCTCTATTTTCTCCAGAGAAGGGAACGTCATCTTTGTTGAGCAGAAATGTTAAATCATAGGTTCGCAGCCACTGTAACCATTCTGGTTTTATTTCATGATTAAATAGTTTGCTGTGTGCAACTATATCCAAAACACCCCTATCGCATATAGCAATGGAATCGTTAGATGTGACTACTTTTTCTCTTCTTACCTGTTCGGTAAATAAAATATCTTGTAGATTAGGGTCTTTTTCCAGCTCTGGATTTTTCGACAGTATTTCTCTTGCAACTTCGGGAATGGTTAATACGTTTGGTAATTCAGCAGTTTCTAATGCATTTAAAAGAGCTGTTTTGCCTACGTGAATCGTTCCTGTCAGAAGTATTTTCACAGCAATTCCCTATAATTATCATGGACTTTTTGAAATGCGTCAACATATTGATCAATAATCTTTTTTGATTCTGGCCATTCTGTAAATGTGGGTAGAGATAATGCAGAAGATGCAAGTTTTTCCGCAACTGGAAAATCTCCGGCTTTGAAAACATGCTTGCGACTTCTGTCTCGGAACATTTTATCGTCTTTGATTGTATAAAGCGGTAATCGTGACAATGCATCCGATTGAGGTTCTTTAACATCCACACCTTCCGCCGCAAGGGTTTGGATGTATTTTTCTCTTGGAATATTATGGAATTTGCCTGAGTTGTAAAGCGGTTTAAAACCATACCAAGCTCCCATATCTGCATACTCGGCGATAAGGGGTACTGTAATTTCTGAAAATTGTGAAAGTTTTTCTATAAAGTATTTAAGGCATCTTTTCCTGGAAACAATTCTATTTCTCAATTGCTGTAAAGAATAAATAGCAGTGATAGCGTTATATGGTGACATTCTAAGTTTTAGACCATATCCGGTGAACCAAAATTGTTGGTAAAATTTATTTTTAATTTCATCTCTTGATCGATCTCTATAATGACCAAATAGTGTTGCTCTATCATGATACTCACTGGAATTGGTTACTAATATTCCTCCTTCGCCTGCAAACAACATTTTATTTGCTTGCAAAGAGAAAACTGCTATGTCACCAAACGTTCCAACCATCCTGCCTTTATATTTGCTTCCATGTGCATGAGAGCAATCTTCAAGAATCTTTAGGCTGTATTTTTTGGCTATCTTTAGTATCTCGTCCATATCCGCCGAATGTCCCCATTGATGATTGACCACAATTACTTTCGTTTTCTTGGTTATTTTTTCCTCTATCTTGCTTGGGTCGATACACCATGTTTCGGCATCAACATCTACTAAGACTGGGTTGCCTCTAAGAACAAATACTGGACTAACCGTAGCATGATATGTAAACGCAGGAGATATAACTTCATCTCCTTCATCAACTCCTAAGGCAAAGTAAGCAGCCAAAAGAGCAGAAGTCCCTGAATTATAGGTTATTGCATATTTGACTTTATTTTTGAGAAAACTTTTGAATCTATCTTCCAATTCTCTAATTGGACCGGAGCTTCCCTTAATAGAGATATCTTTATCTCTTTGATCTCCGAGTTCTTTTTTTTCTGCAGCATTTGATTTTGGTGGCCATATAAAGTGTGGGCGCGGAATAGAAACAGCTCTTCCCCCACCATTAATTGCTAATTTTTTACCAGAGTTTTTGTTAGAAATCGGCATAAACAGTATTTGTTGAATAGAAAGTGTTATTTCTCTGGTTGTGTATCCCTTCCACATCAATTAGTGATGACTTGGAATAAACGGAGTTTATCCCTGCTTGTATAGTTGTCATGGTTTTTAAATCTTGTATTTGATCATAATTATTATTACGAATTTTTTTTAATAGTTCTTCAAGTTGAGCCGTATATATAAAGCGTTCATCAAGAGAAGAATGGTAATTTTGCTGTTTTCCCCATCTCTTAAAAACCTTTAATGTATTTCTGGACAAATAGAGTATTCCGTCAGAAAATACTATTTTTAATGTCTCCTCCTTCTTAGGATATGCACAGCTAAGGAATATTGATCCAATAGTATTATTTCTAACCACAACTCTTGCAAAAGAAGAATGATCAGTTTTATAATCCCATTCTCTTTTACCATTTACTTTCCAAGTTAAATCTATAGAGTCGATATCGCCAATTAACCACTGAATAACCGAAATTGCGTGCCATCCCATATTTAGCCAACTTCCTCCTCCTGCTTTTTCCAAATCCCAACGCCAACTTTTTGTTGTGTCATTCAAGGTAAATCTGTAAGAAAAGTTAATTATTTTCCCCAACGATGGAATTAACGTTTTTGCTTTTAAAAAGAGGGGAGAAAAAAATCTCTGCTGTGTTGTCGCAATAAGTTTATCAGCCTTTTGAGCAGCTTTTAGAACTTCATATGCATCCCAATAGTTTACAGCAAGCGGTTTCTCTTTAATAATGTCTATGTCCATGCTTAAAGCATCTAATGACATTTGTTTATGCAAATAATTGGGTGTTGCTATAACAATAATTTCTGGTTTTGCTTTCAAATATAAGTCTCTATAATGAAGATAAAATGGGACATTCATAGAGCTAAATTGTTTTTTGCCCGAAGTGTCACATAGCCCGATTAGCCTTACAAGTTTTCTGTCCTGAAGGTCCAGTATAGAATCTAAGTGTTTTTTTCCTTGATTGCCTAGTCCAACCAGCCCAACTGTTGGTATTTTTTTATGATTACTCATTTATGTCAATTGATCTTGATTTAATAAGGTGTTCAAGAATCTTGTCATGATTATGTCCTGGTGCAAGCATGCTTTTTGCTTCATTAAAATTTACAAATTTAATGCCAATTACATCAGGGGCTAATTTTAGGTCTAATATTTCTGATGCTTCTGCATGATAGTAGGGAACATACGAGTAAGGAAAAGGATAATAACTTCCTTTTTTATCTCGATGTGGAATTGGGAACACTGGTAAAACTATTTTATACCCAAACATTTGAGGGTTTTCTATAACAGCTCCTGTTTCTTCCATAACTTCTCTTATTAAGGCCTGTTCTATTTCTTCACCTTCGTCAATATGCCCACCAGGGATTTCCCAACCACGTTTTCTATTTTGTATTAGCAATAATGTACCACGATGTGAAGTTACGCAAAAAGCAGCTGTGCATAAATTTGAATCAGGTTTTTCTTTGGAAATTATAAATTTCCACGGTGTATTATCATCCCATTTAGCCTCGGTTAATACAAACTCCCCTTTTCTTAGATGTAGCTCATTTTCCGTTTTCATAGATTTGGGCATATATTTCACTGAATTACGCCTTAGAAACAATACTTAACAACGATTTTAGGGTGAGCGAGATATCCATGTCAATGTGGAGCAGATATGAATTATTGACGTCTTTTCGAACGGAGCAAATCTTTCTCGATAAGCTGTCTTATGTAAACAGCCTTAGGAATCTTTTTCTCCTTTGACACTTTCTCTAATTGAGTCATTATTTTGGAAGATATAATAATTGTGAAACGTTTATCTAATTGAGGCTGCACATATTTTAGCGCAGATTTTAGTGTATCTATTAGGTTTTTTTCTGTATATTCATAGATTGAAATGCTTTCGGAGGCAAAAATAGGATCTCTCAATTCAAGTAAAGCACCATCCTTATTTTTCAGGTGGAATACAAGAACTGACTTCCCTTGCTGAACAGCAAATGATATTTCATAAGCAACATTTATGCTTGGAAAAGAACACTCTGCGATTAACAAGTCAGATTTATTTATAGATTTATAGAAATCTTGAAAATATTTTATTCTTTGTGAAGTGGTTAGGTCTAAAAGTTTTTCTTCAGATAGCGATAAGGTGTGGTAGACCAAGTGACCTTCATTAGTTAAATAATCAATAATTGCCGAATAATTTTTATTATAAAACTTTTTGCCTCTTATTGAAGCAGCAAAGCTAATTTTCATTAAATTATTTTGATAACTAAATTTCTTGTTCTCTATTAATCCTTTGCCCTTCTTTTCCTCCAAATATTATTTCTCTTCGCGACTCAGTTTCTCCGTAAAGTCGAGCAGCCATAAACTCACATTTTGTTTGAAATTGCACAAGCCCAATACCCTTACTTTGGCCATTTGTTACAGCTATGCAATTTCTTGTTTCTGAACGAAATGAACCATCAGGAGTAAATTGAAACCCTAAATCTTTACTCAGTGCTTGAGTAGCAAATCCAGCTTCAAATAAACGTCTACCTTCTTTTTCTTCCGTTATTATGTAATTATCAATACGCGCTCTCCTGCCAATCGGCGATATATCGTCATCCCTTAACTCTGTAAATACACCAATAGACTCCAATGATGAAGTCAAAGGCGCCGAATTTTCCAAACCTACAGTACGAGCAATATCTTCCCTAATTTGCCTAACTTCAGATGCCGCTAGTGGGTATAAATCCTTATCCATAGAATCATTCCATTCTGTACGAGAGACATAGGCCAAACCATCGCCCTCTTTTTTAATTCCTCCATGTAGTACAGCCTCAAGCCTAAAAATATAACTTTCCATCTCTTGCATTTTGTCTGCGTCAAGCTGTCGTTCTAGAACTCGGTCTTGCAACTGTCCTCTTATGGAATAGATTTCTTTATCCGCCCTTCTTTTCATCTGTGCCTCGGCATCCTCTGGTAAAACATCTGCAACGATATGTGTTGCTTCCTTCATCATTTGTTTTGCCCCAGCAATAAGTTCTTCGTCGCTTCTATTATTTGAGATGTCATATTCTGGAAAATGCTTAACAAGGGCTCTATTTTCTGAAACAAGCTTTTTTATGACATTATGTACTCCTAACGAGATTTGTTCAATTTGAGAGGAAATTGCTACGCCGTCTTTATTGATAAAAGCACCTCTTCGTATAACCCCATCTAAAATCATAACTGCTTTACCATCCGATTCAACCCATCTCTTCACAAAATGTTCAAATGTGCTTTCAATGCCAGGCATAATGGCACCAAGCGTATCTAGGAAATATCCTCTTCTTACTTGCTCTGCGATAACAGGGTTCGAAAGGGCTGCTCGAAACAATGCTCCGGATGATACGTAAACGGTGTCATAACCATGGGAAGAATACTGCTCGGCAAGTTTTCTCTGGATCTCGCCTTTTCCAGAGCCAGAAAGCCCATGAAGGAAAACAATAGAATTCTTTAAATCAGTAATCATAACGACCTATAATATAGCATAGAATAAAATTAAACGCAACTTTTTATTTATTGCTTATTTCCTATTCTAAAACGTTCCGAGTCTATTAGCACTAATTTGAGAGATTTAGTATCTTCATTCACCCTATATAATACCTGATGAATGTCATAGTCCTGCATAACCAATCCTTCTTTTGATGCTCCTTGGGCGATTCTATCCAAAACATCTTTAATGCCACAATATGTTTTCCAATCTTGTGGATTATAGTTTACCGCTCCTTGCATTGGAGGATCTGTGTATTGAAGGATTTCACCAAGATCAAACCCGCTCTCAAATAAAAAAACTGAATATTTAGATTTATTTTGTTTATCAACGAGTATTCCTAAAGGTTTTTCTACTTGAACCGATAAAGAATTAAAACCATCAGGAGGAGATAATTCACCCGATTTGATTTGCTTTTGCACAACAGCACCTAATAATAGATTTGATCTTATTTCATTTGCTACGCTTCCTGGTTGAAAAGATGGAGGATTGGAAAGAGGGTTCGTAAATCGAGATTTTTTAAAGATAACATCTGGTAGGAAATAATCAAATTTATCTAATTGCCCGAGTAATAATTCCCGAGATGTCGAAGTCTGCAGCGGTTTTAACCAAGAAAGTCCTTCAAAATCGAATAAGTAAACTAACCTATCACGAACCGTCGTTGGACAGTTAACTGTGGATGTAAAAACATATGATGGGGATAAATAGCAATGTTCAAACATTTTATCTGATTTATCTGGTAATTGCCTTGTAGTTCCGTTTTCTATCTTGCTCATTTTGTTATTAACTTAATAATGTCCTCTCGGTGATAGCGTCTTTCGCCAACACCACGTCTCGTGCCTACTCGAATGGCTTTTAACTTTCCTTTCTTGTCCCATCTCCTCAAAGTGGTAGGATGAACGTTAAGTATTTTTGCTACTTGTGCAATTGTTAAAAGCTCCGGTAGTCTTACTTTATCTTCTGCCATTTTTTGTCGTCAAAAAAGTATTACTTTTAGATAATTCCTATTATGCATAATTGTACAGCTAAAATGCTTACTTAACAATAGTTAAAAGAAGGTAAATTAGGGGTAAAAGAAGCCTATTCTGTTACTTTTGAGGTTTTTGAGCTTAATTCTGCCTGTAGTTCGTACAAAAAATCTGGTAAAATAGGCGAGGAGCTAAATTCTTGGATAAATCCTGTCAGTCTGTGTAACAGTACGTCAGGAGCTCCATAGAAAAAGATCGAACTTACAAATTTTAGCTTCGGAAAGTTGCTAAATTTTGTCTAAATTTAACCCTAAAAACAAGAACCCATACGTGAATCGAACTAGGATTAAAGTTGCTATTTTTCCTCTTGTTCTGAACTTTCAAAACTTCCCATCCAATCATGTCCATAAAACTGTTGCATGACTGCACAAGCCAATAAATACACAACTTCTTGTATCTCTTTCAGTTCGTCTTCTGTAGAATTTGGGTAATACTTTTTTATTTCATCTAAAGGCAACATCTTAATTCATCACCTCACTTATCTAACTGTTTAACAGTTTCGGGTTAATAATAAGCGAGGAATTAGTAGGAATAATAAAACTGAGCTGTAAATTGGGAGTTAAAACCACGTCACCGAAGGAGCAATCAAGACTACAGAAAACTAACTATTTATAGCCTTCTGCTTGGATATTAAACATTCTGGCATATTTACCATTTAATTTGAGTAGTTCTTTATGAGTCCCTCTTTCAATAATTTTTCCACTATCTATGACTAAAATTTTGTTTGCATTTCTTACTGTTGAAAAGCGGTGGGAAACAAGAATCAGTGTTTTGTGTTTATAAGCTTTTTCTAAATTATTAAAAATTTCGTATTCAGATTCAGCGTCAATTGCAGAAGTTGGTTCATCTAATATTAAAAGTGGTGGCGTTTGATAAAAAGCTCTAGCAATTGCTAATTTTTGCCATTGCCCTATTGATAATTCTTCTCCTTCCTCATATTCTCTACCCAGATTCTGATCAAAACCTTTAGGTAATTTTTCAATAAACTCCCAGGCTCCAGCTTTTCGAGCGGCTTCTTTCATTAACTTTTCATCGAGTTTGTTTGGATCACCTAAAAGAATATTATCCTTTACTGTCAAATAATAATGTACAAAATCTTGAAATAAAGTTCCCATACATTTATACCAACTTGCTAATTGGACGTTTTTAATATTTACACCATTTATGAGAATCTCCCCGTCTACAACATCATAGAAGCGACAAATCAGCTTAATAATAGTTGATTTACCTGCTCCATTTGCACCGACCAATGCAACACTTTCTCCAGAATCTATTATAAAAGAAATATCTTTGAGCACTAATGGTCCACCTGGATATTTAAACGATACATTTCTAAATTCAAGACTTGGTGGTACATCATTTTTTATAATAACAGGATTTTCAATCTCTTTAATGAGTGCTGGTATGGCCAAAATTTTAAAGTAGTCGTCAACATATAAGTTATGTTCATACATCTCCCCAAAGTTAATAACTGCGTTAGCTACGCTACCATTTAATTGATCAATCATGTTTATAAGAAGGGTAAAACTACCAATTGTTACAATACCAGCTAACACATTTGGTAACAGTAAATAAGCAATAACAAAAAGGACAACGATTTCAAGAATAGGTGGTAAAGTCAGTTGGCGTAAATAGTTATCAAGTGGCTTTTTATTTAGAGTAAAAAGATATTCTTGTATTTCCTTGAGTCTAGTTAGAAGTGCCTCGTGTGACTGAAATATCCTCATTTCTCGTATTGCCTCTGGAGTTGAAAGAAGCCATGTTAAATACCACAACCTTCTAACTTGTGGTGCGCCTGATCCATAAATAGACCACTGAATTGTTCCGTACTTTGCCCTTAAATATAGTCTTGGAAGAGTTACGACAGTAATAACAAAAGGAATCCACCAGCCAAAAGGAAGTAAAATAAAAAATGCTGCCATATAACCAGCAATGCTCCCAAAAAAGTAAGAGAACATTCTTAGAAAGTCTGGTGGACGCCATGTCATTGTATCCCGCACTTTAGAAACAAGGTTTTGCGTTTTTGGATCTTCAAGATGTGCTATGTCTAAATTTGAGAGCTTATCGTAAAACCTTCTATTAATTTCATTTTGAACTTTATAACGGAACAAGTAATCAAAATAAACTCTATTAAATCCCCACAAGATGATACTTTCTGCTAATACTACTGCGTATCTTGCCGCAAGAATGATAACGACAATAACAGGTATTGAGGGTGTTACACCGGGTGCGATGAGAGAATCAATCAGGTATTTAAGTGTGATACTTGCAGCCAACGGAGCCATCGCACCCAAAATTGCCGTTAAGTAGTACCCTAGCGTTACCTTTTTATCCATTTCCCAAGCCAATTTGAGCATCCTTTTTAGGTTTGTTAAAACATCACCAACAACTTCAAGGAGTTTTTTTAGTTTCATACAATTCATTATAGCAATTAGAAGCAGAAATTTGTTACAGAAATTAACAGGAAATTTGTGCTATAATCGTTTCACCGAATGATCCTTGTGGTGAAAGTATCCTCCTTCGCTAAGAAGCTTCGGCGGGACAGGCCTTACTGTTAGGGGGCGAATGTTGACATCAAACTTGATGATTCATCTTGGCTACAAGGATCGAATTTCTAATATGCATACTTATGCATTTTTTAGTTCTAAGGCGTAGACTAAATCTGGTAATAGACCGTCAGACAGGAATAATCTGATAAACTCTGGCAGTCTGGCTAAGACCTCGTCAGGAGCTCCATACGATTTTGATCGAACTGGCAAGTTTTAGCTTCGGAAAGTTGCTAAATTTTGTCTAAATTTAACCCTAAAAACAAGAACCCATACGTGAATCGAACTAGGATTAAAGTTGCTATTTTTCCTCTTGTTCTGAACTTTCAAAACTTCCCATCCAATCATGTCCATAAAACTGTTGCATGACTGCACAAGCCAATAAATACACAACTTCTTGTATCTCTTTCAGTTCGTCTTCTGTAGAATTTGGGTAATACTTTTTTATTTCATCTAAAGGCAACATCTTAATTCATCACCTCACTTATCTAACTGTTTAACAGTTTCGGGTTAATAATAAGCGAGGAATTAGTAGGAATAATAAAACTGAGCTGTAAATTGGGAGTTAAAACCACGTCACCGAAGGAGCAATCAAGACTACAGAAAACTAACTATTTATAGCCTTCTGCTTGGATATTAAACATTCTGGCATATTTACCATTTAATTTGAGTAGTTCTTTATGAGTCCCTCTTTCAATAATTTTTCCACTATCTATGACTAAAATTTTGTTTGCATTTCTTACTGTTGAAAAGCGGTGGGAAACAAGAATCAGTGTTTTGTGTTTATAAGCTTTTTCTAAATTATTAAAAATTTCGTATTCAGATTCAGCGTCAATTGCAGAAGTTGGTTCATCTAATATTAAAAGTGGTGGCGTTTGATAAAAAGCTCTAGCAATTGCTAATTTTTGCCATTGCCCTATTGATAATTCTTCTCCTTCCTCATATTCTCTACCCAGATTCTGATCAAAACCTTTAGGTAATTTTTCAATAAACTCCCAGGCTCCAGCTTTTCGAGCGGCTTCTTTCATTAACTTTTCATCGAGTTTGTTTGGATCACCTAAAAGAATATTATCCTTTACTGTCAAATAATAATGTACAAAATCTTGAAATAAAGTTCCCATACATTTATACCAACTTGCTAATTGGACGTTTTTAATATTTACACCATTTATGAGAATCTCCCCGTCTACAACATCATAGAAGCGACAAATCAGCTTAATAATAGTTGATTTACCTGCTCCATTTGCACCGACCAATGCAACACTTTCTCCAGAATCTATTATAAAAGAAATATCTTTGAGCACTAATGGTCCACCTGGATATTTAAACGATACATTTCTAAATTCAAGACTTGGTGGTACATCATTTTTTATAATAACAGGATTTTCAATCTCTTTAATGAGTGCTGGTATGGCCAAAATTTTAAAGTAGTCGTCAACATATAAGTTATGTTCATACATCTCCCCAAAGTTAATAACTGCGTTAGCTACGCTACCATTTAATTGATCAATCATGTTTATAAGAAGGGTAAAACTACCAATTGTTACAATACCAGCTAACACATTTGGTAACAGTAAATAAGCAATAACAAAAAGGACAACGATTTCAAGAATAGGTGGTAAAGTCAGTTGGCGTAAATAGTTATCAAGTGGCTTTTTATTTAGAGTAAAAAGATATTCTTGTATTTCCTTGAGTCTAGTTAGAAGTGCCTCGTGTGACTGAAATATCCTCATTTCTCGTATTGCCTCTGGAGTTGAAAGAAGCCATGTTAAATACCACAACCTTCTAACTTGTGGTGCGCCTGATCCATAAATAGACCACTGAATTGTTCCGTACTTTGCCCTTAAATATAGTCTTGGAAGAGTTACGACAGTAATAACAAAAGGAATCCACCAGCCAAAAGGAAGTAAAATAAAAAATGCTGCCATATAACCAGCAATGCTCCCAAAAAAGTAAGAGAACATTCTTAGAAAGTCTGGTGGACGCCATGTCATTGTATCCCGCACTTTAGAAACAAGGTTTTGCGTTTTTGGATCTTCAAGATGTGCTATGTCTAAATTTGAGAGCTTATCGTAAAACCTTCTATTAATTTCATTTTGAACTTTATAACGGAACAAGTAATCAAAATAAACTCTATTAAATCCCCACAAGATGATACTTTCTGCTAATACTACTGCGTATCTTGCCGCAAGAATGATAACGACAATAACAGGTATTGAGGGTGTTACACCGGGTGCGATGAGAGAATCAATCAGGTATTTAAGTGTGATACTTGCAGCCAACGGAGCCATCGCACCCAAAATTGCCGTTAAGTAGTACCCTAGCGTTACCTTTTTATCCATTTCCCAAGCCAATTTGAGCATCCTTTTTAGGTTTGTTAAAACATCACCAACAACTTCAAGGAGTTTTTTTAGTTTCATACAATTCATTATAGCAATTAGAAGCAGAAATTTGTTACAGAAATTAACAGGAAATTTGTGCTATAATCGTTTCACCGAATGATCCTTGTGGTGAAAGTATCCTCCTTCGCTAAGAAGCTTCGGCGGGACAGGCCTTACTGTTAGGGGGCGAATGTTGACATCAAACTTGATGATTCATCTTGGCTACAAGGATCGAATTTCTAATATGCATACTTATGCATTTTTTAGTTCTAAGGCGTAGACTAAATCTGGTAATAGACCGTCAGATAGGAACAACTTGATAAACTCTGACAGTCTGTGTAAGATCACGTCAGGAGCTCTAAACCGGACAAACATCCAGTTTTTTCGTTTTTAGCCAAGTAATCCATCTTCCCTCAAGTTCGAGCCTCAAAATTTCAAGAAATTGTCTTAGTCTGGGAAGTTGGAATACCGGTAACGGGAATCGAACCATATTTGAAATAAATAGTCATTTTATATACTGGAGACTCGCATCCAAATTGGATAATGGTCAGACAGACTTCTGCGTGATGAAATTTCAAGAACATTAGCTCTGGGTGAGTATTTGCAAGGTTTACCACAATCCTCAAGCGAACCTCTTGGGAAAGTGGCAATGCTTCTGGGTCAGAGCAACCTTAGATTAAGCATGAACGCCCAGAACATATCCAATGCCCTTACTACGGTTGCCAATATCCTAATTCAGTTAAACAGAGAGTTCATCGGTGAAGACAAGCTGTATCGTATTGTCGGAAGCAATGTTGACTTCAAAGAATTCAGGTCAGAGGATAAGAAGATTCAGGTTGATGCGATTGTTGAGGTAGAGCCTGTAATCCCACCAGATAAACAAGCTCGCCTCAATCAGATACTGCTTTTATATGACAAACTCATTGCACAGGACAAACCTGATCCTAACAACCCAGAGGATATAAAACACTGGCTGATTCGCAAACGAGCTCTACAAAAGATGATGCTGGAGGAACTAGACCTTGATCAGTATGTTGATATCCTGCTTGGTCCAGAATTAGTCCAAAGGCAAGAAAAAGCAACTGCAACACTATTAAATGAGGAGCCGGTAGCCACTGTAGCGCTATTGGAGGACAGTTTGCCTCCTGAAGTGACCAATACGCCACCTGCAGAGAACAAAAACAAAATACGAGAGCTTATTGGTAGAATACCAGGTTTAGGGAAAATATTAGGGGCAAAGTAGATTCCCTCGCCTTATTTCCTCCATTGATATAGAATATACTCAGAACCTATTCTAAAAACCGAATATGTCTGGATTATTATCATATCAATTTGTAGAATTTTACAAGGCCTTATCTCATCCGATAAGATTGGAGATCCTTGACGTGTTATCCGAAAGCGCTAAAAGTGTCAATGAACTAGGTCGTCAATTAAATAAGCACCAATCTAATGTCAGCCAACACCTACAAGTGTTACGAAAAAATCACTTGGTGTTTTCAAAACAAGTTGGGAAACGACGAGTATATGAGCTTAATCCTAAAGAAAAGTCTCTTATCGGTTATTTAGCAAAATATAAACTATGAAATTACTCGTCATTGAAGATGATCAAACATTAGCTATAAACCTCAAACGGGTACTTATTAAAGATGGTTTTGCCGTTGACACGTCAAGTACTCGAGAAGATGGATTGGCCCAAACTGAAATTAACGAGTATGACTGTATTATTTTGGATATTAACCTCCCCGATGGTAGCGGTTTAGATATTCTTGCAGACCTTAGAAAATCTGAAAACAAAACTCCTGTCATCATTGTAACCGCGAGAGACCAGGTTGAGGACAAGATTGAGGGATTAAACTTAGGAGCTGACGATTATGTCTCTAAACCGGTTGATTCAAATGAACTTATCGCTCGGATAAGGGCCGTGATTAGAAGGAATACTCAAGCCTCTTTACCAATATTGAACATTGGTGATCTGGTAGTAAAGCCAGCAGAACATTCAGCCGCAGTTGGTAGTCATGTATTGGATTTAACCGCTAAGGAATTTGCGGTTCTTGAGTTTTTGGCCCAGCGTAGTGGTCAAGTTATTACCCGAACGATGCTCATGGAGCATATTTGGGGAAGTGATTTTGAAACGTTTTCTAATGTGGTTGATGTTTATATCCGTAACCTCAGGCGAAAGTTAGAAAAATACTCAAATACTAGTCTGATTAAAACCATTCGCGGCAAGGGGTATATCCTAGGCAAGTATGAAAAATAAAATATTGCAAAATATAACGAGCACCCTAAGAGGACGGCTGTCACTCTGGTATTTAACATCAGTAGGAATGATAATTGTTTTGTTTCTGATAGCGGTTAGCAGTTTGTTTTGGATAACACTTCAAGATCAGATTGATCACCATGTCCATATTGCGGTGAATGAAGCAAAGCAAGTATTCGAAAACTATCGCGGCGAGGAGCGAGATGGACTAATTAAAAATTTAGTCAGTGCGCGAGGGATGACGGTGGTGGTTCTTTCACCGGACGGATCAGCTGTCCTGGAAACAAACAGTCCTGATATCGCACTAGTTACTGAGCATCAGCTACAAAAGTTACTCACTTCCAGTAGTTTATATAATTCTATCCCTACCCATTTTACGGAAAATAATATTCGTTTTGCTGCCATACCAGCGCAAGTTAGCGCCGGGAAGGGTATTGTGGCTGTGGGATATTCAACCCAAGTTCTCTATGCGACATTGTACAGAATGTTACTGGTAGTTGCCGGAGTGGTGTTTTTTGTGGTACTGCCCATTACTTATTTTGGCTACAATCTCCTAAAGAAACAACTTAAACCCTTGGAAGCTATAGCTGCCCAGGCAAAAGCTGTAACAGACACCTCATCTCTGGCAAAAAGAATTATTATCGACTCGCCCACTCAGGAGTTAAAAACTATTCAAGATTCTCTCAATGCGATGCTGACACGGCTCGAGAATATTTTTACTGGTGAAAGACGGTTTTTCTCAGATGCCGCGCATACTCTAAAAACTCCGCTAGCTGTACTGCGATCACAAACAGAGAACGCAAACCTGACACAAAAGATTCGGGAAGATATGCTCAAGACCATAGACCGCGCCAATGACACAATTGGTGATCTCCTATTTTTGTCAAGAATAAGTGGTAAGCCACAAAAATTAGAAACTGTTTCTTTATCGGGCATCTTATCTGATTTATCTGAGTTGGCAAACACTTTGGGAGAAGAAAAGAATCTCACTATTTCTACAGATATTCAAAAAGATGTAACGATCAAAGCAGACAAACAACTATTACAGAGAGCGTTAAGTAATATTGTTTATAATGCTGTTGCTTACAACTGGCGTGAGGGATCTGTAAAACTTAGTCTTTCGGAAAAATCACACCGTATCGATATCACTGTGCAAAACACCGGTATTGGTATATCGAAACAAGATTTGCCTCAAATATTTTCCCGCTTTTATCGGGGAACTAATGTAGAAAGTAAAGGTTCTGGGTTGGGTCTGGCTATTTCAAAAGCCGTTGTTGAGAGTTTGGGTGGTAAAATCTCTGTTTTTTCATCTGTAAATAAAGGTACAACAATTTCCCTTACCTTCTCCTAAACAATTTCATCTTCGCTTCATCTTAGTATTGGTAATCTTCATGCATAGGCTTACTAATTAAGAAGCAAGCATGATAGACAAAATGGAATCAACAACAAATAATACGAAAAGGAAGATCTTGAGTAACTTTTCGCAAATCAGTGAAAAAACCGGTTTCTGGAAAAGTGCAGCTCTTTTGCTCTTCGCCATTATTCTCTTGACACAAGTCTTTGAAATTTCTATTACCCCGAAACTTTCATTTTTGAAAAACCCGCTGTTGAACAAACAACAAACTACAACCGCTCAAGCACCCATTGAACCGGGAAGTATTGATACCGCTGCCTTGACTAAAGCTGTCATGCCCGATGAAGGGATAACCCTACCAATCACTTGGGGTGATCTGGGGAAACGAATGATTGCCGATGGGGTAATTGATGAAGCAAAATTTAGGGCTCTTTTTGAAGGCGGTTTAACCAATACCGAAGAACAGATGTTAGCTGGCAACAGTAATCAACCCATCGTAATGAATCAACAAAACAGCCGATATTTACTGGATCTTTTGTGGGCGTTCGGGTTGGCGAATAAAAATGATATTTTAGAAAACGGTGAAATGACTGACAAGCAATATGGTGGAGCCGGCAATTTTGCTTCTACTGGTGGCTGGTCATTGG
>Ga0210044_10005639_pt1 | contig 16812 bp, 18 predicted proteins | sample CryGey13umfilter_2_FD_183959 | JGI IMG/M metagenome (GOLD analysis project Ga0210044, IMG submission 183959) | Groundwater microbial communities from aquifer in Utah, USA - Crystal Geyser 4/9/14 3 um filter (SPAdes) (version 2) | ecosystem: Environmental > Aquatic > Deep subsurface >...
CCCATTTATTACCAATCCAAACATAGGTAACATCAGACACCCAAACCCAACCTGGTACCACTAAGCCTAGATACTGAACCTCGTTAGCATACACTAGCAGATTGTGTTTGCTGTTGGTGGTTCTTGGCACAGCTTTTGACTTCCGTACCTGGAGTAGATGGTATTCTCCCATGATCTTGTATACTCGTTTGTGGTTGATACTAATACCATTCCGTTGCAGTTGTTTCGTCACTCGTTTGTATCCATAGTATGGTGACTCAATCAGTACCGCTTCAATTCTCTGCTTATCTACCAGTGGTTCAACCTTCGCTTTAGGTTTGTGGTACCAGGCGTTTTTAGACAAACCAGCAGCTTCAAGCAGCCACTCTAGGGTGACCTCCTGGTGGTCTTTTAGATAGGAAGTGATATCGTGTCTACTCTTGGTCGTACTCACTTCGTGACTGCCAAGACTTTCTCTAAAAAATCGTTTTGAGTGGTCAACTTGGTTATGATGTATTCGTAATGTTTAACTTTTTTGTCCTGCTCTGATTCGGTTTTTTTGGTCTCAAAAACAGTCTTGGCTTTAGCCAAGAACTCATCTTGCCATTTGTATATTAAGCTTGGTGCCAGGTCATACTGACGAGCTGCTTCTAAAGCAGTGAGCTCCCGCTTAATTACTGATAATACAATCTGGACTTTTAATTCACTGCCGAACTGACGTTTTACTTTCATATGTTTATGATACCAAAAGTCTCTATGGGAGTCGTCTCATTGTTGGGGGTTGGGCCATTTCATGATCTTGATTTTCTGCAGGCTGGTTTTAATGTTGCAGTTCGTGGAGAGGCAGAACATATCATCGCATCATTAGTAGAAGCGATGGTAAACGATAAGGGAAATCTAAATGAGATTCCTGGCGTATCCTATCTGGATTCGGGAATCCTCACACAGGTCCCTACTTCCTCTCCTGCCACAAACCTCGATCAACTAGCATTCCCAAGTCGAGATACAGTTGAGAGAGCGATTGCCTATAAAGACTATGTGCACATGTGTACCTCTAGGGGTTGTGGTGCGTATTGTATTTTTTGCTCAATCTTTGCCTTCGCTCTTGATGGGTCTCGTCATGATCGTTGGAGACAGCGTTCTGTTGGAAATGTAATTGATGAAATTGAGGTGTTGTATCACCAACATGGGGTGCGTCATTTCAAGTTCGTCGACGACAGTTTTATCGAGGGCAATCGTGATGCCGAGTGGGCAAGAAGTTTTCGCGATGGATTATTGTCGCGTAAATTACAGATACGTTTCCGCACTCAGGTTCGTGCGGACGTACTAACCTCAGCAATTGTTGAACCTCTTGCAGAAGCGGGTTGGTTTTCAACAAGTGTTGGGATAGAGAATGGTTCATCAACAGCACTCAAGAGAATGCTTAAGACGGCAACGCCTGAGCAAAATCGCAACGCACTACAACTGTTGAAGGAGTATGGAGTTTATGTCCAGATGGGCATGATACTCTTTGATCCTTTTACGACCATGGCTGAGCTTTGGGAAAACCTCGAATTCCTCGAAGAGGAGTCCTGGGCTGTCTACAAAGGCATCTTTACCGAGATGTTTGCGGCTGAGGGCACTCCGTTTACACGCAAGTTGCAACGGAAGAAATTACTTGAGTCTGATGGTAAAACGCAGAACTACCATTATGAAGTTCAAGATAAGTTGTCTAAAAGAGTCTATGTCCTGTTGAAGATGTGGCACAGATCACATTCTCGAGTATTTGATTGGGTCATTGATTCAATCACTGCACCGAAGGTGTTGCCAGGTGAGGGATATAAGAGAGTTCATTGTTTATGCCTCAAACTGCGAGAACTGGATGTTCGTTTCTTTAGGCATGTTTTACAACATGTCTCCAGGAGCGATACAGATATTCACGATGTTAAGGTACTAAACGAAGCAATCTGCGAGTCGGGACATTGTTATATTCAGATTGAGCAAGAAATTGCTACAATATACGTTGAATATGGTCTCGAATATGACGGCGTTGTAAACCCATTCCTCTAAGGAGGATCATAAAAGGAGAAGTGAGATGTATCAATCTCAAATTGAAAATATTGGTTGGACGCTCGGAAACGATTGTCCATACCGATGCCCGCACTGTTACTCAACTATCGTGCGGAACCGTGGACGAAATCTCGAAATTAAGGACGTTGACCGCATTGTGCAGCAACTGGTGTCTGTGGGTGTTCGGACTGTAAATCTCGGAGGTAATGAGCCACTCTTCACGAGTGGTCTTGATCCAAGAAAGACAGTTCTGCCACACATCATTCGTTCTCTGCATGAGGCAGGCATTGTTGTCGGTCTAACTACGGCAGGTGTGACACTCACGTACCTCGAGAAGATGTACTCGGATGATATGCCACTTCTGAACGATGTTGATATCAGTCTCGATAGTCCGTTCGAAGAGGAGCACAACAAGAATCGTGGTGCTTCACTTTACAAACTGGCTCATAAGGCGATTGGTATCGCTCGAGACTATGGCATCGATCGCACAATCATCATGTGCGGCATGAACTGGAATCTGTCGGACAAACATATTGATGCTCTGATCGATCTCGCGCGTCAGCAAGAGACCCTGATCCGGATTAACTTTATGAAACCAACGGAGCCAGAACACATGGAGATGGTACCAGATGTGGAGACTTTCTACCGTGTTTCACACAGGCTGTTCTCGAAATGTAAGGTGATTGAAATGGGTGAACCTCTGGGCTCAGCCATGTCAGGAGAAGCTTCCCGCGGGTGTCCGTGTGGTACGAAATCCTTTCGTATTCATTCAATTACCCCTGACGGCAGAATGCCGGTCAGCCCGTGTGTCTACGCTCATAAGTATAAGGTGGGGAATCTTCTCACTGATGAGCTTTCTGACATCATCGCAAGTCCCGAGTTCGAGACATTTCGTAGAAGGCGTGAAAGCCCTGAGACGATTGCGGAATGTCGCGGTTGTGAGTTTCTTGAGCAGTGTCGGGGTGGCTGTGGATCACGTTCCTATCTTTGGTCGGCTTACGGAGAAGATCCTAAGCCTATCGAAGATGCAAAAGATCCGTACTGCCTGCGTGATTTCGGTTCGCCTGGGCAGTGCGCACAAACAACAAAAACAAAACAAGATGCAGTATTGGTCCATCGTGACTATCTCTGTACTCTCATCGTCGACCCAGCACTTTAACTGTGACCCTATCGGGTTACAAAGGCTAAGCTTCCTGAGCTTAGCCTTTTCTTATATAATAGGTAGACTTTTTAATAATAAAATAGTAATTATGGAAATAGAACATACAGATTCATGTGAATTTTTAGGGAAGACGGTAACAGTTAAGATGGATAGGCCTCTTCATTCAAAACATCCAAAGCATGGATGGGAATATGAGCTAAATTATGGTTTTATACCAGATACAAAATCTCCTGACGGGGAAGAACTAGATGCATATGTTATTGGTATTGATGAACCGCTGGAAAACTTTGAGGGTGTTTGTATAGCTATTATTCACCGCACCGACGATGACGATGATAAATTAGTTGTAGTCACACCTGACCAGACAGGTATTTCAGATGAAGAAATTCGAACAAAAACCCATTTTCAGGAACAGTGGTTTAAGTCTGAAATAATCAGAGCTTAAATAAGAAAGGCCATCCCGAGGGATGGCCTTTTGATTTTTACGGACCAATCAGCTTCATGATTTCTTCATGAATTCGGTCGATAGACATTTGTGCGTCAACAACCCGCCAGTCTTTTTGTTGGCTGAGTGTCTGGTAGACTTGACGTTGCTTTTCGAAGAATCGCGCACCCATGTTGTCAAACTTGGAGAAAGTTTGTTTTGACATGTTTCTTCGGATGGCTTCTTTGACTGGCAGATCAAGAAGGATGGTCAATGAAGGACGTAGATTCGGGACGGCGATACTGGCCATGTCTTCAAGTAGCTTTCTTTCAAAACCATGAGCTTCAAAATAACTTATAAGAGAGCCAAAGCCACGATCGCAGAGCACATAATTACCATCACGCACCGCAGCTCCCACCACCTCTGAGAAGAGGTGGGCTTTACAACAAAGAAAGCCGAATAGCTCTACTGCTTTAGTACGTGGTGTGTCGGACACAAACATCTCTTTAATTTTTCGTCCGATTTCTGTGCTCTCTAAGTCTTTAACAATGAGTACCTTGTGCCCCTTTTCTTCAAGTGACTGTTTGAGCAGACGAGCTTGCATAGTTTTACCTGCTCCGTCAATGCCTTCAATTTCGATGATCATTGGTACACCTCCGAGTGCAAACATTTGAGTGTCTTTTCATACAATACTGACTAAAATAGATGATGTCAATACTCTGGCTGAAATCTCAGCTATTCCTCAGCAGTAGTGAAGTATAGGTACATTACTTTAATAGCGTACTTTAGACGAGCTACTTCTTCAAGCGTTGGTTTCTCCTTTGCTTTCTAAAAATGGAGTCATCAATCTCAGCGTGAAAGCGGATGACGTTTCGACACTTATCGACAGTGAACTTGTCGTAGAGGTCGATGTAGTACTGTTTTTCCTTGAGATGTTGCATAGGTTAATACTACATTCTGCGCTTTACACCTTCAATCCCGGCCTGACTAAACTTCTATATATAGTCATATTCTTCAACAGTGTTTTGGTGTAAGCTTTTCTCAAGTTCTCGAAAACTTACTCATGCGCGAAAGCGCAACAACACACATAAATATGTCACTAAGAAGCGAAAAACTATTACAAGAATTGTTCGACGAGGTACACGACGCGTTCGATTATTGGGCTGAGGTAAAAATCAAAGATATCAAAGAAGGTCACCGCGGACTAAAGCTAAAACCTGCTGAGTACAAAGCACTGCAGAAGCTCATTGAAACCAAGACTGGGTGAAAGGTACCCCTTTCTTTGCACACCGTTTATAAAGTATTATCATTTAGAAACCACATATGGCAAAACAAGGCTTTCGAATTGCAAAGGAAATCAAAGATGAAGTCATTAAAAAGATACAGGATGGTATCAGCGTCACTGAGGCCTCCACTCAATACGGCATCAGTGATAAAACCATATACAACTGGCTCAGTACTAAAGCCCGCGGTACGGTGAGTATCCTTGAACATAACAAAGTAAAGAAAGAAAACAAACAACTAAAGCAGATCATCGGTGACCTCACCATCAAGATGTCCATGGACGCTAAAAAAAAGCTCTTAATGGTTTGGTAATAGGTTTCTCGAGAACCCACCAGTACTATAAACACAGACAGCCAGCGAAGGACTGGGTCACCAAACAATCGATTGAGGCCACACTTCGTGACCACCCGAGCTATGGCCACAAGCGCTTAGCTCTCCATTTGAAGCTAAATAAGAAACGTGTCTTGCGGGTGATGAGGTTATTTGGGATTAAGCCATATCGCAGAGTAACTCCTAAACTCTATACAAAGCCCAAAGACAGTGTGTTTCCAAATCTTCTCATCACCGAGACACCACTTGGTCCAGGTGATATCTATGCGAGTGACTTCACGTACTTGAAGTACCACGGACGGTGGGTGTATGTGGCCACGGTACTCGATGTCTTCACACGGGAGATTGTTGGTGTATCAGTCTTAACGACGCATAGCACTCAGCTCGTGTTAAATGCGCTCGCCAACGCCGTCTTATACTGTCCACCACCACGGATAGTACATTCCGATCAAGGGAGTGAGTATGCAAGTATGGACTATGCAGCGTTGGTGCAGAAACTTGGTATCCTTCAGTCCATGAGCAACCCTGGCTGTCCGTGGGAGAATGGGTATCAAGAATCCTTTTATAAAGGGTTCAAACTAGACTTAGGTGACCCAAATCGCTTCGCTACTCTCGGCGAACTCGTAGCTGCTATCTACCAGACAATTAACTACTATAACCGATACCGTATACACTCAGCTCACAAGATGAGTCCGGTGCAATTTGTCGCTACTTTGTAACTCTAGTATTATTAACTGACTTTAGAAAAGGTGTGCCAATTTTGGGGTACCTTCCAGTCAGAAATTCACCAACAGTCCGAATGAGAAATTTCTACTAATAATTCTGGGTTCTCAATCAAAACTTGAGAATGACAACAAGGTTGTAAATATCAAACGAGGTTTACGAGCGAGATGCGAGATGGGACTGCTGGCCTTGCAGTCCGCCAACAGGATATCTGGGTAGCAAACAAACAGATAAGAAATGCCAAGTCATTGTTGATTCTCATAGAGGACCCGTCATAAAGAAAATGTTTGAGAAGATTGCTTATGAAAATAATAGCGGTCGCAAACTCTACTTCTGGCTTCGAGACGAAATAAAGTTCAAGACTAAGAATGACAAACATCTCCATCTAGGAAACCTCTACATGATTTTACGAAATCATTTCTATTACGGGACCTTTGAATATCCTCAAGGTGGCGTGCATTGGTATCAAGGAAATCATCAGCCTCTGATTACAAAGTCATTGTTTGACCAAGTGCAGGAAAAAATTGCAGTGCAGGTTACTAAGGGTGATGCAAAAGAATTCGCCTTCACCAAACTAATGTCCTGTGCACTCTGTGGCTCGAGTATCACTGCTGACGAAAAGTTCAAACACCAACAAAACGGCAACGTGCATAGATATGTGTACTACGGATGTACTAAGCATAATGACAAGAACTGCAAGTCGGGGTATATCAATGAAGAAGAACTAGTGGACCAAATAGACCTAGACAGCATTGGTATGAAAGAGAAAATCAAGATAGAGATAGAGCGTCATAAGAAATTTTAATCTGGACTGCTTGGGATACAAGAAACCAAAGTAAAAGTAGCGGACGTTGATATACGTAACTATGCCAAATACATACTGCGAGATGGTTTGGTGCTTGAAAAGCGAGAGCTTCTATTGTGCTTAAGAAGCAAAATCAAATTAGCCAATAAACAAGTATGTATTGGTTAATACATAAGTCCTCTTTCAGGAACCGTTTACTTAAGTAAGCCAGAGCTTCTCTAAATCAATATTTAAGCTATTATTCTATCCAATACATATCAGTCAATCATGATAATTGAGATACCAAGAACGTTCAAAGAATTCCTAACCTTTGTTGAGAAACATGGTGATGCAGTTGCCTTGTGTGACCACAAACAACATCAGGAGCTTTCATATTCTGATCTGATTAAACGTGCCAAAGATATAGCAAACCGACTGTCAATTACAAAAGGTCAAAGGGTTGTCTTGTATGACATTAATCAAATTGACTGGGTAATTTCATTCTTTGCAATTCAATTGTGTGATGGCATAGCCGTCCCTGTTGATGAACGTACCAGTGAATTGTTTTTCCAGAATGTACTGAGCTCTACAGAACCAAGTCTTATTATTACTGGAAACAGTAAAATCAAAGAACAAACGAAAATACCAGTCATGTCTTTTGCCGAACTATCCAATAACTCAGCTCTTAATACGTTAGATATTAAGAGTGAACCTGATAGACCGTGTGAAATCATTTTCACATCTGGTACATGGTCAGAACCTAAAGGGGTGGTCTTAAGCCAACAAAACTTATTAGCGAATGTGGAGCATATACTCTCAGTGTACCCCTATTCAAAACCGAGTGTTGTTCTGGGCGTATTACCTTTATCGCACGCCTACCAACAGACACTAGGTCTCTTGGTACCTCTTACGATGGGTTCAAAAATTGTGTTTTTGAAAGTAAGTAATTCATTCGATCTGCTCGAAGCTATTAAAGCTCATCATGTAGTTCTCATACCGCTCATTCCGCGAGTTCTTGAATTATTGCGTTCGGCAATTTTGAGAAAGATAAAGAACTTGTATATCCGAAAAATGTTCTCACTTTTTGTTGCCTTGTCAAGACATTTACCACGAGCTGTTCGGAGAATATTGTTTTCTCGCATTCATACGCAAATTGGATCGAGTCTGCGTATTTTAGTTTCTGGCGGGTCACCCCTTAATCAAGATCTAGATCACTTTTTTCAAGGTTTAGGGTATCAGGTCTTTGTAGGATATGGACTCTCTGAGTGCTCACCGATCATAAGTGCAAGTTTCTCTGCCAATCGCGTGATAGGTGAAGTTGGCAGACCTTTGCCAATGGTAGATGTGACTTTAAGTGAGACCAACGAATTAGTAGTACGGGGAGAAAATATCTTTTTAGGATATTGGCCAGATTGTGGCGGACAACCAGAAGTAAGGACTGGTGACATTGCACGAATGACTCCATCAGGAAACATCATCATTAAAGGGAGAAATAAAAACTTAATCATTTTTGATAATGGAGAGAAATGCTTCTGTGAAGACCTTGAGCGCATGATCGATAGTCTCGATGAAATTGAAGCAAGTTGTGTAGTGGAGCGTAGAGTTTCTGGTGAGGTTCGTGCGGAGTGTCTAGCTGTTCAATCTCAAAATCAAAGTATAGATGCAGAAAAGATCATAAAATACGTAAATGCAAAATTACCTTTCGGTATTAAGCTTTCGCGAGTAATGTTTGTTCAGAGTGTCGATTTTCCACGTACGCACACCCTTAAGCCCAATCGAGCCAAGGTACTTGCTTTACTAGATTATGAGTAAAACTGCACCAAGACTAATACCTCCCGCTAAACCGACCATAAGGACAGCGTCACCAGATTTTAATTCACCCCTGTCGGCTCTGAGAGACCATGCGAGCGGGAGTGAGCCAGCCGCAACATTCCCACACGTGGACACGGTCTCTTCAACCTGATTTTCAGTTAAGCCACACGTATCCATAAAAGAATGTAGATATGGCACCGACACTTGATGAATAAATACGTGTTTAATCTCTTCAATTTTGAGGTGGTTGCGCTCCAAAAAGTCTTTAATGAATTTTGGTCCGATTGATTCAAAAGCTAGTTTAAGTTCGTTGCCACTTCCTTGAAAATACAAATCACCCTCATTTCGAAATCGTGAACCTCCACCTGCCAGCATAGCGTCACTCCAGTGTGTACTATCGGCAGTGAAACACATGTCAAGAATGCCTAGTGTCGGATCCTTACTTTTTTCGACTAGTACAGCAGTTCCTATATCACCAAAAGTGTACCCTGGGAAACTCTTCTTAAAATCCTCTTTGTTTTCAATTGTCAATTTAGCACTCTTGGTCGATACCTCACCAGTCGTAATAAGAATCCTTTGATATCGCCCCGCTTTAATAAAGGTGTCAGCAATTTCAAGAGCATTCATAAAACTATTGCAAGCGTTGGTAACATCAAGTACAGGGCATCGAGTCCCGATTGAATCTTGAACTACATGTGCAGTTGCAGGTTCCAACATATCTTGTCCTGCGGAGGCAAAAATCAGCAAATCAATATCATTTGGTGTAATGTTATTATTTAGACTGAATAGCTTCTGGCATGCTTGTATTGCTAATGATGAGTTGAATTCATCATCAAGGCTCACATGACGTTCCTTGATGCCAGTGGTCGCTTCTATGATGCCTTGGGTAGGCGTATATGACGAATTCTGAGTGACGAGCGACTCAAGGTCATTGCTAGAAAGTAGCTTTTCAGGAAAGATATGGGTACAAGCAGATATAATACTTTTATGCATAAAGATAGGTATATCTTATCACTGTTAGAATATGAAGACGAATAAAAGAATCATCCACCGATATGCCAAGAAACTACTGTATGGTCTTTTGTGCGAAACACAGGATTCCTTTTTACATGACGACGAGAAAGTCTTATTCGAGTCTCTGCCTGAATGCCGAAAGCATGATTTCTTGTCAGGTCGATATTTATTCAAATTAACTTGTAAGGAAATTTTTAATGTTGAGCCAAGTGAAATTTCCATATCCTATAAGAATAATAAGCCATATTTTTCGTTGAGCGGAGATTTTTATAATTGCTCAATTGCTCACAGCAAAAAGTGGGTGGCGGTTTCGTTTAGCAAAGATGTATCTGTTGGCATCGATGTGGAAGAAGTTCGCCAGCGAACCGAAGAATTTTTATCTTTCATAGTAACTAAACAGGAATCTTTTACCACGTTCGGTAAAATAGCTAAAAAATCTTTACCGACACTATTTTGGACAATCAAAGAGGCTGCACTAAAAGGCGATCCAGCTCAGACCTCTATTGATAGATACGTAATTACAGATATGTCTAACAAAAATGCTCTTGTTTTGAACAAAGATACGCAAAAAGTCTTTGATATTGCTTATTTTTGTCACACTGGCGTAGTAGGTGCCCATATCATATAATTAGGGCGTGTCTGACGACTTTTCAATAAATGAATTCAAGGTAATTTTAGGGGAGATATTTACTATCGACATCCAAAAACTTTCTGATGAAACTGATTTATATCAGTATATTAAAGATTCAATTGATCTTGGTGAGGTGGTGGCTGTATTAAAGTCTAGACATAGAGTTGAACCAAAAGACTGGAACGCCTTTAAAAGTTGCGCTTCCTTAAGAGAAGTGTTTCAAAACTTTACACCCATTAAATAAATAATCTATGAATTTTTTCAATTATGTGAACTCCATAGTTCTGCACTCAGAATTAAGTTATATATTCTACGGATTTTTAGTGATCGCTTTTGGAGGCTACTTTGTATTGACTGGTAGCAGTTTCTTGTATTTCTACCTACTTAAGCGAAGTGAGTGGTTATCTAAAAAAATTCAAGAAGAAATTCCTTCGCGATCAGACATCTTGCGTGAGATCGGATGGTCGCTCTCATCCACTGTTATCTGGGTATTCTTTGCCATTGGAATTATCCTCGGTGTCGATGGTGGTATTTTCAAACTATATTTTGAAATTTCTGATTACGGAATAATTTATTTTGTATTGAGTATATTTCTCTTGATTTTAGCGCATGATACTTATTTTTATTGGACACATCGATTCATGCACTCGTCTTTTAAGGTGTACAAAATTTTTCATAGAACACATCACCTGAGTAAGAATCCAACACCATTTGCCATTCATGCCTTTGGACCTTTGGAGGCATGCGTGTATGCCACTTTTATCCCTCTTATCTTGCTACTTATGCCCGTTCATTTGTACGCACTAATGACATGGTTTTTAATTGAAGCTGTAGTAAACGTTCTTGGACACTTAGGACACGAGTTATTTCCATTGAAGATATTTACACGTGGTCCTGGGAAGTGGATCAACTCACCCACACATCATAATTTACACCATCAGGAATCACGGTACGGATTTGGTCATTATTTTAATTTTTGGGATCGTGTCATGGGTACAAATCACCCTAACTATGAACAGGTCATTCGAAAGGATCAAATGAAAAAATCATCCATACCACATTCACCAATTACACTCTATTCTAATGTTATATGGCAAAGTATTCTTTCTCAGGCAAATTTATACCCAGACAAAAAAGTACTCATACAAACTGACGGAAAGTCCGCAACGTTTACTGAATTCGTTCTATTAGTTAACGGATTTGCTGCCAGTCTGAAACACCTCGGTGTCCAAAAAGGTGACCGTGTCATTTTTCTAGAAAGACCAACTATTCGTGGAGTAGCCATTTTCTTTGCTTTGTATCGCATGGGAGCAACGGTTGTTATTGCAGATCCCGCAATGGGCAATGAAAACTTTTTGAGTAGAGTTAAATATTCATGTGCAAAATGGACGGTGATTGATCCAAAACTGAATTTCCTTCGCAAAATTCCTATAGCTACAAAATTATTGCGAGTACTTAACTATGAGATTCCTGATCTTCACAACACTCTCCCACAACCAATTGCACTATCCAAAGTCTCTAATTTTGCTACAGAGACAATAGAAGAAGTAAAAATTGAAGACGAATCTGAGGCGTTGATAATCTTCACATCTGGAACAACATCTTCCCCGAAAGGTGTAGTGCACGATTTCGGCTCAATACGATCGATGCTTGATTTAATCTGCTCTAATGTCACAGTCACTCCAGATGATATTTTTTACTCCAGTCAACTCCATTTCACACTCATTGCACTCCTCACAGGATCTTCAGCCGTAATGGAGGTTAAAAATGAGTTTGAACCAAAACGTTTCTATTCCTCTATCAAAACATTTAATCCCTCACATATTTTCTTACTCCCCAAGGAAGGTGAGGAGCTAATTGCATATACGGAGAATCGAGCGGGTACCATTCTACTAGAAAGTGTAAAGACTATTATGTTTGGATCAGCGCCTGTTCTTATAGGTTTTTTAAGTAACTTTCAAAAAATAGTTTCCTATCAGACAAAATTTTTTTGTCTATATGGCTCAACAGAAATATTGCCGATTACAATAGCTACTCTTGAGGAGAAGCTGGCATATGGTGGTGTCGGGGATTATCTTGGCAGACCACTTAAGGGCATTGACGTGGATATCCGTGACCAAGAAATTGTAGTCAAAGGTAAAAATTTGTGTCAACGATATCTACATGAAAATGAATCATTGCAGACATTTTATACTGGAGATCTGGGTTTCATCACTAGTAACGGAAGTCTAATCCTGACTGGTAGAAAAAAAGACATGATTATTAAAGGTAATCATAATATTTATCCGACACTATTTGAAAGTACAATCAGTAAGATCCCCGGAGTGCATGCGTGTGCAATGATTGGAATATACGATGATACGAAACAGGATGAACGAATCGTCTTATTTATTGAAAAAAATTCAATAGAGTCGGATTCAATATTTATTAAGAACATTCAAAATGCTCTTAAGAGTAGCGAATTTAGTATCGACACGTACGCTTTCCCCGATTACATTTTCTGTAGAGTGTTGCCTGTATCTGGACGAAGTCGAAAGGTCGATAAGGTGAAACTCCGTGAGATAGCCCAACAACTTATATGAAAACAATAATTGTGACAGGGGCGCAGGGGTTTGTCGGCAATGCTGTTTGCAAATCTTTAAGTCATGCTGGCTACCGTGTAGTACCAGTTGTCCGAAAGAACGCCAGTAATTTAAAGGATGCTATTGTGTGGGATATTACTGAGCCATATAAAGGGTCTCATATTCGTGCAGACTACGTTGTTCACTGCGCAGGACTTGTCGATGATTGGGCTAGTTATAAAGCCACACATAAAGTAAATGTTGAAGGGACAAAAAATATACTTGATGCATCCCCTGATATAGACACCTTAATCTATATTAGTTCAGCAAGCGTATATGATCCTGCAAATAAAGAGTTTCTTATTGCTGAGACATCTACAGCTGGAAAAAATCTTTTGAATGCATATAGTAGAACTAAGTACGAGGCGGAACAAGAAATTCTTAATCATATTAGTAGAAGTTCAAAAATCATCTTACGACCGCACGTGATATACGGTGACGGTGACAAAAAAATTGTCCCGAGACTTTTACAGGCACATCGATTCGGTAAGTTTCTTGTCTTAGGAAATGGGGATAATCATATATCGATTACCCATATCGACAATTTGTGTTTGGCGATTAAAAATTGCATTGATACACAATTAAGTAGTGGTGATCACATTTTCAATATCGCAGACGCTAATCCTGTAAAAATAGTCAATCTCATTGAGCACATAAAACAAAAATATATTGTAAAAGCTAGGAATCTCTATATACCCACTGGAGTTGCATATAGTATTGGATTTATTCTAGAAATGGTCTATGCTCTGTTTTTTTCAAAAACAGCTCCACTTATAACACGATATGTAGTCCACCAAATGACTTCGAATCACGCATTGTCTATAGAAAAAGCTGTAAATGTATTAAAATATAAGCCAGTCAAATCTTTTGTTGATTTTAAACACATCGTGAAAAAAGTAATTTTTATACAAGGCATATATACGTTTAATCTAAGAAGCAGATTCGTACTTAAGACCCTTCATTCATTGGGCATTGAAGTTGTATATTTCCCAATGTTTTATGCGTTGCACCAGACCGATAAACATATCGATCTTATAAATCAGATTAACTGTTTCCTTGAGAAAGAGAACGGTACGTTCACAATAATTGGTTATTCATTTGGCGGAATTATTTCATATTCATTGCGCGAAGACTTATATAGTAAGATTGACAGAATTATCACCATTGCTTCACCCCATCAAGTTAAGTTTAAGTGGTTTCGTAAAATAATTGATAGGTTGCCATATAAGAGTGATATCAAGCTGGAAAGACAGGAAACGTATGGGTTCTTTCTTGATCCAGTCGTTCCATATACTTTTACAAAATATGGAAATTCAAAATCACATAAAAATGTATTAGGGACACATTTCGTCTTCTTAAACCGAAACGGATTTTTTAAGAAAATTCTCTATTAATATGAAAATTGCCATTACCAGCCCCCGAGCGCCAATTGTCATAGAGTGGGTGAAAATTATGCAACGCTCAGGTCACTCAGTGACTGTTGTTGATTCATTATATTTCCCTGTAGCCAAATACTCTCAGGGGGTTCACTTTGTCAAAGTTAGCCCCCCAAAACTTTCATTTGAGACGTATAAGGAAGAGATACGTGCGATCGTCAAAGAGCACGACCTGACTATTCCAACATGTGAAGATATCTTTTTCCTTAGTATGGCTTTGGTAGATTCTGATTTAGAACATAAAGTTTTTATTCCTGAAAATAAGCTGTTGTTTAATCTACATAACAAATTTCTCTTTAAGAGTTTAATGAATCAATATGTGAGAGTCCCTGAAATGGAATTAGTTAGCACTATTAAACAAATAGATTTAAACAAAAAAGATACTCTGCTTAAGCCGGTCTTTTCTAGATTTGGAAGGGACATAGTTAGAGATGTCAATAAAAACAATATCAACGGAATAACTATCTCGGAAGAATACCCTTGGGTACAACAACAATTTATTAATGGCAATGCTTTGTGTAATTACTCAATCATCCAGAATGGAGAGATAATAAGTCATGTTGTATATAAACCGAAATATTTAGTGAATGGCGCGGCTTCGACTTATTTTGAATACACTGAGAGTGAAAAATGTAATCGTTTTATAGAAAAATTTGCCCAAGATACAAACTATAACGGACAAGTAGCTTTTGATTTTATCGATGACGGTACGGACTTATATATACTTGAATGTAACCCCAGAGCAACAAGTGGGCTACATTTAATATCAGACTCTATCGAATATAGAGATGGTGTTTTTATTTCTAATAAATCAAAACCGCATGAAAGCTGTCGCGTGAGCGCAAGTATTTATATTATGTTTGGTCTGCAGTATTTGTTGAGTGGACAATTTAAGGAACTTAAAAAGGATTACAAAAAAGCATTCAATGTTGCAAAAGATATACCTCTATACGCCCAGCTTCTAACTTTTCTAGAGATGTTTGGAAGAATGCTCTATTACAGAGTACCTTTCACCACTGCTAGTACATTTGATATTGAATATGATGGATAAATTTGAAGAAGACTTTTCTTATAAGTTATACCCGATATTTTCCTCGAGCTCCCTTAAGAGTCTCTTTAGAGGTCTTCACACAAGACTAGATCGCGTTGTCTTGGATGGTCATACATACATACTTACAATTACTGATGAAGTGTTCAGAAGAAACTCCTATCCAGTTTCAATTAACACAATGATTTTTGATTATTCAAAAGACGAACTAGTAAAAATTAAAAATAGGATTCTAAGGTCGGTATTACTCATTTTTATTAATGCGTGCGTGGTTGTGTTTAAAGCATTCAAAATAGACACGAACGTTTTCCTGAACAACTATATATTCTCCACAAATTTCTTTAGCAAACAGTGGGAATCTCTGAATATAAATCGTTTAACTACGCAAATAGTTTATAAATATAAAAGGCATGCAGTTTTACTTCGAAGTGTTAACGAGGTTCAAAATCAAAATCTGTGCAAAAATTTACTTGAAAGTGGTTGGATAAAGCTGGTATCGAGACAAGTGTATATTTTTAGAAATTGGGATACGGTATTACATCATCACAATACAAATATTGACTTAGGGTTACTTAATTCTCAGAGGTATCTTTTTAAAGATCCCAATAAAGAAAGTATTGAAGATTTCAAAATTGCAGAAAAACTCTACAATAAGCTATATCTTGATAAGTACAGTCAAAATAACATACAGTACACCGCAGAGTATCTCCGAGAGCTCTATTTGAGTGAACTGATTACTTTAAAACTCCTTGTCGATACTCAAAACAATATTACTGTTGGAGTTGTAGGGATGGTTGGCGAGGGTACTGTAATAACAGCTCCGATTGTTGGTTATGATACTGATCTGGATAAGCACGAAGCATTGTATAGAAGAATCATTATATACATCATCAAGTACGCAATGGATAACAAGCTACTGCTGAATTTAAGTTCAGGTGCATCAAACTTTAAAACAATGAGGGGTGCGGAGGCTCACCTAGAATACATGTTCGTGTACACAAAACACCTGCCAGCCTACCGGAGGTTTATCTGGTGGTTGCTAAGTATCATTTCGATATACCTCTATGGCAATCTTTTGCAAAGGTTAAAACTATAGAGTCTCTCACTCCATTACTCGGATAATTCCTTGAAAGTTTACATTCTCATCATCACCATGATTATGGTATCCATACTCACCAACGTTATTGAATTGAACCTCAATCTCGTCTCCTTTTTCAAGGTATTCAACATTGAGTGGCGGGTACTTATCATGCTTAGGATGTGGACCAGATCCGATATCAACAATGGAGTCGTCTAATTTAATGAACCGGATGTGCCCGCCAGTCTTTAATTGTACGAAACGTGGATAAGTACCATTCGTATCAACATACACATCAGCGAAATTATTCTTTGGGATGAAATATTGAGCACTCGGAGCTTCCTCTGTTGGAAAAGCAGAAATAAAAGATGTTTTTGGTTCCGTATAACCCATAAGCATAAAACCTCCAATTATTATCAATATGCAAGATGTATAAA
>Ga0210044_10005640_pt1 | contig 16810 bp, 4 predicted proteins | sample CryGey13umfilter_2_FD_183959 | JGI IMG/M metagenome (GOLD analysis project Ga0210044, IMG submission 183959) | Groundwater microbial communities from aquifer in Utah, USA - Crystal Geyser 4/9/14 3 um filter (SPAdes) (version 2) | ecosystem: Environmental > Aquatic > Deep subsurface > Groundwater...
CAAAAACAAGTCAAACAACTAAATGACGCTATGAAAGATTTCGTAGCTGGTAAAAGACAAGATTTGATAGATCAAACCAACAATGAAATCGCGATTATATCAGAATTTTTACCAGCTCAAATGTCACAAGAAGACGTAGAAAAAGAAGTACAACAAATTATTGCTGAATTTGCTGAAGTAAAGCCAAGCGATTTTGGCAAAGTAATGGGTATGGCTATGTCCAAACTAAAAGGTAAAGCTGATGGTAATATGGTAGCTGAAGCTGTCAAAAAAAATCTTACAAAATAAAAACCAACAACAAAATTTATTTCCGCCCTCAGGTGGACGAGTAGAGTGTTTCTAAATATAATTTGAAACACGATCACTCGCTATTTAGTTATTTGTCGTAACTGAGTAGTTTATTCATTTTCGTTTCTAAGGATTTCCCATGCTACCTTGGACTCGCAAAATTAAGTTTTCAAAAATAACCTTAGTAGTATTCTCTATTTTGGTGGTTTTTTTATTTCTTGGCTTTAGTTCTCAGAATGTTTTGGCCCAAAATGCTACAGACACTTTGGGTGTAAATGTTATAGATCAATCTAGTATTGCTTTATCAGGTACTGACATTAGATTAGTGGTTATAAATATAATTAACACTGTCTTGGGTTTGCTAGGTTTGATTGCTGTTTCTCTTATTATCTATGCTGGTTTTACTATCATGACTTCTGGAGGGGATGAAAGTAAAGTGAGCAGTGGTAAAAAAATAATAATTAATGCTGTCATTGGTCTGGCTGTTATTTTGTCTGCTTTTGCTATTGTCAAATTTGTGGCTAATAAGCTTTTGAATGCAACAGGTATTAATACTGGTTCTGAAAATACTGGACAAGCTCCAGAATTACAGACTTTTAGTGGTTCTGGTTCTTTGGGTACTATTGTCAAAGATCATTATCCATTTAGAGATCAAAAAGACGTTGCTCGCAATACGGCAGTAGTAGTTACTTTTTTTGTACCTATCAATCCAGCTAGTATTGCTACAAACTCCAACAACTCTTGTTGGACAGAAGATATGTCTGGTTCTACTACAACAGGTTGTGATTTTACAGCAACTGGCACTAGTACACCTTACTATGGTGATTGTTATTTGGACGTTGATAACAAAATGAGTTGTGATAGTTTGAATACTTCCACCATAAAAATAGATACCCAAGACAATATTGGTACCCAAGATTCTGGCTTAGTTGCCAATGTTTTGATAACTTATGACAACAATCACGATGCTTATACTATTGTCTTGAGACCACTTGAGTATTTGGGTAGCTCTACTACTTCAGTTGATTATTCAGTTTATTTGTTGGAGGGAATACAAAAAGCTGAGAGTAATCAGAGTATATTTGTTGGTAGAAGTGATAAAGCTTACCGTTGGAATTTTCAAACTGGTACAAATTTGGATCTTAGTCCTCCTTATATTACCAGTGTCTCTCCATCTTCGGGAAAGACGATTACAAAAGATTCTGTTATAAAAATTAATTTTAGTGAGCCAATAGATCCTTCTACTGTTCAAGGTTTTTTGAATAGTGGTGTTGGTGGTTTTGATAATATTTTGATAAATAATTCTTCTTCTACTCCAGCTACTACGGTTACGGGTACATGGAAAATCAGCAATGGTTACAAAACTGTAGAGTTCATTCCTGAAGAAGCTTGTGGACAAAATAGTTGTGGACAAACAAAGTATTGTTTGCCAGTTACTTGTACATTGGCTGACCCTTATTGCACTAAAACTTTTTCAGCTTTGGTTCGTACAGCTGAACCAACCCGCAATCCTGATGCTCCTTTTGAGGCTGTACCTTTTACCGGAGTTTATGATTTAGCTTTCAATGGTTTGGATAATAGATCTAATAATCCTGTTTCAGGAGCTTATAGTCTAAACAAGCCACAAATACCAGCAGGAGACCATAAAATTATTTCTTTAGGAGAAAAAACTCCAGATAATGAATTTTGGAGTTTCAATATAAAAAATGAAATGGATAATAAAAATCCCTATATTGTGTCTATTTTACCAACTAAGGACTCGGCAAATGTAGTAGGAGACGCTGATGTTAAAATAAAATTTAGTAAAGAACTTCTCTATAGCAGTATTGGCAACGTACAGCTTGTAGAATACCCTGCACATGTCTGTGCTGACAATGCTATTAATACTACAACACCTTGTGTTTTGACTGGTCCTTTGGATGATATTTGGTTTAGAACACTGGCTGATACAGAAAATAATCAAACTGAACTGTCTATAAATCATCGTGTGTTTGGACCAAATGGTTTGGATTTGTTTTATTTTCCAATGATTCCTCACACACTACAAGATTCCAATCAGAACTGTTTTTATCCAGGTTTTGGTCCAGCCTCAACCGGCGTTTGTAATATTGATTATAATGAAGATGGTACTATCCGTGAAAGTATAAATTGTACACCTGTTACTAATACTGATGCTAGTAGAGATACGTCCTGTGTCTATTCAACAGTTAGTACTACAGCCAATCTGGCATCTTGTCAGGGCCTTTTGGAAGGGGCTAGTCCTAGTCCTTATACACCTAAATAATATATGAATTTTTTCAAAAATAAAAATTTTAAATTTCTGATGCTAGGTCTATTTTTGGCTTTTTCTTTGGTTACGGTTTTAGCTTTGCCAGTTTTAGCTCAAAATACTACAGATACTTTGGGTATAGGTGCTGTAGAACAGTCCAACATTTCTTTAGGTGGTTCTGATTTACGAGTCACAGTTGTCAAAATTATCAACACAGTTTTGGGATTATTGGGTATTATTGCTTTGGGTATAGTACTCTATGGAGGATTTGTCTATATGACAGCAGGGGGCGATGATGCCAAAGTATCTACTGCTAAAAAAATACTTGTTAATGGGGTGATTGGTTTGACAATTATTTTATCTGCTTTTGCTATCACCAAGTTTGTTTTGAATAAATTGTCAGAAGCCACTGGGTTGAATACTGGAGAAGCTATTGATACTACTTTAGTGGGTGATTGTGATACTCCTGGTACTGATTTTTATAATACTTACTCAAATACTGCAGTTTGTAATACTTTTCAAGTCTGCCGTACCAAACATTTTTTTGTACAAAGCATTACACCAAGTACCAAAGATGTTGATGTGGTAGGTATGAATAACGTTGTGGTTCGCGCTGTATTTAGTCAGCCTGTAGGTAGTGGTGTCTCCAATGCTATAAAAATCGAAAAAGATGGTCTAGATATTACTGATAAATTTGATTTAAGTTTTGTTGAGAACAAATATGTTATAGAAGCTAGACCAAAGACCAACGATGGTTGTGGTAATACAGCAGGTGGTCATTGTTTGTCAAAAGGTAATTACAAAATAAGCATTTTGGAAGTAAAAGACGAGTCTGGTAATGCTTTGGAAGTTACTACAGATTGTGGTACTTTTCCCAAAGATGCTAACTTTGATGTTGGTGTTGAAGTTGATGTTATAGATAGTACCACACCAACATTATCTAATGTTACCTTAGATAACCAATCAGGGGATAGTATACATTTAGTATCTGGTAATATATATCCAATAAAAATTACTATCAATGATAGAGTTGGTCCGATTCTTTATGGTGGTAATTCTTATGTGGTTTTGAATGTTTATAAGGGTGGTTTCCCAAACAATATTTTAAAAACTTATGTAAATGCACCAGCTATATCACTTGGCTCTAGTAATTCTTTTAGTTATGATTATTCCTATAGAGTGCCAACAGATTTGGAGTTGAATACTGATTATATATTAGATGTGGTTGGGCATGATATTGATAACAATGTAACTCATCAATTTATCAAATTTAGGGTTGTTCCTGCTAGTTGTAATAATAATATACAAGATAGCAATGAAACTGGTGTAGATAGTGGTGGAGTTTGTGGTGGAGGTCTGGGTGATTCTTGTAAAGTTCAAACAGATTGTTCTACATCTTACCAATGTTTGAATCCTGAAAATAATATTTGTGCAGGTACTGGAGATTGCGTCTGCACAAAATGGCCTTATATAGAAAGTGTAAATCCTGATATATATGGACAAAGTCAAATGGATGGGGCGCCTGGTAATTGGATTACAATTTCTGGTAGGAATTTTGGTAATACTCCAGGTGAGGTCTCCTTCAATTATGATGTCAACGATGACAATGTTATTGATTATTCACAGAGTGTTAGTTTGGCACAATGTAGCATAAATGGTGTATTGTCTAATGTTTGGAATAATTTTGGAATAATTGTTGAATTACCTGCGCCTCTCGCTAACGTTGGCACTACAAAACCATCTATTTCAGTAAAAAATTTAGAATTGGTAGGCACAAATAGTAGTGACATTGGTACTGTACCAGTATATTCTTCTTCTTTGTTAAATGGAAAAGTTTTGGATTTACATTTGGATGAGAGTTCTGGGAACAATATTGTAGATAGTAGTGGAAAAGGTAATAATCTCCAGGTTGTAGGACCTATTACCTATGGCTTAGATGGTAAATTTGGCAAGGCTTTTGGTTTTGAAAAAGATGCAGATAGTAGTTCAGTAACAACCTCAGAGTCTGGCTTTTTGAGGTTACGTGTTAATTCTGGACAATCTTTGGATTTACAACAAGGTAGTGTTTTTGCTTGGATCAAAAAAAGTTCTCCAGTCATTTATGCTGATACAATTGTTTCCAAATCATCTTCTTATGGTTTGTTTGTGGCATCAAATGGTCAACTTGCTGTTGGTGAGTGGTATACTGATGGTCTAGATCATGGTGGTAGTACTGGAAGAGTCATAAGTTCAGGTAAGAATGTGGTGGATGGACAATGGCACCAGGTTGGTTTAGTTTTTAATCACGGAGCGGAAAATGCCACAAAGCTATATGTTGATGGTAGTCTTGTTTTTACCACTACAACTCAATTTTATACTAACGTTACGGGTGATTTTGTAGTTGGTGCTAACAATGGCGGTGGTGCACAATTTTATACTGGTCTTATTGATGAAGTAAATGTTTGGAATAGAGTTTTGTCTCAAGAGGAAATTACTTCTTTATATAATACTGTAGCACCTAGTTACAAATTTACTGATTTTACCAATGATAGTTTTGGACCTAATCTTGGTTTATTTACTTACAATGAAATCAATAGACCTGGTCTTTGTGCTGTACAAGTAAGTGACACTAATCAACCTGATAATCATTCTAACTCAGCTTCACCAAAAACAAATATTATGGCCGTGGGTAAGGCCTTTGGTAGTTTTATTTCCAGTAGTAAAAATAAATTGCTGTTTGGTGAGATAGAAGCTGGGATCAGAAGTGTTGATTGGTCTGATTTAGTTATCAAATCTAGTGTACCTTTTGCTAATACTGGAAAAAATACTGTTTATGTAGAAGTGAATGGAGAAAAAAGTAATCCTGTTTTGTTTACTGTTCTAGATAGTAATACAGACAATCTTCCTATTATTACTAATATTAGTCCTGCAACCACTACACCTGGTAGTTATATTACTATTTCTGGAACTAATTTTGGTTGGTCAGAAGGTGTGGTATCTATTAATGGAGTAAATACTCCTAGTTTACCTGCATTTTGTGGTACTGGTTGGAAAGATACTCAAATTATTGTCAAAGTTCCAGTTAACGCTCCGATTGGTAATGATTCTGTAGTAATCACTCGTACAGATATTAGTAAATCTAGCAGTGGTGATAATTCTGTCAATGTAGAAGTTGGTCCAGCTAGACCAAGTATTTGTAAGATAGAACCAGACAGCGGTCCAGCACCTTTGGCTGGAGATGATGTTTTGACCTTGAAAGGTGAAAATTTTGCTTCTTTTTCTCCTAAATTTTATTTTTGGAAAAAGGGATCTATTGAAGCTAATTATAGCACATGGCTTTCTACTGATAGCTTTACTAACGTAAGCGGGTCTATTGGGGAAGAAGTAAAAATTTCTATCCCAGTTGGCGAAGACGGAACTTCTATGTCGAGTGGTTCTATAGTAGTCAAAGCAAATAATAATTTTAGTAATGGAATTAATTATGAAGTGGTAGATTGTCGTTTACCAAATCAGCAAACACCCACAGGTTATCAATGTTGTCAAATTGGTCCAGAGGCTGGTATTTGGAAAGTTGGAGATGCAATATGCCAAGGCACTATCCGTGATGCGGGTTATGCTTGGCGTTTTACTACAGGTAAGATTCCTGAAAGGTTTGAGGTTTTGGAACAGTGTACAAGTGGTTCCAGTGTTGTACCTTCTCCAACCCCATGGTCAGCTCGTGACCAAGGTAGAGTAGCTTGTATCAATGCTCAGATTCAAGCCAAATTTAGTTTGCCTGTGGACAGTGCTACTGTTTCTACAACTAATATACATATTTTTACATGTAATGGTGATAAAAATAATGTTACAGACTGTGGTATCGATGTGACTGCTAGTCAATTTGATATTTCTATAGACAGCAATGATACAATTGTTTTGAATCCAAAAAATGAAGCCACTCTTGGTAATGAACAATGGTATAGAGTGGCGTTGTCTGGAAATTTACAATCTTCAAAATCTGTCACAGTAGCTAATAGACCAGTAGTTGAACATGAACCTCTACAGGCAACTAGACCTTGTACTATAGGAACTAGTAATTTCGCCTATTGCTTTGATTTTAGGACTGGTAAGGCTGAAGATATTTGTGTTTTGACAGGGGCTGGCATCAATCCTTCAAGTGCTACAACAACTATTTTGGGTGTTGTACAAGATGTAAGTTGGCCACTAACATATGATCTTGAAGAAATTTTCAAGGTTAATAGTCCAAATATTCACCCTCAATTTTTTGATGTTTATGGTATTTCTAATCAACAATGTATAGTTATAGATGTTGATAACAAGGATTGGCATTGGGGTCCTGAGGTTGTCGAAAGTGGTAGTAATTCTCCTGCTACTGCCATAAAATTTGTAGATGATAGTCATAAAAATTCTCGTGGAGTAGCCACTGCTTGGCAAAATAATCCAAGCGGTAGTGATATTTTTGCAAAATATGAAAATACACAGAACAGTCCTGAAGTTCTAAATAGACATGATGTCTTGACAGAGTCAGGTTTGGCTAAGCCTTATACAATAAGTAGTCTATCTGACGCTAAGGTTATTTCTAATAGTAATTATCATTTAGTAGATGGTAATTTTGAGTTAGTCATAAAATTTAAATTAGACAATATTCCAACTTCAACTGTAGGATTTACACAAAATGTTAATGGTGACTGGGAGAAAACTAGTTATCTTTTGAAAGATTTTGTGAGTGGAGGTCTCATCTATATAAAAGATAACGTTTCTTCTTCTGGAAATGTACAAAATAATACTAGAAAATTAAATTTTTTATTAGGTAATTACTCATTGCTTAATAGCCAAGATATTTATACTGATAATAGAGAAAATGTTTTGATTTTTCAATCTACCCAGAGCGGAGTTGTATCAGTCAATATTAATGGTTATACACTTAGTGTTGGGCATATAATTTCTTCACAAAATACTAATATTTTTTTAGGTTCTTATGCAATAAATAGTGGTAGTAATGGTGCTTTTTTTCACGGTTCTATAACAGACTTTACAATTGGTAAAAAAGAAACAGTGGTGGTACACGATACTATTGAAGCTACCAGTACTATCCATATCAATCTTGGTGATCCATCTGTTACTGACAAATGGCCATCTTGTACTGAGGCTTGTATCAATGCTCAAATAGGTGCTAAGTTCAATCAAATCATGATTCCTAATACTTATATTAGTCCATCAGGTGGTATAGAATTGTATAAGTGTGCTGATGAAAATTGTGAGGCTGGAGATTTGAGTAGTCCTTTACTTGTAGATATCCATACTGATTCGAATTCTAGTATCACGATGTATAGTTCACAGTATATGGCTACCAGTACTTGGTATTTGGTAAAAATAAATAATTCAATTTTGGCTAGTGGTGGTATTGATAGAGATAGTAATTTAATAAATGGTAATCCTGTACAACCAACTCAATGGAAATTCAAAACCAAGAATTCTTCTGAACCTTGTGCAATTGATACTGTCGATGTGGTACCTGATCCTTTTTCAGCTTATTATATTGGTCAAAAACAAATTTATAAAGCTGTGCCAAGAGGAGCTGTAGATAGTTGTAGTTCTCAAGGCCAAGTTCTTGATCCATGGGGTTATGGTTGGGATTGGTCTGTACAAAATAATAACATAGCCACTACAACGCAATTTAGTATTTCTGGAAAATACAATAATTTTTGTACACAAAATTGTTTGCCAAAAGGCAGTAATATTTCTTATAATTCGGATAATGTCAACTATGCTCTTTGTGGTAATGGTAAAGTTGACCCTGGTGAAGATTGTGATATAGCAATACAAACCGAAAATCCTGGTGTTAGCTGTACATATAGTTGTTTGCGTCCTGGTAACAAAGCTTTAACTTGTGGTGATGGTATAGTAGAAACTATTTTGGGCGAAGAATGTGACCCTAATTCTGTTAGTCTTACAGAAAGTAGTTATTGTACCAACATTTGTCTTCGTACAGGCTCTTCAAATCAAGCTACTGGAGATGTAACTGCTCCTATTTGTGGTAGTGGTGCTAGGACGACTGGGGAAGACTGTGATGGAGGAAGTGGTTGTTCTACTAGATGTCTAAATATCGGTACACAATTATCTCAAGCTTGGTGTGACAATAATCTTACAGCAAGTTCCACGGTATCTTGTCAAAATGCTGTAAGTGTTTGTGGTAATGATATTGTTGAGTCTGGTGAAGAGTGTGATAGTGATTCAGCTAGTTGTAATGATGAATGTCTATTGAAAAATGTTTGTGATATATCAGGTTTGAAACAGTGTAACAAGGGTGAAGCTGGCTGCAACAATGATTGTACCTTTGCAGGTTCCTCTCTTTCTTATACCTCACCATCTATTTGTGGAGATGGTGTGGGGGGTGTTGGTGAAGCTACATCTACTATTTTTTCTGGAGGATCTTATAGTTGTGAATTATCTTCTTCTAGTGGTAAAAATATTCTTGGTGGTAGCCCTACCCAGATAGTCACTTCGGTTGGCTTACCTGATTTCAATGATTCTCTAGCTATTATAGATAAATTGACTACCCATATTTTTGCTGTTCCAGTCAAATATTATGATGACAAGGGTAATCCTACTTCTACTAAGTCAGGCCTAGTAAAAGGATCTGGAGAATACAATTTGATGTGTGGCTATACAGAATATCCTGAAATACAAAATGGTACATATAATGATTGCCCTAACAACTCTACAAGTGGTTCTATAAACAATTTAGGTGTAGGTACAAATTCCTGTTGTTATTATAGACCTATGAGATATGCTCAATATCCTGCTGTCAATGCTGGAGTACCAGGTAGTAACGATGGAGCAGTTTGTAGAAATACTTATTTGGAAGTAGATTTTCCTGGAGAAATGAATAGTGTATCTTTTAATGATAACGTAGTAGTGATTGAGGGCTATGATCAAAATACTAACTATAGGGGGTATAATTGTGAAAATCATGGTCAAACAACTGTTACAGCTGAAATAAATGGTTATTTGGGTATAATCCCTTTTCATACTGTAAAAGTAGATTTTTGGCAAAATATTTGGTTGCATATCAAGACTTTTTTTGCTGATTTATTTACGGGTAAAGTTTTTGCAGCATCTCCTGCCAAAGAAAACAGTGGTTTGGATCATCAAGTTATTACTTGGTGTGCTACCAAAATAGCTGTAACACCAACAGCTTATACTGTTTATGGTACTAAAGTTGAAGATGAAAAAAATGTTAGTTTTGTATCTTCTACTAATGTTGGTTTACTTCTTGCAGAACCTTTGGATCCAAATGTCTATGTTGTGATGATGCTCAAAGGTGGTAAAGATGGTATCAAGGACAAATTTGGTGTGGGTATAAAAAATCCACACTCTAGTTCTGTCGATGATTATTGGTTGTTTAAAACTGGAAGTGATATTTGTAAAATAAAAAATATTGAAGTAGATCCTCCTAAACATGTTTTTATAACACCAACTAGTAATCAAGATTTTACTATAAACATTATTAGTAACACAGGAGGGCAATTGATAACACCAATTCCAAACTTTTATGATTGGAAATATTCTTGGAGTCCAAGTAATAATGCTATATTTACTATTCCAAATAATAATTCTAGTACTATTAGTATTGTTTCCAAAGGTGTAGAAGGTCAGATAGATGCTTTGGCAAGTGTTGAAGTTATAAGTGATTCTGACACTGAGAATTCACAGGTAGGGAATATATTTTCTAAGAATTTCAAATTGACAGCTTTCTTTTGTGCCAATCCTTGGCCCACGTCTAATACGAATGTTACAGGCTCTGATAGTGATAAAGTTTCTATTGACGGCTTGTTGGAAGATAATACCTATAATTTTTCTTTTATTTATTGTGCTGACAATAACAATCCTTTGACCGTAACTGATGATTTGCCTTTGTTCAATAGTGTAAAATTGTTAAGTAATAATTTAGATGATTACGGAGTGGGGGATGTAGCTTTGAGAAGGTATTTATTATTTGCAAATGAAACAAATGATGCTCTTGGTATTCAAGTTTTTGAAAATACACCAAATTTTGATGGTACTCCTCGCAGTCTAGAGGATTGGTATATTAGTAAATTCAATAATTTGGGAGACATGAAGCCTGCTAGTGTGGCTGGATATGAGGCTTTGTCAAATGGTAATAACTATTATGTTAGTGTTTTTGATGTTGACAAAACTATCAATCCTCCATTGGGTACAGTATACAATTATGTTATTCTTTTTTCTCTTAATGAAAATGCTTCTCAAGATACTACCAAAGTTTTTGAACAAATTATCAATAATTTGAAATTCAATATCAAGATGACAGACTATAACAAATGTTTAGGTGTAGGAGGGGATGCTACTCTACTTGATTCTTCTGTAATACGTTCAGGTTCTTCACAAAATAATATTACCAATGTTGATTGTAATACTGATTTTGATTGTCGTGATAGCGTTGGTTTACCTTTGGCTAATACCTCTGGTTATTGTAACAATGAAGAAACAAAATTTTATAGAGATTTAAACAGATTAAATAGTTTGCGTGTGGCACAGCATAATTTGGATAATTATTTTACCTCAGATTCTAGTAAAAATGGTTTTGTTGGGGCTTTGAATAGTGGCTCTTTTATTCCTGGTTATAGCACATCAAAATGGCAAAATTCTTGGGGATTATTGAATAGTTATGCGGGTAGTGTTGCTGTCGATCCTATCAATCAATGGGCTGGATGTGGTGATCATGATCCGCTTACTTGTTGGAGTGCTGTTAGCTCCACCTATATTTGTCCTCAATTTGCAGAGGTATATGAGTATAAGTTTGTAAGTTCTACACAAAGTTATAATATCTATGCTCCATTTGAATATTTACAAAGCGGAACTGATGATAGTTTTGTTAGTAGATATATTGATATGAATAAAATACAGTTTGGTAGATCTTGTACGCCCTTAACCAAAATTACTTATTCTGCTTCAAATAATGCTGTTTGTGGTGACGGTGTAATAAATGTGGCTACTGGTGAAGAATGCGAACCTCCAAATATGTCTAGATGTGATGTTGATACTAATACAATCATAAAATGTAACCCAAATAGTTGTACTTGGGATACTATTGCTTCAAGTTGTGATGCTTTGAAAAATAAATCTTGTGGAGATGGTATTGTTGAGAGTGGATATACTGTAACCACTACAGGAGGTGTAGATTTGAAAGAACAATGTGATGATGGTGTGTTGAATGGTCGCTATGGACATTGTGATATCAATTGTCAATTACCTGGGGCTACTACTTATACAGGTCCCGGAGCTTGTGGTGATGGTGTCAAACAATCACAATATGAATATTGTGAAAAGAATGATCTTACTGATAGTGTTTGTACTGGGAATAATAATATATCTTGTAGTAGTGATAGAGATTGTGGAGTGAATATAGAAACACAAGTACCTCAGTATGAGGTGAAACAAAGTGAATGTAAAGGTAGTGATGGTGAACAAAAATTTTGTAAAGGTGTGACACAACAAATAGCTCCTATTGCTTGTAATAAAAATGTTGATTGTACTAATATAAATCAAGAAGCTTATTGTGGTGATAAATTAGTATGTATGGTTGATGAAGTATGTGTCAATCCTCCAGGTGCGGTTTTGAGTTGTCGTTCAGGTACGACTGAAGCTGTGGTTATGGGTACACCAATTAGTTGTTCCAGTGATAAAGATTGTTCAGGATATACCTATATGAATTTTACCACAACGACAGAAGTTAGTTTTTCTCCAGCTCATGGTTTTTGTTCATCCTCAACATATTCACGTGGTTTTTGTTCTGGTGACAAAACTAGATCTTGTTCTAGTGATGCTACTTGTGATGTTGCAGAGACAGTTACTGTAGAAGGTGCATCATGCATAATACTTTCAGGGCAGGATATGGGTGCTTGTATGGCTGGAGATTCTCTTACCGGCACTGTGTGTACTTCTAATGCGGATTGTGGTACAAAAATTGTCACTAATCATTATGGCCATTGTGAATCGGTAAACGAGCCAACTTATGATTTCCAAAAAATAAATAGTTGTTCTTATGATTGTAGTACAGCTGGCGGTTATTGTGGTGATGATATTACTCAGTTGAGTTATGAAGAGTGTGATGATGCTAATAGCAACAATGATGATGCATGTAAAATCGACTGTACTTTGCCAGCTGTAGCTGGAGGTCAAGCTGTTTGTGGTAATAATTTTGTAGAAAGTGGTGAACAATGTGATGATAATAATATTACAAATGGTGATGGTTGCTCTTCAAGTTGTCAAATTGAAGTCGTAAAAGCAATTTGTGGTGATGGTAAGGTGGCTTTTGATGATAAAAATGGTAACGGAAATAAAGATGAAGGAGAATTAAATATAGAAGAGTGCGATACGGGTATTCAAAATGGATCACAATGTACACCTAGCTATGGTCAATCTTGTACTTATTGTAGTGCTACTTGCACCACACAAACCAAAGAGTCTCCACAATTTTGTGGAAATGGTCAAGTGGACAAAGATGACAAGGGTAACTGGTTGGAAGCTTGTGATTATAGATTAACTGACGGTGTTCAAACAACTGTTACTGTACATAGAGAACAAGGTGATGTTGGTGATGTTAGTTGTGAGTCAGAACAAAAAGGAAATTATCAATGCGCAAATAATTGTCAGCTTGTACAAAATAGTTGTATTACTTGTGGTGTTGGTGCCAATTTACCTTTGCCACAAATTGGAATTATCAATCCAATGGTTACGGGTGGTGATTCTAAGTATACAAGTGATCCTTTTATTGCTTTACTAAAGGAAAAAAGTCCTGGTGATTATGAGTATTTTTTTCAGACAATACCAAATCCAATAAATTATGATGAAGTAAATGGTATTTTTACTAGTTCTTCAGTACAGCATAATCTTATAACCAAACCTTTCTCTGATAAAGGTTTGGAAACGAATAGTCAATGTAGTTATAAATTAATATTTAATCCGACTTTGATTAGTGATTCATCTGAACCTGTTAATAATAAAATTTCAAATGATTTAGCTGATGTTTTTGATTATCCTGTAAATAATGAAGTTGGTGTGGTGAATAATGAGGTAATTATGTCACCAGCTGTAACACCAGAATATATACGTGTGGTTGTTAGATGGAAAAAGAATGGTGGTATAAATTTTGTAGGAAATTTTTATTCTGACAAAATAACAGATGCTTTTTCAACTAGTTATAGATATTCTAATGCTCAGAGTGTTAATGGGTTGTATGATACTATGTCTGAAGGTTTGGGTGGTGTTGCTGATATGAATGGTTATGTATATCCTCATGCGGTAAATAACTCTGGATACACTGATGGTTTGCAGAGATTTGCTTTTCATCCTATTATTTTTACAGATTATTCAGGTACACAGGCGATTACTTTTATGTCCAATTCTAATCGTGTCGCTTTAGATGAGCCAATTCCTAGTAGTACTTTAGGTTTTTATGTTAGCTCACCAAATGACCAAATGGATCGATTGAAAGACAATGACCTTTGGGTAGAGGTTTATCATTATCATATGGGTCAAGTCAACATGTTTTCTATTTATAAACCAGACTTTGTATTCAAGCTAAGTAATGCCAGACCTTCTGCGGGCCAGTCGGCTAAGTATTGGCATGTGTTCAATATACATATGTATGATAGCCATATAGTCGTTTCGCCTATAGATAGTACATGGCCTGAAGATCCTGGTCAGTATTTAGATTATATGAATTCTAATCCTTTTACTACTAATTATGCTGGAGCGTTGGTAACTGGTGAATGTGGAGTTAGAGCTAATATGCCAAACACTACAAAATGTAATTATTGATTATGAACAAAAAAATTATTTATATTATTTTAGCTATCATCGTCATAGTAGGGATTGTATCTTCTGGTGTTTTCTTTTATAATAAGTATAAAGTTGCACATAACAATGGGATTGTTTCAAATGTTGTCAATAATATTTCCAACACTACAAGCACAGAACAAATAAAATTGATTACTTTACCAAGCGAGCCAGCAGTCACTCCCGAATGGTACAAAACAGACAAAGATGGTGATGGTCTAACCGATGATGAAGAAGACAAACTTGGTACCAACAAATGGGAATCAGATTCAGATTTTGATGGTATTTCGGATAAACTAGAAATTGAAAAATACAAGACAGATCCGATGAATCCTGATACTGATGGAGATGGTTATAGAGATGGGGTAGAGATTATGAGTGGCTATGACCCATTGAAAAAATAATCAAATTATTTATTATCTAATTATTTATTATGTTTGATGACAATACTACCAACAACTCAAATCAAATACCATCCAATTTGCCGATAGCTGAGCCTGATGATATTTTTTCTGGCACAGAAGATGATTTAGGTTTGTCTGCTACAAATTCACCAATTCAGCCCTTGGAGCCTGTGGTAAATGAAGATTTTTTGATGAATAACAATACGCGACCTGAAGCGAAACCATTGAATTCTGCCCTTGATGCTGGTGTGTTGAAACCAAAATTAAACAATGAAATACCTAGTCCACCAGTAGATGATATGTTTGGCAATGTGGATAATTCTGTTGCTCCTTTAAATAATGAAAATAATATTTCTGATTTTAATAATCCTCCTCCAGTATTACCTCGGACATCTCCGGTGAATGATTTTGCTGTTAATAATAATTATAATAATCCAGCGCCAATAAATAATAATAGTGCATCTAGTTATAATACTGTGTTACCTCCACCTGGTATGACTCCTGTGGATAGTAGAAGTAAAAGTGTGTCACAACTTAGTGAACCAGTGGGAAGTAAAAAAGTCATTGTTTGGATTATTGTTTTGGCAGTAATTTTGATTTTGGGTTCTGGAAGCGCTTGGATATATTTTTCTTTTATAAAAAATAATACCAACAATAATGTTTTTGGCAATCAAGCAACTACAGACAATAATGTTGTATTGCCTCCGGTAGAAGAAAATATTGTTGTACCTCCACCTGTTATTGATAACACACAAAGTAGTAATACTACTACCAATGATCTTAGTCAACAGATAATTGTGGGTGAGCCAGTAGATACTGATGGTGATGGTTTGGATGATGTGCGTGAAGTTGGTATAGGTACTGACCCATTAAATTGGGATACTGATGGTGATGGCTTAAGTGATGCTGATGAAGTAATTATTTGGAAGACAGATCCGCTAAAAGCAGATACTGATGGTGATGGTTTTGCCGATGGTTTGGAAATAAAAAATGGTTATAGCCCAACAGGTACTGGAAAATTGTTTGAGCCACCAACAACTACAGAAATTGGTATTAATCCTAGTGCTACAAGCACTAAATAGTATTTACATTATGTTTGGTAGGAAAAAAGATAAAAGTAAAGACAAAAAAGACAAATATTCTGATTTACAGTCTATTGTTATTCCGGACGTTTTTTATGGTGGTCAAGATCCATATATTTATCATCCACACATAGAAGAAGATACCAAAACTAATGCTAAAAAGTTTCATTTCAAAAAAAATATTAAATCAAAAGTTGTACCAAGACCGGCTACCCAAAGTCAAAAAAATAACAAAAAAAAGATTTGGATTTTTGGGTCTATTGGTTTAGCAGTAGCTATAGGACTTATTACTTGGTACTACATAAATGATTACAACAAAGCCAGAGCTCAGTTGATTGCCAAAAATACTGTACCAACTCCGCCAGTTATAGTAGTAAAGAATACTACACCGCAAGAGGTAGTACCTACTACCACGGTAATAGAGGAAGTTACTAGTAGTGTAGAATTGGCTACCAGTACGCCATCATTACAAAATGTGTTTTTGGATTTTCCTCCAATTTTGACTTTGGACACTGCGGATGTGGATGCTGATAGTTTGACTGATATTGAAGAAAGTATTTTTGGTACAGATAGTGGGACTTGGGATAGTGACAATGACAAATATTATGACGGTCAAGAAGTCTATAATCTGTATAATCCAAAAGGTCAAGCTCCTGTAAAGATAATTGACTCAGGTTTAGTTTTAGAATACAAAAATATTTATTCTGGTTATCGTATCTATTATCCTAGCGCTTGGCAAAAGGGCTCTGTGGATGTACAAGAAACACAGGTTTTATTTAGCGCAAGTAATGGTGATTACATAGAAGTTAGAGTTTTTCCAAAAGAAGTTGGGCAGACTTTTATAACTTGGTTTAGTCGTAATGCTGAAGGTCAAAGTTATACAGATTTGTCTACTTTCAAAAATCGTTTTGGCGAAGACGCTATGA
>Ga0210044_10005641_pt1 | contig 16810 bp, 14 predicted proteins | sample CryGey13umfilter_2_FD_183959 | JGI IMG/M metagenome (GOLD analysis project Ga0210044, IMG submission 183959) | Groundwater microbial communities from aquifer in Utah, USA - Crystal Geyser 4/9/14 3 um filter (SPAdes) (version 2) | ecosystem: Environmental > Aquatic > Deep subsurface >...
CGGCCGTACCTCATCGCCGACCCGCCGCGCCTGCGGATGAGCCACGGATTCGGCACCATGGCGGTGGAGCGGGTGTTCGACGGTCTGTTCCTCTCCGTCTGCTCCTTCGTCGCCGTGGCCGTGGCGCAGCGCCGGACCGAGGTCCCGGGCTGGGTCTCCCTCGCCGGGCTCATCGCTCTGGCGCTGTTCTTCACCGCCCTGGTAGTGCTGGTGATGGTGCTGTGGCAGCGCGACCGGGCGGTGGGGCTGTGTCGCCGGATGTTTGGCTTCTTTTCGCACAAGCTGGGTCATCGGCTGGCGCACATCGCCGAGGGCGTGGTGGACGGGTTCAAGGTGCTGCCCAACTGGCGCCGGATGTTGCCGTTCCTCGGTGCGACCCTGGCCTACTGGCTGCTCAACGCGGTGGCGGTGTGGATCCTGGGCATCGGCTTCGACATCGGGCTGAGCATGGGCCAGTCCGTCGCGGTCATGACCCTGGTGGGCATCGGCATCATGATCCCCGCCGGCCCGGGGTTCATCGGCAACTTCGAGCTGTTCGCCGACGGCGCACTGGGGTTATATGTCCCTCGGTCGGTGCTGGAGCAGCGCGGGGCGGCCTACATCCTCACGTTCCACGCCACCAACGCCATGTGGTACACGGTCACGGGCCTTATCGCCCTGTTCTCGTCCCAGGTCAGCTTCACCCGCGTGCTCCAGGCGTCCACCTCCGACACCCTCGCCGAGACGGCCGAAGAATCCTGAAAACTGGACACCGCCCCCCCTTCGGGCGACGCTGAACCCGGAGGCGAACCATGGGCCGAAGCGTCGTCATGTTACTGTTGCTGCTGAGCACGTTGCTGGTGCCGGCAGTCGCCTCGGGCAAGACCACCAAGGATCTGACCTACGACTACGAGACGGTGTGGACCACGGCGATCCGCCTGTTGCGAGCCGATCGGGGCTACAAGATCACCGACAAGGACCGGGACAGCGGCTACATCCTGTTCATCTTCCCCGGCGCCGGCAGCGAGAAGGAGTGTCGCGCATCGCTCGAGGTGGTGGACACCGTGGACGAGAACAAGAACCGCGTGGTGCGGCTGCAGCTGGAGATCGCGTATCAGCCGTCGTACGTCGAGCTCGAGGTGCTGGACCGGCTGGAGACCAAGCTGCGCGACGAGCGCGGCGAGCAACCGCCACCGCGGCCGGCGCAGAAGAAGCGATCCGATCCACCCGCCAAGCCCGACGGGTCGGACAGGGACAAGCAAACCAAGATGGCCGTGACCACCGGGCTGGGTGCGATGATCGTGCCCACCGCCTCCAGCTCGCAGGAGTTCGTCTACAGCTCCGAAACGCTGGACCTCGAGAGGTCACAGACCCAGCTGGCGCTGCTCCTGGGCGTGGCCTTCGGGGGGTGAGTCGTCAGCGCCCGGTGATTGAGTTCACCGTCAACAGCAGCGGCTCCTCCCGGGGAAGGGTGAAGCGCAGCCGCAGCGGACGCTGCTCCTGGCTCACGGGGAAGTAGCAGGTCCAGCGACGCTGTAGGGCCGCCTGGCCCACCACCAACACGCGGGGTGGCCGGAGCTGCCCGCCCCCGTCGAGCAGCGCCAGGGCGCCCAGCGCCGATCCGCCCGAGTCGCCGGCGCGACGCACGCGCAGGGTGACCACCAGGGATGCCCCGGCGGCGGTCCGGTGTAGCTGGGCCCGCTCCACGGTGAGCGTCCAGGCCCCGTGCACCACGGGCTGCCCCACAAACACGCGGCGCTCCCGATCCCCTCCCGCGGCGTGACGCGCCAGCACTCCGGCGGTTCCGCCCACCAACACCGCCACGACCACCAGCACCATGGTCAGCGACGCCGGACGCCGGCCCACCCGCTGCGTGACGCTCGAGCGTGGCTGCACCACCGCCGCCTCGGCCACGCCCGACCCCAGCTCCTCGATGGGCGCCACCCGGGTCCCCGCCTCCGGTGGCGACGGCTGGAGCAACGCGGTGTCGGGGTACGGAGTGGCGGCGTGTCCGACCATCGCCGTTTGAGCGTGGTGCAGATCGGTGTCTTCGCCAGGCGTCGCCGGTGTCGCCTTCGCGGGCGTCGCCGGATGGGGCGTGGGCGTCGCCGGATGGGGCGTGGGCGTCGCCGGATGGGGCGTGGTCACGACCAGATCAGGGTCCGGGGTGGCCTTGTGGGGTACCGTGGCGGACAGCTTGGCGTCCGGCGTCGTGTGGGGCGTGGTGTCGACCAGTTTGGTGGTCGCGGCCAGATCGGGGTCAATCGTTCCCGAGGAGCGCCCCGGAACCGACTGCACGGCGTCCCCCATCTCCCCGATCTCCTCGACAGAGACCGCCTCGGTCAGCGGGCGGTCTTGTTCTGCGCGCCTGGCTCCGCTCTCCGGGGAGGCTCCGCTGAGGGGCCCGGGAACAGGTTCGCTGGGGGCAGGCCTGCTCCGCGCGGGATGTGGTGGATCCGAAGGCGGTCCGGTCCCGGGCGCGGTCGTGACGCGAGCGAGCGGGAACCGGGTGGACCCCGAGACCGACGCCAGCGGCGCGGTGGACTTCTTCCCCGGGGCTGTCGCCACCGGGGCTGTCGCCACCGGGGCTGTCGCCACCGGGGCTGTCGCCACCGGGGCTGTCCCCACCAGGGCTGTCGCCACCGGGGCTATCGCCGCCGCGGGCGTCGGCAGGGTCCGCTCCTCGACGGGAGCGTCCACCATGGTGGCCTGCTCCAACCATGGCGAACCGGACGTACGTTCGACCGTCGGCACCTGTTCTGGTGCCGCGTCCACCGTCGTGATCGACGCCACCAGAGGTGCGGCTGGCGTGACGTCGGGAATCGTGGGGGCTGTCTCCGCCTGCCGCTCAATGCCTGGCGGTACCAGTCGTCTCGAGGGCACGGGCAGCGCCGGCGCCTTCGGCGGGGGCGCGGGCTCTGGCGTCATCCGCGCCGCGACCGGAGCAGGCCTCGGCAGAGCGAGCATCGGCGCAGGGGGTGCGGGCGGCGGGGGCAACGGCGCCTTCGGCGGGGGCAGCGGTGCCTTCGACGGGGGCGCGGGATCTGGCGTCATCCGGGCCGCGACCACGGCGGGCATCGGCGCAGCGGACACCGCCCCCTTGCCTGCCACCAGGTCCGCCACCTGCTGCGCCATGCGGTTCAGGTCGCCTCCGCACCGCGGTGCGAGCAGACCGGCGAGGGCATCCGCGAGCTGTCGCGCGCTGGAGAACCGCTCCGCGGGATCCGCCGCCAGGGCCTGCATCACGGTGTCGCTCAGCTCCTGGCTGGCGCCGTGCTCGGCCAGCGCCGGCAGCGTCTTCGCCACGACCTGGTCGACCACTCGCTCCGATCCGCCGGGGTTGTCCACCGGCAGACCGCGCAGCGCGATATACAGCACCAGCCCGGTGAGGAACAGATCGGCGCGGGCGTCCACCGTCCCACTGCGCAGCTGCTCGGGTGCGGCGTAGGCCAGATCGGCGTGGAGCATGCCGGCCACCGTCCGCTCGTCCAGCCCGACCCCCAGGGCGCTGGCCAGGCCGGTGAGCTTGACCTCGCCCCGCGACGACAGCAGCACGGACCGCGGTGTGACGTTACGGTGCACCAGCTGCAGCGGGTTGCCATCGGCGTCCCGGGCGCCGTGCATGTGCTCGAGGCCCAGCAGCATCTGGTGCGCGATCCACATCGCCGCCGCCACCGGCATCAGCTGGCCGGCGGTCCGGAGCCGCTCCAGGAGCGCGGCGTAGCTCGTCCCCTGCACCTGCTCCTGCACCAGATAGGCGTGGCCCTCGACGACGCCGGTGTCCACGGTCTCGATGACGTTGGGATGCTGCAGCGCACGGGCCACGGTGACCTCGGCGGCGAACAGCTTCGCGGAGTGGGGCCGCACCACCTTCAACAGCAGCGGACGTTCGCTGTCTTGCCGCGTCGCCTCGTAGTGCTCGGAGGTGACCGCGGTCTCCAGGTGCCGGACAACCCTGTAGGGTCCAAACCGGGCGCCCGGCCCGAGGCGGTGCATGGCCATTCCTCTGACCATAGAGGAGCGGCCGAGCGGGCGTCAATCCAGGAGCAGCACACAGGAGTAGTAACGCGGCCCGTACCTGTGGTAACAATTCAGCGAAAGGGAAGCCGCGCAGTTCGCCCCAGGCTTCTGGCGGGGACACCATGAGCCATCCACATCAGGGCCGCATTCGGTTCCACATCAAGCTGGCGTCTGACAAACCAGCGACCATGGCGCTCCAGGTGCGCTCATTCTCCGGGCGGGACGGCCTGTCAGATCTGTTTCAGTTCGAGATCGAGCTCTCATCACGCGAACGGGTGAAGCCGGGGCAGGCCATCGGGAAGGACGCGACGCTGACCATCGGCGAGCCGTCGCGCAGAGCGGCGGAGCCCCGCTCGGATGCGGAGCGGAGCGCGCAACACAACGCCGCGCGCGTGGTGCACGGCGTGATCGGCCGCTTCGAGCTCGTGGCCCGTGAGTCGGACGTTGTGCAGCACGACGCCCCGCTCTATCTGTACCGGGTGCACTTGCTGCCCAGGGTCTGGCTCCTGCTGAGCCACGGCCGGAACTGCCGCATCTTCCAGCATCAGACGGTGCGGCAGATCGTGACCACCCTGCTCACCGAGGCCAAGCTGAAGGAAGACCAGGACTTCGAGTTTCGCATCCCATCCAACGACGAGGACACGGATCCGCGCGAGTACTGCGTACAGTACAACGAGTCGGACTGGACCTTCATCTGCCGCCTGCTCGAGGAGCAAGGGATCTACTTCTACTTCGTTCATGGGGATGGAAAGGTCAGGGACCGGCTGATCCTGGCCAGCCCGGGCACAACGCACCCCGTCCTTCAGGCCCTGGCCGAAGACCAGCAGACACGCTCCCACGCCCTGCCCTACCACCGGACAACAGGAAACGACGCCATCACCAAGGAGCACGTGGCATCCCTGTCCCTGCATCAAGTAATCGGAGCCGACGCCTACACCGTGCGCGACCAGGCGCTGGACCTGCCCATGATGCAGAACAACTACAGGGAGCCCGATGCCAAGGCCCAACAACCGCGCGAGGTATATGAGTACATTGGCCACCCCAAGACCTCGGCCCCCTCCGCTCTCCCCGCCTTCCGGCTGCAGGCGCTGCAGACGCCCCAGATCGTGATCGAGGGCACCAGCAACTGCCCCGCGCTCATGTCCGGTGTCACGTTCTCCGTCAAGGGCCACGGCGACATCGATCTCCCCGACTCGCTGATGGCGCTCCGCGTCCAACACTCGGGGACGCAGTCCCAGGGCGACGAGGACGTGTTCTACTACGGCAACACCTTCGCCTGCATCCCGGCCGACCTCCCGTTCCGCCCGGCCCGACGCGTCCCCCGGCCGGTGATCCCCGGCGTGCAGAGCGCTTTGGTGGTGGGTCTCCCGGACGTGGAGATCTACACCGACCCCCTGGGTCGGGTGAAGGTCCAGTTCCCCTGGGACCGCCTGGGCAAGCTGAACGAGAAGAGCTCCTGCTGGGTCCCGGTGGCCCAGACCTGGGCCGGGGCCCAGTGGGGCACGCTGTTCACGCCACGCATCAAACAGCAGGTGGTCGTGCAGTTCCTCGACGGCGATCCGGACCAGCCGCTGATCGTGGGGCAGATCTACAACCGCCACAACCCACCGCCCTGCGATCTCCCGAAGGAGAAGACCCGCAGCACGATCAAGACCGACTCCTCGCCGCACAAGGACCAGGCCCGCTACAACGAGCTGCGCTTCGAGGACAAGCGGGGGGCCGAGGAGGTCTACCTGCGCGCGCAGCTCAACCGCCGCGACCAGGTGCTCAACGACTACGGGCTGGAGGTGGGTCACCAGTACACGCAGCTCGTGGGCCCCGAAAAGGAGCAGGGGCTGGTGTCCTACAACCAGACGGTCCAGGGCAGCAAGCACTCCGCGGTGACGGAGGATCATATCGAGACCGTGGGCAAGCGGGTGGAGCTGTACGCCAAGGGGCCCAGCCGCGAGGTGGTGGAGGAGGCCAAGGTGGAGGAGCTGGGATCGCTGACCCAGACGATCAAGGCCAGCTCCAGCACCAAGGTCCAGGAGGGGGACGCGACGGTGAAGGTGGTGAAGGGCAAGTACTCGGTCTTCTCTGACGGGATGCTGACGCTGGTCTCCGATGACATGGTCGAGTTGAAGGCAGGCTCCAAGGATGTTGGAACAGTCACGGTGACCTCCGGCGAAATCAAGATCGTCGTCGGGGACAGCGAGATCACCATGGATCGCAAGAAGACCATCCTGAACGTGGGTGGCGGCACCGAGCTCACCATGGATGCGCAAATGGGTGTGCTCAAACTGGGAACCAACCGCGTCGTGTTGAACCAGTCGGGTATCACCATCATGGGTGGAATGGTGACGATCAAGGGCGACTCGATGGTGCAGATCAACTGACGGGAGGCGAACGATGTCCGGAGCAAACCCGAAGCGGAGCGAGGAGTCGCTGTCCATCCCCCTGCAGGGGAAGCGGCAGCTGACGCTGGACGCGGCGCACGAGACCGTCACCGTGCTGGGGCCCGAGGGGACAGTGCTGCTGCGCCTGCGCGTGGGGCCCGACGGCGTGCAGCTCGAGCTGGGTCAGCCGGACCTGTCGGTCTCGGTGCCCGGCAAGCTGGTGCTGGAGGGCGAGTCCGTGTCGGTGCGCGCCCGTCGGGGCGACGTGCACCTGCAGGCCAACGACGACGTGCGCCTGGTGGGTGAGCGCATCCGGCTCAACTGATGGAGTTCGAGAACCAGACGCCCTACGCCGCGCACCTGTTCCGCGGTGTGGTCGACGAGGAGACCCTCCTGGCGGTGGCGGTCTGCCGCCTGGGGTGCCTCGTGCGCCACGGGAAGCTGGAGCCCCAGGACATCCAGGAGCAGGTGCGCACGGCGCCTGCCGAGTCGCCGGCGGGTCCGCTCCCGCCCGACGACGCCCCGCTCAAGCCGGGGGTCGACGTGGTGGTCCTGGGCCAGGCCGTCGCGCCCGGCGGGCGGGCGGTGCGGGAGCTGGCCGTGGCGCTGGAGGTGGGACCACACCAGCGGCAGCTGCGCGTGGTGGGCAACCGGACCTGGCGCGTGCGGCCGGGCGTGGACCTGCAGCAGGCGGTGGAGCGGTCCCGTGCCGGCGACCACGACCTCGAGGCGCTGGTCGCCACACGCCCCGAGCCGTTCGAGACCATGCCGCTGACCTGGAGTCTGGCCTTCGGCGGCCAGGCCGGGACGGCGCAGGGTCCCCTGCCCTACACCGCAAACCCCGAGGGGCTGGGCTACCAGGTGGAGCTGGATCACGCCGTGGGCGCTCCGCTGCCCAACCTCGAGGACCCCGAGCATCCGGTGCAGCACTGGCGCGACTGGGTCGACCCGGTGTGCCTGGCCCCGCTGCCGCCCGGGAGTTCGCTACGCCTGACCCGCGGGGTGAAGCCCGACCTCGAGACGATGGAGATCGAGATCCTGCCGGAGTACTTCCTGGTGGCGCCGACGGGGCAGTGCCACGCGGCGGTGCCGGCCGGGTGTCCGATCACGGTCCACGGCATGCACGCCGACGGGCCGCTGTCGTTCGAGGTCCCCGAGCTGCCGGCGCGGGTCAAGGTCGCCGTGGGCGCCGACCGGCTGGAGCTGCCCTGCACCCTCGACACCATCGAGATCTGGCCCAACGACCGGCGGGTCAGCTTCGTCATGCGCGCGGCGTTCCGCTACCCGTTTCGGCGCGAGGAGACCCGCACCGCGCAGCTGGTGCTGGACCCGACAGCCGGGAGGGGATCGTGATCACGTTCAGCATCAACGCGGGCAACCATTTCGTGGGGCTTTCGCTGCACGACTTCGTCCCACCCTTTCCCATCCCACCGATCCCGCCATTTCTCCCCCATTTCGAGGGTGGGGTCACGATGCAACTGCTGACTTCCGGCTGCATTTCCACCAACGTCCTCTTCAACGGACAGTTCGCTGTCCAGCTTGACCACGACGTTGGCCCTCTCGTGCCACACATACCCATCCCCCTGCTCCCCCCCAACCTGAGGCTCCCCCTTCACCTCGCGTTCTCCAGCGCCAAGGTCACCTTCTGCCGGAGCAACGTCATGGTCAATGGTGTTCCGGCCGGGAACCACGACATGGGGGCACCTCTGCTGCTCTGCGGTCAGCCGATCAACCTGCCCACTGGCCTCATCATCGACACGTGGCGGAACACGGTCGTGTTCACGTCGACCCCGGCGGATGTCGCGGCTGGCTGGCAGCGCACCCTGGAGGACATCGCCCTGTCCTACGTGGCGGGCAAGGTGCTCAAGGCATTCGGCAAGCTGTTCCAGTGGGTGGGGAAGATGACCGCCGCCGAGATCGGCTGGGTCAAGAGATCGGGAGAGTGGCTCGCCAAGAAGGCACGGTCCTCCCGGTGGCCCCTCTGGTACCTGACAACCGAGAAGGGAAAGACTCTCGCCCCGTCGTACGTGGCCAAATTCGAGTCGCTGGTGGGCAAGGCGATGGAGAAGGCGGCGAAGAAGTTCGTCGTCAAGCCCTACCTCAAGGACTCGTTGAAGGAGGCCAAGCAGGCGATGGCCTACCTCGAGAAGATCCCGATGGTGGGCCGTCCAATGCCTCTTCCGCCGCCCCAGGGCAAAAAGCCATGACCGGCCACCTGTCCGCCGGCCGCTGCGTGGGCCGCATCGATCCCGACGGGCCGTTCCTGTTCACCGTGGTGGTGAAGGAGACGTTCCTCCTGAAAAACGGAAATGTCGCGCCATCCGAGGAGCCGGAGCCGCTCCTCGAGGATGCACAGACCCGTGCATCAACCGACGGGCGCGTCGATCTGCCGGTGCGGCTGCCCGACCTGGTGCCGGATAAGCTGGCGCCGGATCTGATCGTGCTCGCGACGGCGCGCCGGTCGACGCCAGCGCAGGAGGCCGAGGTCGCGCTGCTGGTGGGCGAGCGGGAGGTGCACCGCCTGCGGCTCACCGGTCCGCGCATCGCCACGCGCGTCGGCGAGCGCTGGGAGCTGTCGCCCGCCGAGCCCTGGGAGCAGATGCCGCTGTCCTGGGACCGGGCCTACGGCGGCACGGAGCAGCACACGCCCGAGCCCGACCTACAGGACGTCCCCGAGCTGTTCCGGCTGCCCTACCCCCGCAACGATCTGGGGATCGGCTTCGTCACCGGCGCGGCCCCCGCGCCGCCCGACACGATGCCCATGCCCTGCGTCGAGCTGCCCGACGACCGCCTGACCGCCACGCGGCTGCTGTGCCCGACGCCGGGCGCCTGGCACCGCCAGCCCCGGCCTGGCGGCTGGGGCTGGGTCGAGCCGCACTGGTTCCCGCGCTCGGTCCACTGGCCCATGGGCGCACCGTGGGCCGACCCCGACGCCGGTCCCGTGCCCGAGGAGGAGCTGGGGATCCTCCCGCGCGGGATCACCGCCCGGGCCCACGCCTCTCCGTTCGAGAACGATGTGCTGCGGCCCGAGTTCTTTCAGGAGGCGGTGCCGGCGCTCCGCCTGCCGGGCCTCGATCACGCGGCCAGTATCGGGTTCGACGGACTGGAGCCGGCGCGCACCGCGATCCGCCTCCCGGCCGGCCGCCCGGTGGTGCAGCTCGCGACGCCGCGCCGCCCGACGCTCCCCGAGATCAAGCTGCTGACGCTGGTGCTGGACCTCGACGGCGGCGTGCTGCTCCGGCTGTGGGCCGCACCGCTGCGGCTGGACGGTCCCGAGCTGTCCGGCGTACCCGAGGACGCGCTGGAGACCCTCGAGGTGGAGCTGGGGTACCGGCGCGGATGAAAGGGGAAGCGTTGCCGCAGTCCGAAGCGATCGAGATCCGTTGTGAGCGCTGCGGCGCCGCCTTCGAGCTGGCCGCGCTGGCGGAGACGGTCCGGTGCCCGGTCGGTCACGGCTCACCGTCGAGTACGCCGATCCGCGGGCAGTCGACACGCCGCCGCTCGCCGCCGCGCAGCCGTTGGAGATCGATCGCCGACGGCCGGGTGTGGCCCGATTGGCGGCTTCCCCAATCGAACAACCCGCGAGTTGAAGAGGAGGCGTTTGAGTCAACCGCTGTTCAGTTCGAACTGTCCGCGGTCTGCACGTCCGGCTCCGATCCCGGCGAGGTCCACTGGCTGAACTGTTGGTTCCAGGTGTAGGTTGCCCGCATACCGCACCCCCTCGCCACCGCCTTGTAGCGGCCAATCTCCTTGACCGTGACCTTCGACTGCGCGCACTTCAGGTCCTCCACGGCGTTGGACTTCAGGGCATACATCTCCGTGGTCACCTGGGAGACACAGCTCGTGGCGAAGAACATTGCAAACAGCGCAACTGTGAGGACACGCATGAGAGGCTCCATGGGGTTACAACCTATCAGAGACGCCATGGCGGGAAAGGTTGCGATGGATCCTTGGTTGATCTGGCAAACATCAGACGCGCTTCTTCACTATCTTGATCTTCGATAAATCCGACACCCCGAGTCCCAGCAGACCCGCCGCCCGGATGTGCTCCACGTCGCGCAACGTCAGGCTCTGGTTGCTCCACTGGGTCAGACCGATGGCGACGGCGTCCGCCGCGACGGGATCGGTGCTGACGATCAGCGTGTTGAGCGTCTGGACCTTGCCCGGCCCCTGCGGCCCGTTGTTCACCAGCACCCGCGTGGCGTCGATCACCGTCAGCGCCGGCGTGAGCAGCGTGGCCAGGTCGGCGATCCCCTGGTGCAGGTTGATCATCTCGTGCATGTGCCGCCGGTCCCACACCAGGCCCATCAGGTTCTTGAGCCCGAAGCTGACCTTGGTCGCGTTGTGCTGCTTGGCCACCGGGACGTTGATCAGCATCTCGGCCTCGGCCACCAGCTTCGGCACCATCGTGGTCTTGAGCTGCTTGCCCCGGGGGATGCGCTTGCTGACGTAGTCCGTCTTCTTGTGCGCCGAGACCACCGTCACGCCCTTGATCGCCTCCAGCGCCGGCCCCACGCCGCAGGCCTTGATGCTCTTGCCCGCGCTGCCCATGGTGTGGTCCACCGCCGTGATCGATCCCGCCCCGGACTCGCTGCACAGCCGGGCCACCGCGGCCGCCACCGCCGGGCTGGTGTTGTTGCCCCAGGCGTCGGGGTTCTTGAACGACATGTTGGGCTTGAGCACGACCTTCTTGCCCTTGACCAGGCCGCCCATGCCGCGGAAGACCTTCATCGCCGCCAGCAGCATCTTGTACGGATCCTTGCCCTGCACCACCACCACCCGAGCCTTGTCCGCCGCCCACAGCTGGGCCGGATCCAGCAGCCCCAGGCCCACCACTCCCGCCCCGCTGAGTTGAATGAATCGGCGTCGGTCAAGCTCGTCCATGGCGTCTCCTCGTCCCTGAACTAGGATAGCTTACCAGCTGCATTGTCGATGTGAATAGTGGGAGATGGATTTGGCGTACGCCGCGCCGCCAGCGGCTCGAGTCAGGCGACGCTCTCCAGCACCAGCTTCGACTTGCCCAGCCCCACGCGCTCGGCAGCGGCGAGCCACGAGTCGCTGGTGGTCTCCACCGTGGCGCCGCCCGCCTCGGTGTTGCGGATCTCGCGGCCGCGGATGTCCAGCGCCACCGGGTCCAGGCCGGCCAGCAGCCGGTTGGGGATGCAGTCGGCGTAGGCGTCGGTGTCGCCCTTGCACACGCCGACGATGGCGTCCATCAGCCACAGTCGGGTCTTGCCCGCCACCTCCGGCAGGGCGTTGATCGTGGGGATCGCCTTCTCGAACCGGTCCTCGACCACGGTGTCGCCCGACATGCGGTTGTGGAAATCGCCGGGGTTGTCGATGGTTCCGTAGTGGTTCTTGAGGCAGCCCGTGAACCCGCTGGCCTTGTGGTTCTTCATCACCGACAGGTTGATCAGGTGGTCCACGCCGCGGGTCTGGATCGTCGTCAGCTTCGCGTTGTCGCTCCCCAGGCAGGTGGCGCTCTCCTCGTAGCCGCGGCCGTTGCCCCTGGCCGAGGTGCTGTCCACCGTCCCCTCCACCGCGCACCCCACGGCGGCGGCGGTGATCCCGGCCTTGGTCAGCTCGTCCAGTCGGCGGTCCCACACCAGCAGCTGCTGGGTGTCCACGCCCCCGTCGACCTTGAGCGACTGCACCAGGGCCTGCACCAGCTCGACGTGCGTCGGGACCTTGGCGTTGAGCGTGTTGACCTTGATCCCCACCACCTGCCCCGGCTTGAGATCCTTGAGCACCACGGCCCACGCCGCCTTCAGATCCACCGCCCCCGTCAGCGCCAGCAGGACCTTCTTCAGATCCTCGGCCACCACGGCGGCGTTCAGCGTCGAGCCCTGGGTCAGGTTCGTGTCGTGCACCTCCACCACCCGGCCAGCCTGCGCCGGGTAGCCCATGGTCACGCTGGGCTCGGTCCAGGAGCAGCTCAACCCGCCGTCGGGGAGCCACTTGCCCTGGACGCCGGGCAGACAGCTCGCCAGCGCGGCTCCTCCCACCAGCGCGACGCCGCCTGCCACGAAATGCCGTCGGCGAACCTTGGGTGGATCCATTGGTGTCCTCCAAGCGTGGCACGGCCTCGGCCCGGGTCAAGCCCGGCGAGCCATCAGTACGACTTGATCAGGATCTGGTTCTCCGCCGAGCGGCTCTCCCCCACGCTGCTCACCCGCACCGCCGCCCTGGCGCCCACCGGGCAGCGGTTCTGGCAGATGCCGCAGCCGATGCAGCGCGCCGGATCCAGGTGCGGCAGCTGGACCTTGATCTTGGTCCCGTCGGGGCGCAGCACCTCGGCGGGCTCGACCCAGATCGCCTTGGGCGAGGTGGGGCAGACCTCCTCGCACACGATGCAGGGCGTGGCCATGGCCCACGGCAGGCAGCGGCCGCGGTCGAAGAACGCGGTGCCGATCTTGATCGGCTCCTGATCCGGCGGCTGGCCCACGCGATCCTGGGGCGTGATGGGCCGGATCGCGCCCGTGGGGCAAACCTGGCTGCACAGCGTGCAGGTGTGGGTGCAGGAGTTGATGTCATAGCGCAGCATGGGGGTCCACAGCCCCTCGAAGCCGGCCTCCAGGCCCGCGGGCTGGATCACACCCGTGGGACAGACGCGGATACAGGCCCCGCACTTGACGCACTTGGTCTGGAAGTCCTCCTCGGCCAGGGATCCCGGCGGCCGGATCACGTCGTGGTTGGCCCCGGCCGTGACGCCGTGGCTCGCGCGCAGCACCGGGACCAGCGCCACCCCCGTGGCCATCGCCGCCAGCGTCTTGCGCCGCGCCAGATCCGGCGCCGGCGCCTCGTTCGCGAGGCTGGGCAGGAACCCATAGGTGATCCCCGACTGCGAGCAGGAGTAGACGCAGTTGAGGCACATCACGCAGTCGCTGACCCGGATCTTGTCGTGCGGGTCGCAGGCGCCGTGGCACGCCTCGGTGCACTTGTGGCACGCGATGCAGGTCTCGGGGTTCTTGTGGATCCGGAACAGCGAGAACTTGGCCAGCAGCCCCAAAAGCGCCCCCAGCGGGCACAGCATGCGGCACCACAGCCGCATCACGAACCGGTTGGCGGCGAGGATCACGATGAACAGCGTGGCGATGAACCAGCCGCCGAGGTAGCTCGGCTGCGCGGCGTACAGCGGGGCCCCGGCCATCTGCAGCCCGGGAAACACCGTGGCGGCGAACGAACGCACCGTGAGCGCGATGGGATCCAGCAGGCCCACCTGCAGCACGCCCAGCACGGCCAGCACCAGGAACGCGATGAGCACGTAGTACTTCGTGCGGTACAGCGGCCGCCATTCGTTGTTCAGCATCCGCTGGCGCCGCTTGAGCACCGAGGGCAGCGCGCTCATCACGTGGTTCAGGATCCCCAGCGGGCAGATCCAGGAGCAGAAGATCCGACCGAAGACCAGGGTGATCCCCACCACCACCAGCGACAGCGCCATGCCGGCGAACAGCACGTGGCTCGCCAGCGCCGATGACAGCGCCAGCAGCGGATCCGCCTCGAGGAACAGCGCCACCGGGAAGCGCTTGAGGTAGCGGAAGCTGGCCATCCCCAGCAGCACGAGGAACAGGCCGAGGAAGAACACCTGGTACGTCCGGCGCACGTTGCGCCAGTTGAACAGGCCGGGCTTGCCGGGCTTGGGGCGGCTCATGTCGTGATCTCGATCGGGCTGAGGGAGCGGAAGTCCACCACGCCGAGCTGCTTCTGCTGGCCCAGACGCAGCCAGCTCAGCTGGGTCGGATCCAGGTCGAGCTGCGTCGCACCCCAGGCGTCCGCCGCCACCGGGTCGAGGCTCACCGCCACGGCGTGGCCCGCCTTGACGTCAGCCAGGCTGCCCCCGGTGGGACCGTTGCGCATCAGGATCCGGGTCGCGTCCACCACCGTCAGCGTGGGCCGCATCAGCGCCGCCAGCTCGGCCACCGAGTCGTCGATGCGCTGGTGCAGCTGGTTGCGACGCCCGCCCAGGATCCCGTACCAGTTCTTCATCCCCAGCGTGGCCCGGGTCAGCGAGTGGTGCTTCACCACCGGCACGTTGATGATCTTGGTCGCGAGGATGAACGGCTCGAACACCGGCCAGCGCCCGAGCTTCCCCGCGATGCTCACCATGTGGAACAGCTTGGGGTCGGGGATCGCGATCTTGCCCCCGGCCTGGCGCGTGGCCTCGAGGATCCCGCTGCGCGTCAGGCAGCGCTCCGGATCGTTCACCGAGTGGTCCGTCACCACCACTCGTTTTGCTCCGGCCTCCAGACACAGCCGCACCAGCATCCCCACCACGGCGGGATCGGTGTTGGCGGCCTGGGCCGGCAGGCGATCCCAGGCCGCGTTGGGCTTGATCAGCACGTCGTCGCCTTTGGCGATGAACAGCTTCATCCCGCCCATGCGAGCGATGGCGGACTTGACGTTGACCGCCGGATCCTGGCCCCGCGCGATGACCATCGTCGGCACCGTGGGGGCGAGCTTCATCCGGTGGTCCGGGATCACGCGGTCGTCGCGCCGGCGCGTGCGCACGGGCTGCTCGCCGTTGTAGAACGTCCAGGCCCCCAGCCCGGCGGCGCCGGCCACCATCATCGTGCTCGCCAGCCGGCGACCCACCAGCCTGAGGTCCCGCCCTGTCGGTTTGATCTCTTCGGGTGTGGAGCTCACGGGTTCTGCGCCTTCTTCTCGGGTGGAGCCGCGGTGCGCGGACCGGAGGAGCCAGTCTGGAGCGGGGAGTGAAGCACGCCCGTGGGCGTGCGCTCCAGCGTGGGCTGAAGCTGCGTCCGGGCGAGCGGCACCAGGCTCGGCGCGGGCAGGTCGATCCCGCCCGCCAGCACGCTCCCCCTGTGCAGCACCAGCGTGCTGGTGGAGTCGCCCTGCACCACCATCACGCCTGTGGTCGCTTCGGTGCTCTCGGCGACCTTGGCGTTGTCCCTGGCGAAGTACGCCTTGACCTGATCGTAGCGCGCACCGGCGTCGGAGGCGTCCTTGCCCGACACCACGAACAGGCGGTAGGTCGTGTCCCCCTCCCCCTTGTAGCTGGCGTAGAACGCGCCGGCCAGCCCCTCCACGTCGCCCAGCGGCGGATGGGAGTAGCCGTCCAGGTTGGGCACCCGCCCCTGCTGCGGCAGCCAGCCCAGGGGGGCCAGCTCCGTGCCGTCTTGCTTCGACAGCCCCGGCAGCGCGGTGGACAGCGCCCCGGCCAGCTCGGTGAGCGCACCGTCCATCGCCTCCCCCTCGTCGTACCCGGCGAGCTTGACGTAGAACGCACCGCGCCAGAAGTTCAGGCTGCCCGACGCCAGGTACCCGGCGTCACCGACCTTGATGAAGCGGTAGCTGGGATCGCGCTCGGTGGCGTACATCCCCAGCGCACGGGTGGCCGACCCCATGGCGTAGATATCGGCCACCACCGACTCCTTCATCGCCGGCTTGCGCAGCTCCGCCCCCAGCGAGTACTGGAACCCGGCGCGGATGTAGGCCGGCGCCGCGCCGTCGATGCGGTCGAACAGCGTCTTCTGATCGTAGCGCTCGATCTTGCCCTGCACGGTCCAGTCGGGCTTCAACCTGGTTGGCAGCTCCAGCGTCTTGTGGGCCCCGAGACCGTGGGCCCCGCTACCCTCCAGCACCGGCGGCGGCGGCAACGGGCGACGCCCGGCCCAGACCACGAGCGCGATGATCACGGGAATCGGCGCCAGTGCGAGCACTCGAAGCAGGTTCGGTTTCACGCGGATAATCCTAATGCATCGCCCGACGGACGGCCAGTTGCTGGTTGGCGAGAGCCTCGTGCTTCAGCGTTGACCCCAGTTCTTCGGGTCGTCGGGCAGCTGCCCGCGGTAGCGCCGCTTGAGCGCCACCTCCGTCGCGCGATCCTGGTCCGGGACGATCTCGATCTCGGCCGAGCGATGGCCGGCCTTCTTCACCGTCCAGACCAGCGGCGCATGGGACAGCGGCAGCGTCTGCGTCAGCGGCGTGGTCCCCAGCACCTTGCCAGCCGAGTCCACCACCGTCGCACCGGAGGGCGTCGAGGTGACGTTCAGCACCACCTGGCGCGGCGCCTCGACGTGGAGCCGGGCGTCCGGTCGCACGGCGACCACTGCCGGTGCGGCGTCGGGCACCACCGCCCGAACCCGGGGCGGAGTCCGCTCCCCACGCAGCGCGAGATAGGCGCCGCCCCCCGCCAGCCCCACTCCGAGCAGCACGGCCAGGGCCACCAGCCGTGCCGAGGTCCGGACCCGACGCTGACTCACGCCGGTGCGTGCCATGAGCAGCGACGCGGGTGTCCGGTCCGGCGAGAAGGTCACGGCGCTGGCGGGATCCACCGTGGCCAGCACCTCCACCAGCGCCCCCTCCATCTGCATCATGGTCGAGAACCGACCCTCGGGCCGCTTGGCCATGGCCTTCAGGATCACCTTCTCCAGCAGCGGCGGGATCTCCAGGTCGGGGCGCTGCCTGGACGGCGG
>Ga0210044_10005646_pt1 | contig 16805 bp, 14 predicted proteins | sample CryGey13umfilter_2_FD_183959 | JGI IMG/M metagenome (GOLD analysis project Ga0210044, IMG submission 183959) | Groundwater microbial communities from aquifer in Utah, USA - Crystal Geyser 4/9/14 3 um filter (SPAdes) (version 2) | ecosystem: Environmental > Aquatic > Deep subsurface >...
TTGATGCCTTCTGTAATTCGGGTGGATTCGGGCTGCACGCAGCAAAGGCAGGAGCTGCAAAAGTTGTCTTTGTGGATTCATCATCAACCGAGATTGAATCGGCAAAACATAATTTTAACTTAAATAAATTAGAAACAGAGGCGGAGTTTATAGATGCCGATGTTTTTGATTATTTGGGTGAGTTGATAAATCAAAACAAAAAATTTGATGTTGTTATGATTGACCCGCCGGCATTTGCGAAGAGCAAAAAATCTCTTCCAGCAGCGCAGAAAGGTTACGAGAAACTTAACCGGATGGCATTAAATATTTTGAATGTCGGCGGTTATTTAATTACTTCTTCCTGTTCATATCATCTTTCTTCGGTTGAATTTATTTCAATTATAAATACTGCGGCTGCAAAAAACGGGAAGAAGATTCAGCAGATTTATTTTAACGAGACTTCGCTCGATCATCCGAGGATACCTGCAATGCCGGAAACTTCTTACCTTAAATTTGCAGTATATAGATTAATCAATTAGAAGTTTTTGAAAAACATCTATCCAGCCGATAATTGATTATTTGGTAAAAAGATTTTAACTTCGCCCCCGAAAGATTAACCAACAAATTTATTTTCAAATAATATGAGGAGTTTTATGATTAGATATTTAGTTGCTGTACTGTTTTTATTTGTTTCATTCATGGCTGTCTGTCAGGATCAACCGGAGGCAGATATGATGAAAGCCTGGCAGGAATACATGACCCCGGGTGAAATGCATCAGATGCTTTCCAACATGGTGGGCGAATGGAATTCAGAGATAACGATGTGGATGGACCCTTCACAGGAACCTACTAAATCTACCGGAACTTCTGAAATTAAAGCTATATTCGATGGCAGATATTTTCAGGCGGAACACAAATCAACAATGATGAATATGCCGATGACCGGATACGAGTTAAGCGGCTATGACAACGCGAAGAAAAAATTCTTTTCAACCTGGATTGATAATTTTGGAACTGGCATAATGTATCTTGAAGGAAGTTATGACTCAGATTCAAAAACAATTACATATAAAGGGGTTTCAACCGATCCGTTAGGGAATGATGTTAAAGTTCGTGAAACAGTGAATTATATTGACAAAGATAATGTCTACTTCGAAATGTTCATGGAACAAAGCGGACAAGAATTTAAGTCCATGGAAATAAAATTTAAGCGAAAGTTATAATCGCATCTGGAAATTAATAATGAAGCGGCAAAAAATTCCGAACTTTTGGATTTGGCTTTTCACATTTAATAAATTTTACAATACATATTTTTTAAGCCAAAGCCGCTTCATTTTAATCTCTTTTCTGAACAAATCCACCGGAAAGTCAATCGAAGTTTTGTGATTCCCATATCCAGGATTGAATAATTCTGATTGTGTTCGTTTAATACTTCATTAATGAGCGATAAAAAAATAATCTAACCTTAACTTGACTAACCATTTTAGTTTTGCAATTTTATAGTAAATTAATACGAGTATAATTTTAATTTATGAGTTACTTTCATGAACTGTCACTCATATTTTTCTTTAAAAAAATTAATTCTATGACATCAAAAAAAGCATGGATTGTTGCCGCCGATATGGGTTTCGGACATCAGAGAGCGGTTTATCCTCTGAAAGATTTCGCGGAAGAAAAAATAATTTCGGTCGGTTCGATGGAAGCTGCTTCGAAGGCGGAAAAAAAATTATGGAAACGAACACTCGGCACATATGAATTTTTATCGAGGGTAAAGAGTATTCCTGTGATCGGCAATCCCATTTTCGGTATGCTTGACGCTTTTCTTCACATACCATCATTCTATCCGATTAGAAATTTATCACATACAACTTTCCAGGTTAATCTGTTAGAATCAAGTATCAGAAAAGGATTGTGTGCAGGGATGCTTGAAAAAGTGAGGACAAAAGAACTTCCGATAATCACTTCCTTTTTTGCTTCGGCGATCGCTGCCGATATGAATTTGCTTCACAAAATCTATTGCATTATTTGCGATGCTGATTTGAACCGTGTGTGGGTTGCTAAAAATCCTTACGAAAGCCGTATTGAATATTTAGCGCCATGCGGCAAAGTTGTTCAGAGATTGAAAAGTTACGGGGTAGCTGATGAAAGAATTCATCTTACAGGATTTCCGCTTCCAATCGAATTATTGGGGGATAAAAATCTCGCGACATTAAAAAAGGATTTAGCTCAGCGGTTATTTTATCTTGATCCGGCAGGTAAATTTTTTGCAAGACATGGTGAAAATGTAAGGCATTTCCTTGGCGAGGGAAACTGTAAGTTTAGAAGAGAAAGAAAACTTACGATAACCTATGCAGTAGGCGGCGCCGGCGCTCAAAAAGAAATTGGCGGAAAAATTGCAAAAAGTTTAAAACAAAATCTTCAGGCAAATGAAATAAAACTTAACCTCGTTGCCGGAACAAAAGAACTTGTGCGTGATTATTTTCTTGAAATAAAAGAAAAGATTAATGGAAATATTGAAGTTGTTTATTCAAATAATATCGATGAATATTTTGATGCTTTTAATAAAGTACTGAAAGAGACGGATATCCTGTGGACGAAACCGGGGGAACTTTCCTTTTATACTGCGCTTGGACTTCCTATTGTTATTACAAACGCAATTGGTTCGCAAGAAAAGTTTAATCAAAAATGGTTGTATGAAATACAGGCAGGTATCAAACAGGAGAATCCCGATTATACAGCGCAATGGCTTTTTGATTATTTGAAGCGTGGACGTTTTGCCGATGCAGCATGGAGCGGATTTTTGAAAGCAAGAAAACTCGGCACATTCAAAATTATTGAACTAGTCGAAACCGGAAAAATTGAAAGAGAAACTTCACCTGTACTAAGATGAGTGAAAAAAAAGAGAAATATATTTTCTTCTATTTAAAAACCGGAGGCGGGCATTTAGCTCCGGCAAAAGCTATCGCCGATAAAATCAAAAAAAATTATCCGACAATCGAGCCGTTACTTATTGACGGTTTCGCCGAATCACCGGGTTTCGTCCGATACATTGTGGAAGACGGTTATCGCAAACTTCAGGCGAATGCTAAATGGGTGTACGAGTTTTTATATTTAGTTAGTAAAACACGACTGACAGCAGAGTTAAATACTTTCTATCTTTTTTTCTTCACAAGAAAATTTATCGAGCGAACAATTCTAAACGAAAAACCGGCAAAAATTATTATTCTGCATTTCTTTCTAATCAAACCGGTTTACAATGTAATTCGAAAACACAAATTAAGTATACCTGTTACTACTCTTGTAACCGATCCCTTCACAGCTCACCCGATGTGGTTTCTTCAGCGAAAGCAAAATCTTGTTTTATTTAGTGAACGATTGAGAGAAAAAGTTAGGCGTAATTTCCCTGAAGAAAAACTAAATGTGTTTCCTTTCGTATTGAATGAAAAATATTCTCATCCTTTACTTGAAGAAAAAATTTTAAGTCTAAAAAAAGAATTCGGGATTGAAGGGAAAAAAGTTATTTTGATTTTAGGCGGGGGAGACGGCATTCCCAAAGGAGCCATGATTATTAAAGAAATTGTAGAAGCAAATTTGGATGCTCACCTAATCGTTGTGTGCGGAAAGAATAAAAGATTAGAAAAACAAGCCGAAGCAATAAATAAAAAATATAACGCGTCGCTTAAAATTTATGGATATATTGAATTTGTTTATGAACTGATAAACATTTCAGATATTGTTATTTCGAAATGCGGCGCTTCTACTATGATGGAAATATTACTTCTCCAAAAAGTGCCGATAATCAACAGTTATATTTGGGAGCAGGAGAAAGGGAATATTGATTTTATAATAGACAATCACCTTGGAATTTATGAACCGTCTGTTTACAAACTTGGAGCATTACTTTCGCGTTTGATTGATGATGAGAGATTTTATAATTCATATAAACAAAAAATTGCCGAATCAAATTTCAAGAATGGACTTGATGAAGTAACCGAATATTTAATTAAACTTTAAAATTATTTTTTGATTTTCTGTTTATTTTTGTCTTGATATTCTGGATAGTGAAATAAAAATTTTTATCTTTGAACATCAGTTAATATACTTTTGCGGTTTGGCAGAAGTTATTTATTTATTCAAGTTGAGTTATTTGGTTATTCAATTATTTAAACATTAAGAGGAATGTATGGCTCAAAACCCCGCGCAAACTTCAAGCGGAATTAAATCATTTCCGCGCAATTACTGGACAGTTATCGTAATGGAGTTTTTTGAAAGAGGCTCCTATTATGGTGTAATGTCAATCCTTTCTGTTTATCTTGTTTTATCCACAAATGAAGGAGGTCTCGGCTTTTCGAAAGAAAGCGTAGGCGTTATAAAAAGTACAATCCAGCCAATCCTTTACATCCTCCCGATATTTGCAGGCGCTTTTGCCGATAGATTTGGCTACCGTATTACTTTAATGTTTGCTTTTACGGTAATGAGTATTGGTTATTTCCTTACGAGTATGGCAACATCTTACGTGCTGGTTTTTTTGAGCCTTATATTTATGGTAATTGGAGCGGGAACTTTTAAACCAATTATATCCGGGACTATTGCCCGCACAACAGACGAATCAAATTCAACTCTTGGCTTCGGAATATTTTATTGGACGATCAACCTCGGAGCGTTTTTATTTCCGTTAATACTTGTCCCTTTTCTAAAAGATATTTCCTGGTCGTATATATTTGTTATGGCTGCTATAGGCACGGGCTGGCTTCTCATTCTAAATATTTTTGTTTACAAAGAACCACAACGTCCTGCAAGCGCTAAAAAAGTATTTGATGTGCTGAAAGGCGCTGTGATGGTGCTCGGTGATTTTCGCTTTATTATTATGATCGTTATCTACTCCGGCTTTTGGATACTTTATTTTCAGATGTTCGATACCGTACTCTGGTATTTAACCGATTATGTGGATATGACCCCGATGAATAATTTTGTAAATGGATTTCTCGGATTGTTCCTCTCTAATCCTTCATGGAAATTTGAAGCTGAACATGTTACTGTTATTAATGCCGGTACAATCATCGTGCTTCAAATTTTTATAAGCAACATTGTTAAAAAGACAAAGGCTTTACCCACGATGATTACCGGTATTGCAATCGGCACATTGGGAATGGCAATACTTGCAATCTCTAACCACGCCTGGATTTTTATGGCAGGTATAATCATTTTCTCTATCGGCGAAATGACTGCGCATCCTAAATTTATAAGTTATGTGGGATTAATTGCACCGGAAGATAAAAAAGCTTTGTACCTCGGCTATTCATTTTTATACGGATTTTTCGGCAGCCTTATAGGTCCGCTGCTTGGTGCAAATTTGTACGTTCACTTTGTAGATAAACTGCATCAGCCCGGCACACTGTGGTTGATCTTTAGTTTAATCGGAGTTGTAACAATTATCGGGTTGCTGTTATTCAATAAGTTTTTAGCAATCAAACCAAGGACAAGCTCTTAATCGACAAAATATTTTCAAAGCGGCTGCTTACAATAATTTCAATCCGCATTTTTACTTTAAACAAAACTATAAATAAGAGATACATAAGACCCGGTACGCCGGGTTTTTATTTTGGGAAATATTAATGAGTCTACTATAAAAAGGTTCTATTGAATAATGTCATTGCGATCCCGCATTGCGGGAGAAGCAATCTACCGAATTTAGCGCAAAATCAAAAGATTGCTTCGTCACTCCGTTCCTCGCAATGACGGGAAATACCTTTTTAGACCAGACTCATTACTCACACTCCGAATTGTCTAAAATGATGATCGAGATGAGTATAAGCTAATCTGCCCCACTGCCAGTGATCCATTTTCCCAAAAGCCGGATGTACGAAAAACTTTTTAGTTTCAAAACTTTTATCAAAATTATCAATTAAAGCAATTAGCAACTTTTTATCATTTTCAAAATTAGTGGGGGCACTTCCGCCAGCTCCTTGTTTTAATTCCTTTACGGTTTTTACTTTCCCTTTGGGTGCTTTCAGAATCGTTAAAATCAACCATTTTAAAAGTGTCGTTGTTAACAAGCTGCCAGAAAAAACAGAATGCTTTTCTCCATTTGCTAAACGTAGTTGATCAGCACAGTGACAGAGCATCTGGTTTGAATTCATTTTACCCCATTGTCCCGGTGAGTTATCTTTTAACTTTTCGAGCCTTGAAATGATTTCATCTTTACCCTTGTCGTTAAATAAGTTTTTCATTTTATCCTTTTTATTTTTGAATCAAACTTAACAAAGATTGTTTTTATAAAAAACGCCCATTAGTTTTAACTGTTTCAATGGGATTACTGTAAAATAATAATTCTGTCATTCCGAACCCGTTCTATGGGTGAGAAATCTTTCGTATTAGAAGAGATTTCTCTACGTTAGCCAACGGTTCGAAATGAAAAAGCGATATATATTTATTTTGTGAGACTCTAATAATGAAATATTAACATCATCGTATTATTTGTTTATTAAAAGTAGTAAAAGTTGAAATCTTCATGACTGAAATACGAAGTAATAACGTTAAGACGAACGTCGGTAGTATTAAGAAATTTAACATCTCTTGATTCTTCATAAGCGCCTTCTTATTTTAACTATAGTAAAGTGAACTGAAACTAAATCAAATAAAAAGTTACGGAATAAATCTAATCACAATTTAAATTTAACTTTGGAGAACAACATGGATAGACAAATTTATCAGATTCAAGTAGCGCTAAAAAATTTCAAGCCCAAAATCTGGAGAAGAATATTAGTACCGTCTAATTTATTGTTGTCTGATTTTCATAAAATAATTCAGACTTCAATGGGCTGGACAAATTCACATTTACATCAATTTATTAAAGATCAAACTTATTACACTGTGAGAATGAAAGACGATGATATGTGGGAGGATATGAACAGTGTAGATTACAAAAAAATGAAAATATTCGACTTGTTAAGTGTTGAGAAGGGAAAAATAATTTATGAATATGACTTTGGCGATGGATGGGAACATGAAATTATTTTAGAAAAAATTCTTCCGGTTGATAAGAAGTTAAAATATCCTATCTGTCTGGCGGGTAAAATGAATTGCCCTCCTGAAGACTGCGGAGGAGTATGGGGTTATGCAGAGATGATTGAAATACTTAAGCAGCCTAAACATAAGGAGTATGAAAATATTATAGAATGGTTAGGAGATGAATTAGACCCTGAATATTTTGACAAAGAAGAAGTGAATGAATACCTTCAAACAAAAGATTACGGATGTATATCTTTATTCTGATCATAAACAAATGAGCGCACTCAAAAAAAGTTTTTTTGTATTTGTCATTGTTCGTTGGCTAACTGACGATAACATCGAAAAAGACGTTGCATAACAAACAACTCAATTTAAGTAAAAATAGATTCGTCAATAGACTTTATAAATTCGTGGAATGAGCAGAAAATTTACAGATAGAAATGTTCCCATGGCAGTCATGAAGTATAAAGTCAAACCAACATAACTAAATATTTCCCTTATTATAGGAGGATGCTATGAATTTTAAAATCACATTTATCTCATTAAAATTATTATTGTTGAATTGTTTCCTGTTGTTTTTGCCGTTCTGTGAATCCTTTGCAATGCAGTCTCTGGATACTATGTGGACAAAAACTTTCGGAGGTAGTAATATTGATGTTGGATATTGTGTACAACAGACATCAGAAGGCGGATACGTCATAACTGGTTACACCCGTTCATTCGGCGCAATAAGCGGGCGAAATGTTTGGCTCATTAAAACAGATGCAGCCGGCAACGAACTTTGGAATAATACATTCGGCGGAAACAGCGACGAAGAAGGAAACTCAGTCAAACAAACTGCTGACGGCGGCTATATTATAACCGGATATACTAAATCTTTTGGCGCAGGTTCAAACGATGTTTTTTTAGTTAAGACTGACACAGTCGGAAATCAATTATGGAGTAAAACTTTTGGCGGTGCGCAGGATGAGGAAGGATATTCAGTAGTGCAAGCAAACGATGGCGGATATATTATTGCCGGCGCTACTTCTTCGTTTGGCAGCGGAGGCAGAGACGTTTGGCTAATTAAAACGGATCAATCGGGCAATCAAGTTTGGCAAAAAACTATTGGCGGTATGAGTTCGGACGGAGCGAGATGCGTTAATAAAACTATGGATGGAGGATATATAATTACCGGATGGACATTTTCACAAGGACCGGGCAACATCGGTAATGAATGGTTAGTTAAAACTGATTCACTTGGTAATCAGCAATGGAACAAAGTCTTTGGAGGCACAGATGCGGATAGAGGTTATTCCGTTCAACAAACTGCCGATGGCGGTTATATCATTACAGGTTATACAGGATCTTTTGGCGCAGGTTTGTACGATATGCTTCTTATAAAAACTGATGCATCAGGAAATCAAGTGTGGTTTAAAACTTTTGGAGGAAGCGGTAGAGATTATGGTAACTCGGTTCAACAAACCTCTGACGGCGGTTATATAATAACTGGTTATACTCTGTCTTTTGGCGCCGGCGGAGATGATGTTTGGCTTGTAAAAACAGATAGCAGCGGAACTGAAGAATGGAGCAGTACTTATGGCGGTACAAGTTCTGATGTGGGTTACGACGTTATCGAAGCAGGCGACGGTGATTATGTTATAACTGGTCATACGTTGTCTTATGGCGCAGGCGTGCATGATGTTTGGCTGATCAAAATCGGTGCGGTTGTTCCTGTTGAATTAGCAAGATTCACTGGAGAATTTGTTGATGGAAATGTTTTTTTATCCTGGATTACAGCAACTGAGACAAACAACAAAGGATTTGAAATTGAAAGAGTTAACGTAAACTATTCACAAATAATGAACTGGGAGACGATTGGATTTGTAAAAGGAAATGGAACTATCACCAAACCAAGAAGTTATTCTTTCATAGATGAAAACCTTAAGCCTGGAATTTATAACTACAGATTAAAGCAAATTGATTATTCTGGAAAATTTGAGTATTCAAATATTACTGAAGTAAATGTAGTGATCCCAAAAGAATATTTGTTAGAACAAAATTATCCCAATCCTTTTAATCCTGCGACAAAAATTTGTTATAGCATTCCTATTGTAGAGACGCACGGCAGTGTGTCGGTACAAAACGTTTTATTGAAAGTTTATGATCTGCTTGGAAGAGAAGTGGCAATTTTAGTAAACGAGCAAAAAGAACCCGGCGCATATTCAGTTGAGTTTAATGCTTCATCCCTCGCAAGCGGAACATATATTTACATTTTACAAACTGAACAACTAACATTGCAAAAAAAAATGATTGTGATAAAATAGCAGGCATCAAGCGTAATCCTATGTATAATTTATAGCAGAATAAATGATCTTGGAGATATAAACTAAAGCGGTTAATATTTTTGCTCGATTGATAAAAACTGCCTAAAAGATTTTGCTTTGAGATAATTAATTGTTTAGCTAAGTTTCACATAACAGTTTCTATCTCTTTGGCTATATATGAGTGCGTCATGAAATCGCTATTATGTTTCTGTAATGCTCTTCTCACCCTCATCCTCATAATCAATAATTTTATCCAAACTTTCTTGCTGCAAATACATAGTCCCAATATCCATTTTGATACGGGTGATTTAAGGAATGTAGTGTTTTTCTATCGTTTGAACTCCGGTGCATTTACTGAAACTAAAAAACTTATTTTGCTGAGGTGACAGATTAATAAAAAGCAATTCTGAATGAGTAAAAAATATTTTTAACAATCTTAGAAAGAAAAGCAGAGCTATTTAAATTAAGCAATGAAACTCATTATAGACAAAAGGTGTAAAGTAAACACTTTAACAAAAGAGTAAAATAAAATGAAAAAATGTACGATTTTTATTATAGTATTGGAGAGTAACTTTTTGTTTTTTATCTCAAACGTGTCCCGCATTTGCGCATATGCGTCAACTTAATTTTATTAATAATTTGTGTAAATCATTAAAATATAATTGAATATGGTTACTAAATGCTTCTATTTTTTATATGGCACTCCTAATGGAGTGCGGTTTGTTTTGGGTTATCCAGTTCTATAAATATTTAACTCCTTACGGAGTTTTTAACTTGTTTATCTTCGCTCCAGAGGAGCGAAATATTTATAGAAATACATAAATAACCAAGATACCAGCACTCCGTAGGAGTGCTATATTGTTTTATTTGATTAGAATTACAGCATCAAAATCAAAAATTAATTTAATTTTCATATCCCTTAAGTTGACGCCTATGCGCATTTGCGGGAATATTTAGAATGGATTTCAGTCATCCATCAAAACTCAACCATGCGGTTTACCGCGCTGTGTGATGCCGGAATATGATTTCTTCTATAACCTATGCCCGGTAAAATTGTAGCGGCGCGTTATAACCCATTTGGTTGGGTTGATTTATTTAACAAGATCATTCACAATAGTTTTATAAATACTGATTACAAAAAGCAAATAGAACAAACCAAAATGGGACAAAAGCCTCACTCTGTAATTCTTGCTTGTATGGATTCGAGAGTGCCGCCGGAGATTATTTTTGATCAGGGTATCGGAAATATTTTTGTTGTTCGAGTCGCTGGAAATATTGAGAACGAAGATGTTCTTGGTAGTTTTGAATATGCAGTTGAACACGCTCATTCGAAACTTATTGTAGTTATGGGACACAGTCATTGCGGGGCAGTAACCGGAGCCGTTGAAGATTTTAAACTTGGAAACTTAACTCAATTGTTAGATCAAATAAAACCTGCTATTAAATCTGACTCAAACGATCCGGGGATTATTGAAGAGACTGCTAAAAACAATGTTAAAATTACAATTGCGGATATCTTAAACAGAAGCGTTACTATTAACGACTTGGTTAAGGATAAAAAAATATCTATCGTTGGAGCGTTCTATGACATCGAAACCGGTGAAGTTCATTTTATGGAATAACGCGATGGAAAAATTATGATAAGTGGAGCGACTAACAAAGTGAATGCAAACTTCTCAATACTTAGAGATAAAATTAAGCGGACACAAAATGATTGAATCAATTTCACTCTTAACTTATCTTCGAAGATAAGTCCCGAATATATATTTGAAGAAATTTTAACGTTGGATAGAAAAATTAGGATGAATAAACCAGCTTTTTTAATTTTATCTCTTGCGGCATCATTCGCCTTAGGGTTCGCAGTTAGCTCAATCATCCCGGAACAAAAATTGGAAGGAACAAAATGAAAAAAGTAACAGGCATCGGAGGAATATTTTTTAAGTGTAAAAATCCTGATAAAATAAAAGAATGGTACAAAGCGCATTTAGGATTAAATACCGATGAGTACGGGACAAATTTTGAATGGCGGCAGGGCGCAGATTCCACAAAAAAAGGATATACTCAATGGAGTCCTTTTTCTGAATCCACAAAATATTTCGACCCTTCTACAAAAGATTTTATGATAAACTATCGTGTTGAGAATCTTGCAGAACTGGTATTGGAACTGCAAAAGGAAGGCGTTACAATACTCGACAAAATTGAAACATTTGAATATGGAAAATTTGTTCACATCTTAGATATTGAAGGAAACAAAATCGAACTCTGGGAACCAAACGATGTTGAATATGATAAGATTGTCGGAGGGCGAACAAAGTAATGGTTTGCACAAATATGTGAACAGCAAACTGAAATTAAAAATTAAAAATTAAAAATTAAAAATTGTAAAAGAGATTCCTTGGAAACAAAATTTTTATTAGCAGAAAATATTCGGCAGATGCGGGTCAGAACAATCTAAGATAGCTTAAAGATAACCAACAATAAATGAGAGCATCAAACTTATAACTCCGAAAGATGGGAGGGGAGAATGTGCAGTTTATTTATTACTATGTGAAAATTCCACTTCTTTTTTTGGCTACTATAATTTTTAAACGTAAATATATATTTGCAAAAACAAAAAGCCGGAGGCGCTCGCTCCGGCTTAAATAATAATTCTATCCTAATTATTATTTCGTTAAAATCATCTTCTTTGAAATATTTACATTTTTCCCTTGAAGGGTATAAACATATAAACCCGAAGTAAGTTTGGAAGCATCGAAAGTTAAACTATAACTTCCGCCTTCAATTTGCCCATTCATTAATTGAGCAACTTCCTGCCCGAGTGTATTAAAAACCTTTATTGAATAATTTCCAGATTCCGGAAGTGAAAAACTAATTGTTGTACTTGGATTAAACGGATTAGGATAATTTTGTGACAAAGTTAAATCCGATGGGACTGTGCCGGGTTCTAAATTTTTTAAACTCATTACCTCTGACAACGCACGCCGCCAAACCAAACCAGCACCGCCGGAGCTATGTCCGACAAATAAATCTGTAACGCTGCTTGTGAGTGCGCCAATTACAAGATTTGGAAGTCCTGCGCTGATATCATTCCAGCTTGCACCTAAATCGGTTGATTGCAAAACCTTGCTTATAGTTGCAGCAAAGAGTGATGAACCGCTTGCAGTGATGCTAATTAAATATTGAATAGGTAAGCCTGCTCCAGCGGAAGTCCAGGTTAAACCGGCGTCTGTAGATCGAAAAACAGAACCGTTTGAAATATTATTTGCGCAAACAAAAACATCCGTTCCCATGACAGCAAAATCGCCAACTTGTTTATTATCTCCCATTCCGGCTGAAGACGAAGTCCAAGTCGCTCCTTCATTTGTTGAACGGAACACTCCTGTTCCAGCTCCTAACAAAATAACATTTCCGGTTCTCGCAAAAGCATTTGGGTATGTGAATTCTGTTAAACCATCATTAGAAATAGTCCAATCATCACCATCGTTTGTAGAAATATATAAACCTCCAATTGTTCCGGCAAGAAAAAGGGAATCATCAAAGTATAGTCCTTTAATCATATTGTTTGAAAGTCCGTTATTCAAACTGGTCCATGTTGTACCATTATTTGTGGTTCGGAATACACCAGAGCCGAAGACACCAACCTGAAGAATAGTTCCGTTTGCAGCCAACGCTTGAACGCCGCCATTAGAAAATCCGGCGCTAATATCAGTCCAGCTTGTTCCATTATCGGTTGTGTACGATACCCCATTTGCTCCAAAACTGCTTTGCGAAGCGGCAAAAATTGTTGTCCCTATTGGAAGAAGTTTTTTTATATCGCCCTGCATTGAAAATGGAGGAGTGGTTAAGACCCATTGAGAGAAGAGAGGAATTTGACAGACAGTTAAAGCGAAAATAACAATTAGCAAGATCCGTTTCATTAATAAGTTTCCTTTTTATTTTATTGCTCAATGCAAAAAGGAGAAGACGCTTTACGTCTTTCCTTCGCATTGAGTTTTATATTATATTTTTTTAGATATGTTTTTACCGTTCCCCATTTCCTTGCGGATACAGAGGTGAAATCAATTATCATTTTTAAGATGATGATATTGTTTAGCTTTTTATTTCTGTTCAGTAAAAGAATAAAGAACTGCAGTGGTTATTTTCCATTCTGCTTCGTCAGTCTTTATCCAGTTTAAAGTAAATAATCCTTTAACTTTTGCAACGACAGAACCATCAACTATAATTTCCAATTCATACGTTCCTGTATAGCCTGCTCTGTCATTTGTTGACCATTCCTGTAATTTTTCCGTTTTAAGATTATTAACAATATTGATGTTTGGATGAATCATTTTCAAAGATATTTCTTCCACACCGATTGCAATTAAATTTTCGTCAGTAAGAAGCGCATCTTCTGCAAACAAATTTCTAACGCTTACTGAATCGTGGCTGTTCCAACCGTTGTTCCAGTTTGCTACTAATGAATCAATCGGGGCTTTTACCATTGGCGTGTTAGTTATTGGTTGTTGACAAGAGATGAATAATCCGATGACAAGCGTTGCAAGAACGAACACAATTATTTTTTTCATTTTTACTCCTTATAAGTAATTAATTGGACTTTGTTAGGAGAACCTAACTGTTTTTTTTTCTATAATAAATTCTGGCGTGGGAATACATATCTAAAGCAAATATACTTCTCATAAGCAATTGCCGGTTTGTATTCGTTCGATTTGTTTATTAAATGATTTTCGGCGGTTCTTAAGCAGCCGTTAAAAAAATCCCCTATCTTTGGGGGATTTTTTCTGAAAACTAAATGAAAAATACTCAATTAAACTCGATAAACAAAATCACTAAGTTTGAAGAATTTTTATATAGCTGCCGCCGCTAATTATTGGCGAGCAATTTTTACTTTGTCAACTCTTCCATTAATTGCTTCCAATTTTTTCCGATTGAAGAGCGTAAACGTGTTAAGGCTTCCTCTATAAATCCCTTAGGCGCGTTTGCCACTTCACGATCCAGTAGTCTCATTGATTTTTTAATTATTTCCACATCGCTTCTTTCAAGATTTCACCTTCCTTAAGATTGAGATTGGAAAGAAGAACAAACTATAAATTACAACATAGATCAGGTATTGGTTTGTTTCAACTGCATACAGGGCGAACAATAAAAAAATTGAGATATGAATTCTTGCGACTTGTACATAAGGACGTATAATTCCATCAAAAGAAAAAGCCTTACTAAGAAAAGACTCTTGAAAATGTGCAGATTGATTGATGCTGCTTTCCCTGTTGGTTTTGTAATCAAAAATTAATTTTTCAAGAACAATTATCCAATAAGAGGTCAAGAGTGTTTTGATGACCAGGAAAGAAGTATAGAATTGTCCGCTGTCAGGTTTAGCAAATATTTCGATTAGAGCCGGATGAGGAAAAATAATTTGCAAAAAATAAGCCAGGAATAAATGGAATACGAGAAAGTGAAAACTTAAGAAAAGTAACATAAATAAACTGTAGGCAACAAAAACTAAAACAAAGAGCATAGTGAGCATCTTCTTGGGTAATACCCAAAATTTTTTTATGTCTGCGGGAGTTAGATTGAATGTTGTTAAAAGAGGGAGGGGCGCTATACACGTGCGGAAAATACTTACATACCCGATCACAAAACTGGTGATCCAAAAACTCCAGAGTAAATCTGTGTTATTCCAACCAATGAAATATGCAGCGCCTATAGAGAAAAAAAACAAAAATAGCTCGGTGAGATATCTTTTCATTCAGCTATTTTCTTTCCGCTCACTCAAATCCGTTCTCTTTATACAATTTACTTGATGTTCCCTGTACTTCATTGAGCGCATTCATTTGATTTTATTACCCTTTTTATCGATGTAAAACCAAGAGTCGTTTTCCATTGAAATATGTTCCGGGTCATTTTCAGATTTAACTAAGTTACAGTGTAAAGACACTTTCGCTATTCCGTTTTCAAATTGACCGGCACATTCATATTTTGGTACAATTATTATAAATCCGTTTACATCGGCGTAACCTATTTTCCCGTTTCTAATAATTCTAAACAAACCTTCTTCCAACCAATCGGGACCATTATCGAACATGTAAGCTTCAAATAATATTTTTTCATTTCTGTCTATGGCTATAACTTTTGAATTGGTTAACATATCATCATAAACAAATGCAAAACTCTTAAAAGTATCTGTAAAACATTGCTGATATTTTCCTAATGGAATAACAATCTCTCCTTGTAAATTTTTATAACCATAAGAAGTTCCGCCTGAAGAATCGTTATCGACAGCAAAGCTAAGCAAGTAATCAGAATTTATTGAATCTGCGTCATAATAATTTTGAGTTTTATTTATCTCCGTTTCAATTCCTTTACAGCCAAATAAAACTAATAACAACATCATTATATAAATGGCTCTAATTCTTCTAACTGCTTTATCAGGTTTTTCATGCAGTTTTAATTTTTGCATAAATTTTACCTTTCCAATAAATAGGCTTTTTAGGATTTTCAATGTGTTCGAAATTAAAACTGAACTCAGCTTTCATAATCCCTTCATGCCAATACTTTTTATCAATAGTGATATATCCGCTTGTGCAGTAAAAAATAGCATCCCCGCCTTGGTCAATACTTTTCAGATCAATAAGTACATAACATGTGTCCCCTAGTATTTCAATATTCAGACTGCAGTGAGTATCAATGCCAGTCATAGTAAAACAGTTAACACTTTTTTCATTTTTTCGAAACACTTCTATAAAATCAGTGCCTGCCCATTCATAACACCAAGCTTCACATTGAATAGAATGCATTTGGTGAGTGGTGTCAATAAATTCATAGAATACATGTAATGAGTCTTCATAAATTCGTCCTGTACTATCTTTCATAACTTCAATTTCATCAGGACAAAGTCCGTCGCAGCTGATTTGCCCGAATTCATTTTTATAAACACCCTCCGGGTAGCTCCAATTATTTGCAAATGAAAAATCACCTTGCAGATTATCAACCCATTTAATAGTAATTGGTAATGAAGCTGACTTAACAGTCCCTTTCGAATTCTGTCCCCACAAATAAAAACTTATAAAAATAAGTCCGAATATTAATACACTATTCTTCATTTTTCGTCTCTCTGTTTAAGACAAGATGGTTATCTACTACAATAAATCTCCGAATAGTAATCACCAAATTTTCTCAGAAAATATCTGTAGTCCATAATTTATTTTACTTTTTTAACGTTAAGTGGAATTTCACACTTCTTTACTTGCTGTTATTTTTAACAAAATCGAACGCAGGCTGGAATGGATTGTTAAAAGTAACCACCCCTCCATCATCTACAGTATAGAGTAAAGCCATCATTTTTGTGTATCGTTCCTGTGTACCGGCTTCAATGGATTTACGAGTATTAGCATAATTATTTTTGATTTCTTCGACATTCCCAACATCACTATCCGGGTGTTTTTTAGCATATTCACTATTAGCCAATTCATCTGCATAAGCCACGGCATTTTCTTCTGAATTTACAGCAATACC
>Ga0210044_10005652_pt1 | contig 16796 bp, 16 predicted proteins | sample CryGey13umfilter_2_FD_183959 | JGI IMG/M metagenome (GOLD analysis project Ga0210044, IMG submission 183959) | Groundwater microbial communities from aquifer in Utah, USA - Crystal Geyser 4/9/14 3 um filter (SPAdes) (version 2) | ecosystem: Environmental > Aquatic > Deep subsurface >...
GACGGTGATCGAGACGGCCGCGAAGCGAGGCGAAGACGCGCTCGGTGTGCTCACCAGCCTCCTCACCCCAGGCACTCCCCTCCTGCCCCTCCCCCAGCCCCCGTAGCCACAAGGTGAGTAGTTACTCAAGGTGTTAGGTATGCACTGTCGGCGCGTCTCGAACGGCATCTTAGCCCAAGTTCCGTGCTCCGGCAAGGCATGGCGTCCACCGCGACAGGTACAAGAACGTGTGGAGCGCTTCGACCGCGCCCTGCGCTTCGAACCGGTCCATGATCGCCGGCCAGTTCACTTCACGGGTCCAACTTGGCTCGAAGCCAGATCCCCTCGAGCACGTCCCGTAGCGGCAAGCGCGTCTGCCAAGCCTCGCTGTGATGCTGGACCGCGTGCTCGATGGCGTGGATGAGAGCGTGTAGGAGGCGGTGCTCGGACGACGGCACGCACACCTCCAAGTCCCCGACGGACAGCCGCCGTGACTCGCGCCACAGGGCGCGAGTGGGCAACACGAGCTGCCAACGGGTGCCCACCGCGTCGCGGTGGATCTCCACCGGGGCAGGGACGCCGGGGCGGAAAAGCCAGTGGTAGGGGTGGTGATCCGTCGGGAACTCGTGCTCCGGATGGTAGCGGTCGTAGCCACTCTCGCGGAGCCTATCCACGCACTTCTCCACGGTTGACTCCGGCACCAATACGTCGAGGTCGCGGATCACCCGCGCCGCCGGGTCCGGGTAGGCGCCCAGGAACATTCCCGCGATGCCCTTGAGCAGCATCGGCGCCACGCCGATCCGGTTGAGTGCCCGGACAACTTCGACGGCGTGGGCCTGTAGCTGGTGGTTGCGCGCTTTGTTGGCGGTGTAGAGGGTGGAGAAGTAGTCGCGGACGTCCTCGGGGAGGACCGTCTCTATCCGCTTACACAGGAAGGCCCGGTGGAGCGCCGGGCAGAACCACGCACCGACGCCCGTCGCTCACCGCCGCGGCGTGCAGGGCGGCCAACAGGTCGTGCTCCGGGTAGCTCCGGATGACGAGTTGGGCCACCACGAGGCTCTTTGCCATGTCGGGATCGGCGTCTCGCGCCACCTCGGCTCCGTCGCAGCGAACCACACAGCCTCCGCGCTCCTCGTAGACCTCGATCTCGTGCAGTACCGGACCAGCAGGCTCGCACTCCAAGTGAGCCAGGATTGGGTGGACGCGCTCCTCGAGGACTACCGTTCCGAACCGCACGCGGAAGCGCGCTCGCAGGACCGCGTAGTTCCGCTCCACGGCTGTGCGCAGCGGCTTCCCGCGGATTGGGCGCGGATCAGTCCGGCTATTGGCGACCTGGGGCCGGTCGCCGAGTAGCTCGGTGGCGCGCCAGTCGCGAAGCACCGCTTCCACATCGGCCCGCGCGGTCTCCAGTGAGATCGGGTACTGCTGACACAGTGACTCGGCAATCTGCGGCTCATCCAAGCCGTCGCGGAGCCCGTGCCAGACCAGACTGCCGGTTGAGTTGAGTAGCAGCAGTGTGCCTGCGCGCTCGTCCAGCAGCACGAGGCAATCATCCACGGGGAAAGCGTGAACGCGGTCGTCCATCGAGTCGCGTGGTCATCCGGCCGTCGTCGCCCCGCCTGGGGGCAGGAGATTCTAACAGGGCTCCCCGTCTGCCTCAAGGTGGGAGCCGTAGCTCAGCCCGGCGGGACACCGCCCTGGCACTACCAATCGAAGAGCGGCACCTCCCGCCAGTTCCCGTCGCCCATCGCCGACTCGTGGGCGATAATGCCGGGAACGGTCATGTCCATGGCGCGCATGACATCGATGGGCGGCTTGACGTTGTTCTCAAGGGCGTCGAGGAAGTCTCGGATCAGGTAGTACTCCGACGTGCCGTGGCCGCCGTGCTTCGCCTCGTCTGGGGCGTTGGGATCGACGATTGGGCACTCGACCTCCTGCGCGCGACGGTGGCCGCCCTCGGTGTCCGGCGTTTCTCCCTCGATCCACTGATAGCCCGTGGTGGTGGCGTCGCCGGTTCGGCCGTTCTCGAAGTAGCCCTTGGTTCCGTACACGGAGTAGTACACGTTGTGCGGGTACCTTGGCGCGACCTGACTGCGGAGGATCTTGATGAGGGCGTCCTTCTGGGTGCGGAACAGCCCGACTTCCATGTCCAAAAAGCCAAGGTGGTCGGCCTGGCCCGGGCGCTTGTGGAAGCCCGCGCTACTGCCGCTGGCCTTGACGATGCGGTCATCCATCAGCGTCAGCAGCGGTCCCAGGCAGTGAGCGCAGTACCAGATCGGCGGACGCTCGTGTCGCCAGTAGTACTCGCCCGTGGCTTCGTTGAGAAGCAGATTCTCGATCTCGTGGACGTACTCGGCTTCGGCGTAGAAGAGATCGCCGAGCTTGCCCTGAGCAACGAGCTTCTTCCACTCGCGAACGTAGTGGAAGTAGCAGTAGTTCTCCGCCATCATGTAGGTCCTGCCGGTGCGCTTGACCGCCTCGACGATCCGCTCGCAGTCCTCGACCGTGTAGGCCGCCGTCTGTTCGCATAGCACGTGCTTGCCGGCCTCGACAGACTTGATGGTCTGCTCTGCGTGGAACCGGATCGGCGTGGCAATGACGATGATGTCGGTGGGGACGTTCAGGAACTGGTCGAAGTCGGTGAACAGCGCGCTATCGTCCAGCCCGAATGCCGCGCCGACATCGGCCGTCCGCGCCTCGTCCAGATCGCATACCGCCGTCACTTTGACGCGCGGGTGTGCCGCGAAGACGGACACAAAGCCGCGGCCGCGGCGAAGTCCCACGATACCGACGTTCCAGGTTTGCATGGCAGTCGTCCTTTCAGTGCCGGGCTGGGGTGCCCAGACTTGGCCTCCGGCGTCAGAGGTCCTTCTGCAGCTCGCTCGCCGCAATCAGTAACGGATCCCACACCGGCGAGAACGGCGGCGCGTAGCACAGAACGCTGATTTGTGCGTTCCACGCTGGGCATTCTCCGGAGTGCCCGAGCAATGGGCACAGGAAGGCAGGGATTGTACAATACCCGGCGCATTCCCGCCCGCTGGTGGCGACCACCGCGCGCGGACCAGAGAGGGACACGATGCAGTCAAGCGCAGCAGGCCGGCTGGCCTGGTCGGTGAGTGGCGGGGCGAAGCCATCCACAACCGTTCTCCCCGCCCTCAGGCTCCTCCCGTCAGCCATGGCTCTGGGCGTCGTCGCCTCACCGGCCATTGGGCAGCTTCCGGCCATCATGGACCCCACCAGCGCTCTAATCCGCTGGGCGGGCAACGCCGAGGAGGACGAGCTTCGGCTCAGGTTCCTGCAGCAGCTCCGGAAGCGCCCTGACCTCGCGGCCGACCTCAAAGCCGACCTCGACAAGCTGATCCCTGAGGCGGAGCGGTGGGTGCGCGGGAGCGGAGACTGGCTGGCCTACTTCGGGCGGCAGATCAGCACGACGCGGGACTACGACTTTGGGATCGCGGAAGCCTCTCCTCTCTACGCGCTCACCTGTCTTTACCGGGCCCGGATGCTCACCTGGTACGCAATGGAGTCGGGCGGCGTGTGGCACAACGCAAACCGGCGACGCGAGTTCCTGGACAGAGCGCGCGGGCTGTTTGAGATCGCCCGAAAGGCGTTCCCCGACAACCGGGTCATCCGCATGTACCTGGGCGAGCCGCTCCCGCCGAAGAGCGAGTACTTCCCCACCGCCGGGGCGCCCGACTGGGCAGTGCAGCAGCGCGAAGGGCTGGAGCGCCTGACCGATATCGTCGAGTGGTGGGTCGGTAACCGGCTCCAGGAAGGCGGCCAGTACGGTGGTGGCTGGGGAGACGACTGCGAGATGTGGCGCTGGTGGGTGCCGGTGCTGATCGGCTTCGAGTCACCGAAGATCGTCAAGGCGCAGGCCAGGTTCTCGGCCGCGCTGATGAGCCAGGAACACATGAAGGACGGCTTCACTACGCAGATGAGCGACGTGGAGCACACGGCGGAAGACTCCTCGGACGTCATCACGCCCATGATGCACCTGGATCCGGACGACGCGCTCTGGAAGCAGCGCGCCCTGCGGATGGCCGAGCTGATGGAGACGCTGTGGACCGGCAGGAACGAGCGCGGGTTCGTGCAGTTCAAGAGCACCTACTTCACCGTCGCCCAGGTCGATGACAAGCCGCAGCGGGCCTGCGACACCGTCTACCACCCGCGAGCCGTGCAGCCTGCTCTGTTGTACTGGCAGCGCACAGGGGACGAGAAGCTGAGCAAGCTCTTCAGCGCCTGGATGGACGCGTGGGTTGACGCGACGGCGCGCGCCGAACGCGGGAAGCCGGCCGGCATTGTGCCCAGTGCCATTCACTGGCCGGACGGCGGGATCGGCGGGGTCGGAGAGAACTGGTGGGACCCGCGCAACCACGGCGAAGCCACGCTCTACCAGTGGCCCAGCGCCATGCCGATGATGCTCAATACGCTGCTGCTGACGTACCACATGACGGGTGAGGCGAAGTACCTGGCGCCGATCCGGTCGATGGCGAAGGCGCGGTTGGCGTACCTGAACGCCCCTGTCGCCAACCCACAGCCGGGCAGCGAAGCGTGGTGCGCCTCGCGAATGGGGTTTCTGCGCGACACCATCGCCAAGTACCGGTTCCTGACCGGTGGCACCCAGTTCGACAAACTGCTCGCAAGAGATGCCAGCGCGTACGTCGCGTACCGTCTGCGCAGCGATGAGCAGGGGCTGATGTCCGCGCTGCAGGCCAACGCAAGCGCCCTTCGCGCCAACCTCCCTGGCTACACCAGCGAGGTCCGCTACACCGATCGCGTGCTGCGGTTCCCGTCGCTGTTCGGCAAGGAGGTCATGTTCGCGGACGCGATCCCAGCCGTCCGCAAGCCCGACCCGCAGCTCTTGTACTCGTCTGCCACCGGTGACCCGGGCGATGCGCTCTACTTCCCGATGAACGCCGTGCGCTGGCTCACGCCGCCCCGGCAGATTGCCGCGCTTGTCTGCGAGAGTAGTCGCGACGGGCTCCTGGCGAAGTTGTTCCACTTCCACGAAGAACCGCGGCCCATGGGGGCGGAGTTCTACCTGCTGTCGCCCGGCGAGTACAAGCTCTTCCTCCGGCCGGAAGGCGAAGGCCGTGCTGCGGAGAGCCGGTTCGCGGTAACGGGACCGCGGACGCGGGTGTCGTTCTCCCTGCCGGCGGGCCGGCCGTGTGTGTTGCGGGTACTGAAGGCGGCGTAGGGCGGGCGTGGGCGGCCGCCTGGCTCCGCGTCGCTTCGCGCCGGCTGGCGGAGAGGAGAACCGAAGGCGTTCCCCGCGTGCCGCGCCGGGCGGCCCATCCCGCGAGGATCAGCCCTTCGTCCGCCCTGTCATCTCCGCCACCGTAATGACCACACAGCCACACGTCTCGGTCTGTTCCGGGGTCACCGGCTCGCGCTCGGCGGGGAGGTCGAGGCGCAGGTTGAAGTATACTCGCGAAGGTTAGGAATACACCGAAGCTATTGCACAAGTTCGACGCCTCTGCGTGCACAGCAGTGTGTTGGGTGCTCACCACACGCCCCCGGGTGAAGTTCTGCGAACTTCCACTTCGGTGTATTCCTAACCTTCGCGACTATAGGTCTGGAACCGCTGCAGATAGTCCCGCCGCTCCTCGAGGTTCTCCAACACCCGCGCTGTGCCAAAGCACAGCACCGACTCAAAGCGATAGTTGCACTTGCCGTCCGGGTGGTGCGGCTGCAACCGGTCCGGGTGGCGGTCGACTACGAAGCAGACCCGCGGGTTGGCACGGAGGAAGTCGAGTTTGCGGCCGCGCAGTGCGCAGTGGAAGACGATCTCGCCGTCGAGGAACGCGTAGTTGACCGGGACGCAGTAGGGCTCGTTCTCGCGGCACAGGGCCAGCCGACCCACGTCCTCTTCGCGGAGGATCTGTTCCATCTCTTCGCAGGTCAGGTTCGGGGCGTACTTGTCGCTCATCGAGGGGCTCCTTCGGGAAGGTGCTGCCGGTCGGCGCTGGGCGCAGCGGTTCCCAGGCCAGGGCACCCCAGCTATAATAGCACTTTCCCGCCCGCGCCCTCAACCGCCTGCATTTCCCCCCACCCATGCTGTCCGAGCTGCGAGAACTCTGGCGCTTCCGCGAAGCCATCTGGGAGTTTGTGAAGCGCGATCTGCGGCTGCGCTACAAGAACTCCGTGTTGGGCTTTGTGTGGTCCATGGCGTCGCCGTTGATGCGCGTGTTCGTCATCACGGTCATCATCCGGCGAGTGATGAAGGTGGACGCGCCCAACTACTCCGCCTACCTGTTCTGCGCATTCATGCCGTGGAACTTCTTCGTGCAGGCGGCGCAGGACGCGTGCTCCTGCGTGCTGCTGCACTTCATGCTCGTGAAGAAGGTGTACTTCCCCAGGGAGCTGCTGCCCCTCTCCAGCGTCCTGTCGAACGCGTTGCACTTCGTGTTGGGGCTGTTGATCCTGTTTGTCTACCTGGCAGTTCTGCCGGTCCACCCGACGAAGCTGGTGCTGCTTCTGCCGGTGTTGCTCGTCATTCAGTGTGCGTTCCTCTTGGGGCTGGCGCTCATTCTCTCGTTCCTGAACGTGTACTTTGAGGATGTGCGATACGTCGTCGCGAACGGTCTGCAGATCCTGTTCTTCGCAACCCCGGTGATCTTCCCCGTCGAGACGATTAGCAGAGCGGGTGCCCACTGGTACCCGCTCGTGATGCTGAACCCCATCGCGGGAATCGTGGTGGCGTATCAGAAGATCCTGCTGCCCCCAATCCAACTCAGCGACGTGCCCGCCCTGCCCCTCGACTGGGGCAATCTGTGCTACACGGCGGCGGTCTCATTCGCGACGCTGCTCGTGGGGTACTGGCTGTTCAACCGGTACAAGTGGCGGCTGGCGGAGTTAGTGTGAGAATGACGCTCCCGGCGGCAGACACGGCAATCGAGGTCCGCGACGTGGTGAAGCGCTACCGGCTGTACCACTACCGACCGGCGTCGCTGAAACGGGCTGTCATCGAGCGCGGCCGGACCCGCTACGAACTGGTCGAGGCGCTGAAGGGGCTCACCTTCACTGTCCGCAAAGGTGAGTCGGTGGCGGTCATCGGCAGCAACGCCTCTGGGAAGAGCAGCCTGCTGGCGCTCCTGGCCCGGGTGTACCGACCAACCAGCGGCACCATCACGGTCACCGGCCGGGTGGCGACGATGCTGGAGCTGTCCGGCGGGTTCCACCCTGACGTGACAGGGCTGGAGAACATCCAGTTCATGGGGCCGCTGCTGGGGATCGGCCGCCGCGAGATGGAGCGGCGGGCGCAGACGATCACCGACTTCGCCGAGCTGGGCGAGTACATCGACGCCCCGGTTCGGACCTACTCGTCCGGCATGATCATGCGGCTCGGGTTCTCCATCGCGGTCCACGCCGACCCCGACGTGCTGTTGATCGACGAGGTGCTGGCCGTGGGCGACGAGTCCTTCCAGCACAAGTGCTACGCCAAACTGGAGGAGCTGCTGCGGGCGAGGACGACCATCGTGTTCGTCTCACACGACATGGCTGCCGTCCGGCGCATCTGCCGCCGGACGCTCTGGTTGGACCAGGGGGTTCTCGCGGCAGACGGGGGGACGGAGGAAGTGGTCGAGGAGTACCTGCGTGCCGTGGAATCGCGCGGGCGACTTGCGTGACGAGTGCCCCGTCCGCTCGAACTGGTCAGCCTCTGGTCGCCCGGCTTGGGCCGGCTTGTCGTCGCTGGCCGAGCCGCCAGCACGCCCGGCGCACCTTGTGCCACAGGCACTCCAGCCAGACCGGCACGAAGGTGGCCAGCAAGTTGCGCCGCCGGTTGCGCTGCAGCGCCTGCAGCGCCAGGTCCCGCCACGGAATGGTCTCTACTCGCTCGACGCGCACCTCGCCGACCCACTGCAGGGAGACAAAGAACAGCTCCGGATTGCGGAGCATGAACGCCCGGAACTGCAGGTCGCTCTGCGCCAGTTGGTGGAAGACAGCGGCGAAGCAGTCCGGCGAGGTCTTGGGCGCAACCAGCAGCCTGCCGTCTCGCTCAGCCACATACCAGCGGTGGTACCTCCACCCAAGCAAGTGCTCCGCGAATGGCGTGGGGCACTCGAGGTAGCCGGCGCGCCCCACTCGCTGCAACTCGCCAACCACCTGGAGCGGGTCCGTCGCGTGCTCGACGACGTGGGAGGCAATCACGTAGTCGGCCGCGCGGTCGCGGAACGGCAGCCGGTGCGCCTCGCCGAGGACAAGGGGGCGCCCTCCGCGGACGAGCGGACCGCTGCGCTCGTGGTCGCCCGACAGGTCGCGGTCGCAGAGGATATCGGCGCGCGGGTGCGGCGCGTTGCCGCTGCCGATGTCGATCACCCGCGCGCCGCGCGGGATCTTCAGTCTGCGCGTGACTTCCATAGACGGACGCACCCTCTCAAGTACAGTCTGGTAGGATACCCTAAGCACGACCGAGGGCGATCCCCAAGTTGCGCGGCGAAGCGGCCGGGGCGCGCCGTCAGCCGCCCTAAGTGAAGCAGCCGGAAAGGCGACTTCCTGTGATCGATGTCTGCATCGTTAGCTACCGTTGTCCGGAAGAACTGGGCCGGTGTCTCCGTGCCTGCCAGCGAAGTGCTATCGCTGCGGAGCTGCGTGTCACCGTAGTCGACAACGCCTCCGGCGACCGGACAGTCGAGTTGCTGCGCCGCGAGTTCCCCTGGGTGCGTGTCGTCGCCAACGCGCGCAATGTTGGGTTCGCGGCTGCCTGCAACCAAGGACTCAGACTGGGCAACGCGCCCTACGTGCTGTTTCTCAACCCGGACACAGACGCGAACCCACCCGCGTTCGGGCGACTCGCGCAGTTCCTGGAGACCCACCGTCGCGCGGCGGCCGTATCGCCTCGACTGGTCAATGAAGACGGCAGCCTGCAGCGGTCACTCTACCGGTTCCCGACCATCTGCAGTGCGCTGGCGGACTACCTCACGCTCGCAGAGCGATTCCCGGATTCCCGCTGGCTACGGGTGCGGTTGCTGTCCGAGCGAGCGCACCAAGGTTGTCGGCAAGTGGAGTGGGCCACAGGCGCCTGCCTGCTTTTCCGGCGCTCCGCTTGGGAGTCCGTCGACGGACTCGACGAAGGGTTCTTCCTCTACGCCGAGGAAATGGACCTGTGCATTCGCCTGCGGCAGAGGGGCGGGACGCTCTGGTACTGCCCGGAAGCGCAGGTCGTCCACAAGGTGGGCGCCAGCACCTCGCAGCGGCCGATTGCGATGGTGCTCCAGGCCCACCGAAGCACCTTCCGGTTCTATCGCAAGCACTACGGCAGTATGGTGGCGCAGGTGCTCCGCGCGATTGCCTTCATCGCCAACCTCGCCCGGGGCGTGGTGCTGTCTCTGGGCCGCTCCACGTGCGACCGCCGGCTCGCCGGCAAAGATGCGAGGCTGTACTGGCACGTGGTGAGGCTCTGTCTCAGCCGCGACTGGTGCGACGCCTCTCTGTCGCCTGCGGACGCCACGTCCTGACCAACATCTCCGACACCCCCTTGAGAGGAAGTCAAACAGAATGGCCACTGAACCCAACAACACCCATCCCGACGCCCACACACCGCTGCTTGTCGGCTGGGCCTCCGCCGACGTCACGCCCGACCAGCCGGTATTCCTGCGCGGGCAGTTCCATGCCCGCGTCTCCACCCACGTCCAAGACCCGTTGACGGTGACAGCACTGGCGCTGGAGTCGGCCGGTGACCAAGCGGTCATGGTCTCCTGCGACCGTTGCACTATCGAGGAGGGTCTCCTCGACGAGTGCCGGGAGGCATTGCGCGACGCGGCGTCGGACCTGGACGGAGCGAAGGTGTTTGCCGGCGCCACGCACACGCACACCGCCCCGGAAGCCCAGCCTCGCGACTGGCCGGACCCGGACAAGCCGGTGATGGACGGCCCGGAATACCGACCTGTGCTTGTTCAGGGCATCGTCTTTGCGGTGGTGGAAGCCTGGCGCGGCCGCCGCCCGGGCGGGGTGAGCTGGGCGCTGGGGCACGCGGTGGTCGGTCACAACCGCCGCACCTCGTATCTCGACGGCGAGGCGCGAATGTACGGTTCCACCGACGACGCCCAGTTCGCCGGCATGGAAGGCTACGAAGATCACTCCGCCGACCTGCTGTTCACCTGGACACCCGCCGGCGACCTGACGGGCGTAGTCGTCAACCTCGCGTGTCCGTCGCAGGTCACCGAGGGCGACCTCTTCGTCTCCGCTGACTTCTGGCATGAGACCCGGGTTGAGCTGCGGAAGCGGCTCGGAGCTGACTTGTTTGTGTTGCCGCAGTGCGCGCCCGCGGGGGACCAGTCGCCTCACCTGCTGCTGCACCAGGCAGGCGAGGCGCGGATGCGCGGCTTGCGGGGCGTCACTGAGCGCGAGGAGATTGGCCTGCGGATCGCCGACGCCGTGGAGCGCGTATTGCCGTATGCGCGGGCCGACATCCGCGGCGCCGTTCCGCTCCGCCACGAGGTGCGCGCACTCGGTCTGACGCGTCGCCGGATCACAGAAGCAGCGCTCGAAGAGGCCAAGCGCGGCGAGGCGGAGGACCTGGCACGCTACGAACGCCTCCGCCACGAGTCGCCGGACAACTACACGGCGATCTCGGGCGCCTTCGGCCACGCCCGCTGGTACAGCAACGTTCAGGAGCGCTTCCGCCTGCAGACAGAGCAGCCCACCTACCCCGTCGAACTGCACGTCGTCCGCCTGGGCGATGTCGCGTTTGCGACCAACCCGTTCGAGCTGTTTCTCGATTTCGGTCTGCGCATGAAGGCCCGGTCGAGGGCGGTGCAGACGTTCTGCGTTCAATTGGTTGGTTCGGGCACGTATGTCCCCACCGAACGCGCGGTCACCGGCAAGAGCTACGGCGCGGAAGCCGCCAGCAATGCCGTGGGTCCGGAAGGCGGGCAGGAACTGGTGGAGGCAACCGTCGCGTTGCTGGAGGAGCTCTGGGCTGACGGGTAGCCTCGCTACCGCGCTCTCCCTGTCACCGGGAACAGCGGGTCCTGGAACCCGCGGCCGCAGTGCTCGCCAGGCGGCACCAGCACGTCGAGGGCTGCTTCGAGTGCGGGCGTAATACCGACTCGCAGTGCGGCCAGGTTGTCCACCAACTGATCCATGGTCCGCGGGCCAATGACCGGCGCCGTGACCAACCTGTTGGCCCTGACCCAAGCAAGGGCAAGCTGGGACGAAGTGCACCCGGCGTCGGCCGCCAGCTCGGCAACGGCCGCAGCCAGTTCGAAGTTGGCCTCCCGGTACTCGGTCTGCATCAGCCGGACATTGCCGCGCGAAGCGCGCGAGTCAGGCGGGGGCACGGCACCCGCCCGGTACTTGCCTGTCAGCACACCGCGCGCCAGGGGGCTGTAGCCCACGACGCCCAGCCCCGAGGCCTCGCACATGGGTAGCAGCTCCACCTCTACGTCGCGGTTGGCCAGGTTGTACAGCGGCTGAACGGCGACAAGTCGGTCCCACCCGCGCAACGCCTGCAGCCCCAGGGCGCGCGCCACTTGCCAAGCCGGAAAGTTGGAGACGCCGACATAGAGCACCTTGCCGGCACGGACCAGGTCGTCCAGCGCGGCAAGGGACTCGTCCAGCGGCGTCGTGGCATCGGGGATGTGGAGATAGTAGAGATCGACGTAGTCCGTGTCCAAGCGCCGCAGGCTGGCCTCGGCGGCCTCGCGAATGCGCTTGCGGCTGGTTCCGGAGGCGTTGGGGCCGGTGCGGTCCACCGCCAGACCGACCTTCGTCGCCAACACCACCTCGTCGCGGATCCCGACAAGCGCCTTCCCGACGATTCGCTCCGCTTCGCCGGCCCCGTACTTGTCCGCCGTGTCGAGGAAGTTGATGCCTTGATCCAAGGCCGCGCGGATGATCGCCAGCGACTCGTCCTCGGGCGTCGGGTCCCCGAACAACATGGTGCCCAGACACATCCGGGACACCTCCAGCCCCGAGTTGCCCAGCTTGCAGTAGTCCATGGCTTGTCAGTCCTCCAGAATCAGCGTAGACTGCCCCGACTTGTGTCCGCTCCGCAATCTCTCGTGGCCGGCTTTACTCTCGCTCCCCCGCCCATCCTTAGATTCAGACTCTCGGAACCCCAGCGCGGAGCGGTTCTCTGTCACCGTGCGCACTTGGTCGGGGTCATCCATTGCCTTGCAGGAGGTCGTTTGGGCGCTCACGGCATCGCCTCAGGCTGTCGGACCGCGCCTCCGCTACGTCGGGTCGCCAGCTTGTCTTCGCGAACTCGATGAGGCGGGAGGCGTAGGCGGGCCCCACCGCTTGTCCACTTCCCGGTCGCGGCACCATGTCTTCGCGGATTGCGCGGTGCCGCGACTGTCGTGCGAGCGTCACCACAGTACCCTTTGGGTCGTCCAGTTCCTCAAGGCTTCGGGGCAGTCGCGCCGCCGACACCCCCCAGAAGCGGGCCAGGTGCTGACGGTCGGCCAGTAGCCACGTCTCGACCTCCCGCACGACCACGCGGAAGCACATTTGTGGAGCAGGCTCAGGAAGCCACTCTGTACAGGCCGGTGGAACGCAGTCGGCGTCGGCGTCGAGGTCGACTAACACCAACCAGGGCGAGTGGTGCTTCCCCGTGAAGACGATCGGCGTTGTCTCCACCAGATCGCAGTCGATTGTTCCGAGCTTGCGGATTAGCGGTTTCATGTGAACCTCCCTGTCGGTGAACCTTCTGTTTCGTCTGCGGCACAGGAATCCCTCGCCTGCCGACGAATTGGCCAGCCGTGAGCAGCGCCGAGCACACGGCCAGGCGCGCACAATGGAGGCTTCCGATGAAGATCGCGATCATCCCAACAACTGGCGGCGCAGACCCGTATCGCGGCATGGAGATTGCCGTAGAGCTTGGTGTAGAAGGCGTTCACCTGGGCGCCTACGGCGGCGGGCTCGACCTCGAGAACAAGACCAGCGCTGAGCGCGCGGAGGTGCTCAAACGCATTCACGGCTACGGGCTCGAAGTGTCGGCGCTCATCGGTTGGGGCGGCAATGTGGACTTCGGCGAGGAAGAGAACTGGGAGGAGAACCTCGCTTGGGGCAAGCGACTCAACGACGTGGCCGTCGACATGGCCGGCGGCCTGTGGATGGCGCATGTAGGCATCATGCCGGAGGAAGCGAGTGATCCGCGTTGGGGGCGGTTCACCGACGCGCTCGGCCAGCTTGCGGCGCATGGCGAGTCGGTCGGCGCCACCGTGGCACTGGAGACCGGCCCCGAGCCGCCGAAGGTTGTCCGCAAGATGATCGAGCAGATCGACAGCCCCGGACTGCGGGTGAACTTCGACCCGGCGAACTTGCTGCTCTGGCCGCCGGTCATCGCGAAGCGGCGCGGCTTCCCCTTCGACTACGAACGCGCCATGCGCGACTTCGACCCGTTGGAAGGGCTGCGAACGCTGATCCCCTACGTGGTCCACTCCCACGCCAAAGACTCGGTGCTGCATCCCGATGCCTCGTGCCAGGAAGTCCCGTTGGGCGCCGGTATGACGAACTGGCCCGAGTTGCACCGGATCTTCCAGGAGAACAACTACCAGGGCTTCTACGCCATCGAGCGAGAGGTCGGCGAAGACGCCATGGGCGATGTCCGAACGGCCGTTGAGTTCCTCCGCAGACTTTGAACTGAGCTACAGCGCGCGCAGCCTCTCCAGCGCTTGTTCCACCAACGCCTCACCGGGGCCCGGCGCGGAGGGGCTGTGCGTGCCTGCCCAGAGCTGGTAGCCTCCCAGCGCGTAGCTGTCGCGGTCGCCAATGTACCCAATGGTGTCGTTGGCGAGCCCGATGACATACGTGTAGCGGAATGGCGACCGGCGGCGGATCTCCAGACCCAGGCGGGCGAACAGCTCCCCCGGCACGCCGACCAGCGCAACCTCGCCCAGGCGGATTACCTGCAGCCGCGTGCGGCGCTCTTCACCTTGGACGGGCGCCATCTCGGCGCGCATGTCTCGAAACACCTGTTGCGTCTGTTGCGCCGACTCCGGAGTGTACTTCTCGGTCCAGTACTTCACCGCAGCTTCCTGCGCGGCTCCATCGAACTCGCGCAGGCGGTACACGAACGGAAGCTGCTCGGAGGTCGCCGCGTCGAGACGCAGGGGCCGGGCGTCGCGGAGCCCCTGCTCCACGGCCGCCGCGACCCGGTGCACGCATTCGGCGGTCGACACGGCGTGGATATTCGGCGTCGAGCCAAACGCCCCGGTGTTGTGGGAGGAGCCGAAGGCGCCGGGCAGGAAGAGCGTGGCCGCGCCGTGCCGCCGTTCGAGTTCTTGCGCGGCCAACCCGTAGAACGCCGGCGACCACATTCCCGCTGTGAGCCCGCCGATGTTGTGAACCGAGTGGTTGAACAACACGCTTGCGAGTTCCCCGCCGGGACGCCTGACGGCAAGCACCGGCAGGTCCGGGTCGAACGGCCCCGTCGGTCGGACCACGTCATCCCAAGCGTAGGCGTGCCACGCAATGGTGCCCTCCTCCAGTAGGTAGCGGCTGTTCGTGCCGACGGTGGCTTCCTGGCTTTCGGCGAAGAGCAGCTCGGCACCGACTTCCTCGGGACCGCCCCGGTCGAGCGCCCGGCTCGCCTCGACGGCAGACCGCACAATCGCCTCCAGCAGCCGGTCGCAGAACGCCGCGTCCCGCTTGCAGCCGAGAATGTCGAGGGTGCAGGGCGCATGCTGGGTGTGCGTCGCGTAGACCAGCAGGTTGGCGAAGGGGACGTTGGCTTCCGCGACAATGCGCTTGGTCGCCTCCGCCAGCACGTCGGCAGGGACGACGAGCGTATCGCACGACACGAAGCACAGGCGCTCACCGGCGTCGAGCACCAGCGCAGTGGCACGCAGCTCCGCTTCCTGGTTCGGGGCCAAGGCGGCACCGGCGGCGCCACCGGCGGGGATAGACTCGACGGGGATGGAGGTTGCTGCAGCGGCGGCCTTCAGAGGAGACATGATCCGGGCACACTCCCTGGCGGGTCTCTACGCGGGCCCTTTGTACCACCGCGGCGCAACGGTGTCGAGGAACGGCGGGCAGCCGGGGCGAGCGGCGGCCCGGTTGACTTCCGCTCTGCCGAGAGATAGTCTATGCGCAGATCGCCGCAGTTCGAGGTGGAAGGAGAAGGCTGTGCACGGACATGGAACCTTGAAGGCCGGTGTGGCCAAGAGCAACATCTCGACGCGTGCGGAAGGGGTCGCTGTGAACGACCCGCTGTACGCCAAGGCGCTGGTTCTCGACGACGGGAAGACCGAGGTTGTCATCCTCGCCATGGATGCGGTGGCCCTCGGCGGCATCTGCGACATCGACGACGACTTCCTGCCGAAGCTGCGCGGCCGCCTCCAGGCGGAACTGGGAATCGACGGCGGCAACGTCCTGATCAACGCCTCGCACACCCACACCGTGGGGCCGATGCTGTGCGAGGCGGATGAGCAGCTTGAGAGGACGTTCGATGCAGTCAGCCGGGCTGTGCAGAACATGGTGCCGGTGACGGTCGGGGCCGGCGTCGGCCATGAGGACCGGTTCATCATCAACCGGACGCTGCGACTCAAGGACGGGAAGGGCTGGACGATCCGCCAAGCGAACCCGTGCCCGCCGGATGAGGACGTTGTCGGGCTCGGGCCGATTGACCCCGAAATCGGCATCCTTCGAGTTGACCAGATGGACGGTCAACCGTTGGCCGTCGTCTACAACTTCGCCTGCCACCCCTTGATCGGCGTTCCAGGCGGCGCCGTCACCGCGAACTTCCCGGGGTTCGCTTCTGAAGTGATTGAGGGCAGCCTGGGCGAGGGAGGCATGGCGCTGTTTTTGCAGGGAGCCGGTGGCGATGTCACCGAGGTTCTGTACAAGGACGTCAGCCACCCCAAGGACTCGAAGCCGCTTGGGACGATGCTGGGTTTGAGCACGCTGAAGGCGCTCCGCGGCATCGAGACCCGAGCGGCCGAACTGAGCGTTGCCTCGGTTTCCGTGGAGCTTCCCCGACGAACGGACGTGCCCGAACGCCTCGCGGAGCTTGAGCAGGAGCAAGCCGAGTTGTTGGCGTCGCTTCGCGGCACCAGCCTCAATTTCAGGACGTTCCTGCCGTTGTACCTCAAGTACCAGCTCGATCCCGACTATCCGGCGGACTACGCCTACAGGTACATGCAGGCCGAGGCAAGGGGCTCCAACGAGCTGACCGCCCTGGACGCCGTGAACAGGAACAACCTCGACAAGTACCGGCGGAACCTCGACGCTATGGAGAAGCTGGCACGGATCCAGGACAAGACGGCCACGTTGCGCCGACACAAGGCAATCAACGATGGAGCCGGCGTACCGACCGTGACGGCTGAGGTGCTGGGCGTCCGAATCGGCGCGTGCGTGCTGGTAACCTGCCCGGCCGAGATGCTCGTCGAGGTCGGTCTGAACGTCAAACGCGCGTCGCCCTACGAGCACACCTTCGTGTCGCCGTTCTCCAACGGCTACCTCCATTACGGCGCCCCGGCAAGCGACTATGCCCTGGGTGGCTATGAAACCACCGAATGCCTGCTGGCGCCGGAGTGGCAGGAGGTCTATGAGACGGCGGCCGCCGAGGTGATCGGCAGGCTGTAAGGACCGCCACAGCGGCGGGCTGCCGTTGAAGCGCAGTAGCCAGCTTAGCAATCGCGAGGAACAGGAGAGTGCGAACAGTGAAGCGTTCGACGAAAGCAATGCTTGGCGTGGCCTTGTGGGCGTGCGCCGCAGGTCAGGCTGCTGGCCTGCGCGACAGGCTGCAGGGGCTGATGCTGTACGACCTGGTTGCCCCGTCCAAGGAGGTGAAGGAATGCGTCATCCGCGCGGCGCGCTGGCTGGAGCGCGACTCGTGGAACCACGAGACGCACGCCTTTCGCTACATC
>Ga0210044_10005662_pt1 | contig 16781 bp, 19 predicted proteins | sample CryGey13umfilter_2_FD_183959 | JGI IMG/M metagenome (GOLD analysis project Ga0210044, IMG submission 183959) | Groundwater microbial communities from aquifer in Utah, USA - Crystal Geyser 4/9/14 3 um filter (SPAdes) (version 2) | ecosystem: Environmental > Aquatic > Deep subsurface >...
ATCCAATCATATTCCGCGGAGCATCGCAAGCAATTTGGCTAATAGCTGCGACCTTTCCTGATCCTGATCCCGTCGGTGGACTACTTTAGGTGAGCAGACCCCGGACTACTTTCGGTGAGCGATGCAGCGCTTGAGGCGAGCGTGGCTCAGAGGTGGCCTGGCCACATACCGACAGAGGCGCTCAAGCGCGGTGCGGTCCTGTGCTCGAACCCGAACACCCGCGTGCAGGTTGAAGTAGCCGGCCTCTGCACAAAGCGGTGGTAGCTTGCGCTCGCGCGTGCTCCCCAGCTGCAGCTTGCGGACCTTGCGGCCTGCTCGAACGCCCATCGCCACGCGGCCGCCGAACTGCGGATTGTTGTGCCCCGCTGCACGCGCCTGCTTGCGGTACCAGCTGTGGACGACGCGGGCGAACAGGCCTCGAATCGCCTCGCGTAGCTTGGGGCGCCGAGCGAGCCAGAAGCGCAGCGGCATGGGAAAGGAGAGGACCCATTGCCGAACGGGGACACGATGGGCAGAAGCCGCGACCTTTACACGAGAACGGAACAACCAAGTTCTTTTTGCAGGACTCGCACTGGAGCCAGGTGAAGCCGTGAGCAGGGATGCCGCAAGCGAGGTACGCGCGCAGCTCCCGCTCCACGAAGCTGGGCACCGGCCGGTCTACCGCTTCGGCGCGCGCCAAGAAGGTCTCGAGATGGCGCTGCAGCGCCCTGAACAGCAGGTCCTCACCCGCTTTGCGGGGCTGATAAGCGGCGGTGACTGAGACGGGGGTGCGCACGGCGACCGCAATCGCACGTCTCGTGCCTGACGATTGTTGCGCTTCGCTCGTGAGGTGTCGGCGGGGCGCCGTCGGAGATCGGTCAGCGCTCCGACGCTCGGGTGGCGGCGCCCTGGCCACCCTGAGCGCGCACTCGCGGGTGTCCACGAGGGCTACCTGCAGCCCTCGACGAGATCCTTGAGGTGCTTCAGCGCGCAGTCGAGCAAGGCCCCGAGGTCCTCGACACCCAGCCCGACCTTCCGCCCGACGAGCGCATCGCCGCTCGCCGGAGGCGCCTGGACGCGCTCCGCGCGAAGATCGTTGGCGACACCGACGAGTGGCTCGCCAACGGCGACAACGAAGCCGCGCAGTACCGCGCCTTTCGCCTACTCGAACGGCTAGATACAGCGGATATCCCCATCGGAGCGGTGCGCCTCACCGACACGGCCCTCGGCGCCGCCACCCACAGCGGCGAACCCACCACCATCGCCTGCGCCGCCGCCGACTTCGGTCAGCTGGCGCAGCAGCGGCCCGAAGCGCTCGGCCTCGAGCAGGCCACGGCCCCGCCCCCTACGGCCACCCCACCAACGCCCGCAGCGCCTCCCCCACCAGCACGCTCAAGCCGTTCGCGAGCAGCGAGACCCGCAGGCCCCACGCGAGCGAGCGCCCGTGGACGCGGCTCCACACGACGCCCTCGACCGCGACCACGAGCGACTCCGCCCAGAGCACCTGCGTGAAGGGGTCGAGGCTCGGCGGCCACCAGCCCCACGTCGCCCACAGCACCGGGTGGGTGAGCGCCGAGGGCAGCAGACCCCAGCCGAGCGCCGCCGGCCACGCGCGCCCCGGTCGCTGAGAGGCCGCGTACACCGGCGCCTCAGCGAGCTGCGTCACCACGAAGGCCGACAGCCACGCGCTCATCGCGCGCCTCGGTCGCCGAGGGCGAGGGCCACGAGGGCGCAGACCTCCAAGCTGCCGTGAAAGGCCGCGAGGCGCAGGTAGCCCGTGTGGGCCGCCGCGAGGTCGAGCAGCGCCCAGCCGACGAGGCCCGCGCTCACCGCGACCGCGACCAGCAGCGGACCCGGACCAAAGTCGGCGACGAGCGCGCGCCAGCTCGACGCGAAGGTGCGCGGCGTCTCGCGCGGGCGGTCCTCGTCCGGCATCAGCCGCAGCCAGACGGCGTAGTGCATGGACTGCGCGAAGCCAAAGGCGATGAGGAGGCGCACCGCGAGCGGCCCCGGCACCCCCGGCGCGAGGGCAGCGAGGTGCTGGCCGACGCCCATGCCCGGGTCATGCCAAATGAGCGCGACGTCCGCGAGGCCGGCCAGCAGCGCCACGAGCACCGCGACATAAGCGAGCACCACCCAGCCGCGACGCCGGCCCCCCGGCGACCACAGCCACCACAGCAGCACCGCGATCCAGTTGTGCGCGTGCGCGAGCAGCAGGTCCGAGGTCGTGCCGAGCCACCAAGCCAGGGCGAGCAGCCCAGCGACCGCGCCGCCAACCCACCAGCGCCGCGCGCCGGGCCGCGAGCGCGTGAGCACCACCCCCGCCGCCGCGAGGAGCCCCACGCGGGCCCCGAGGCCCAAGGAGACCGCCGCGAGGAAGGGCGCGGTGAGCGCGACCAGCGCTGTGTCGCGGTAGAAGGCCGGTCGAACCACAAGATAGCGAAGGTCCGACACCAGGTGCGGCACCCCGAGCAGCAGCGGCCCGAGGGCGAGGGTCCACATGGGGATGAGCAGACAGGTGCACAGAGTGAAGACCACGAAGGCGAAGCCCTGGACCACCACCCGCAGCTCGCGATCCCGCACCAGCGCGCGGCCCACGCGCCCCAGCGCACGAATGAGCGCGAGGCGGACCGAGTCCAGCGGGGCCGCGACGACCTCGCCCGCCCGGAGGGTGGCGCGGGCGAGGGGCAAGCTCACCGACGACGCAGCGCCAAGAACGTGATGATGGCCAGAGGGAGCAGGCCGACCGCCCCAGAAGAGGCGTCACAGCGACAGCCGCTTGGGGCGACGTCCGCGAGGGCGGGGGTGGAGAGGAGCATCAGCGAGAGCAGTGACAGCCGGGACCAAGACATCGGACCTCCCTTCAGCCGTGCATGCTACACTGAACAACACCCCTTCGGAGGCGTCATGGGAGACCAGCCCCTCGACATCAACGCCCTCGCGAACGCGGCGCGCGCCCAAGCGGCCCTGCGCCGGAGCGCCCGCGCCGACAAGAAGGAGCGCATCATCGGCGGCGACGCCGCGCCCGCTTCGCCCAAGGCCGAGCCGAGCATCGCCAAGCGCTACGCCGCCCGCCAAGCGGGGATCGAGCTAGCGTTTGCGGACCGCCCCCGCGATGACGCCCCCGCGCAGCCGCCGGAGGGCGAGCCCTTGGAGTGCGTGCGCACCGAGCACCGCCTGCGCTACACCCTCGGCGGCCGCACCGTCGAGGTCGGGGAGCACCTCGAGGTCTTCACGAACGCGCACACCGGATGGCTGCGCGGCCGCTTCGAGTGGAGCGGCTCCAGTCGCGACCAGCCCTGTCTCGGCCTCAACCTGTGGGGAGCCGGCGAAGGGGATAGCGCATGGGCGGGCGACCTCGTCGCCCCCCTGCCCCCTGGAGCCCTGTGTCGAAGGCCCGCCTAGAGCTGCTCAACCTCACCCGCGGCCGCGCTGAGCGCGAGCGCGGGCCCACCTTCTCGCTCGGCCACCAGCGCCTCGCGATGGCCTACCCGTCGCCCTACCGCGTCGGCATGTCCTCGCTCGGCTACCAGTGGATCCTCCAGCAGCTCCGCGACGTCGGCGTCTCAGCGGAGCGCGTCTTCTTGCCCGACGACGTGGACGCGTGGCGCGCCGCCCGCCTCGCCCCCCTCTCCTGCGAGACGGAGACCCCGCTCTCGCACTTCCCCGTGATCTTCATCAGCCTCGCTTATGAGCTGGAGATCGCCGGCCTCGTGCACCTGCTGCAGCTCTCGGGCATCCCGCTGCTGCGCCGTGACCGTCGGCAGGGCGACCCGCTCATCCTGCTCGGCGGGCCCATCACCTTCAGCAACCCCGAGCCCTTCGCCCCCTTCGTGGACGCGATGCTGCTCGGCGAGGCCGAAGAGACCGCCCCCGTCGCCGCCAAGGCCTTCTTCGAGTGCGGCTCCCGCGAGGCCTGGCTCGACCTCATCGCGGCGCTCCCCGGCGGCTATGTGCCGGAGCGCCACGAGCGCCTGCCCGCACCCGCCCGCGCCACCGACGCGCTCTTGCCCGCCAGGAGCTGCATCTTGAGCCCCGACACCGAGCTGTCGGACATGTTCTTGATCGAGGGCGAGCGCGGCTGCCACCGCGAGTGCACCTTCTGCGTCATGCGCCGCAGCACCAACGGCGGCATGCGCCTGGTGGAGCCCGACCACGTGCTCAGCCTCATCCCCGAGCACGCCACCAAGGTCGGCTTCGTCGGCGCCGCGATCTCCGATCACCCGCAGCTGGTCGAGCTCCTCGACGCGGTCCACCGCTCTGGGCGAGGTGTGGGCGTCTCCTCCCTGCGCGCCGATCGCCTCGCACGCCGCCCGCGCATCGCCGAGCTGCTGCGCGCCTCGGGCGCCCGCACGCTCACCACCGCCTCCGACGCCGCCACCGAGCGCCTCCGCAAGACGCTGCGCAAGGGCGCCACCGAGGCCCTGCTGGAGGAGGTCGCCGCCCAAGCGGGCTCGCTGGGCTTTAAGACGCTCAAGATCTACATGATGCTGGGTGTACCTGGCGAAGAGGACGACGACATCGACGAGCTCATCGCCTGCACCAACCAGCTCGCGCGGCATGTGCACGTCGCGCTGGGGGTCGCGCCCTTCGTCTCCAAGCGCATGACCCCGCTCGATCAGCAGCCCTTCGCGGGCATCTCCGTCGTCGAGCGCCGGGTGAAGCGCCTGCAGAAGGGCCTCGACCGCAAGCGCGCCGAGGTCCGACCCACCAGCGCCCGGTGGGCCTGGGTCGAGCACGCCCTCGCGCAGGGGGACGCCGCCACGGGCGAAGCCGCCGCGCGCGCGGTGTTGGCGGGCGGACGCTTCGCGGACTACCGACGCGAGCTAGCGGAGCGCGGCCTGAGCGTCTAGTGTTGGGCCATGTGGTCACCTCCTACTCGCTCACTCTTGCTCCTCCTCGCTGCCTGCCGCCTCGAACCGGGGGCGCTCCCGTCGCCGGTAGACGCTGACGGCGACGGCTACGCGTCGGAGCTCGACTGCAACGACGACGACCCCGCCGCGTTTCCGGGCGCGACCGAGCGCTGCGACGGCGTCGACAACGACTGCAACAGCTTCGTGGACGACCGCGCCCACGACGGCGTGACCTACTTCGTCGACGCCGACGGCGACGGGCACGGCGACCCCGCCACAGCGCGCGTTGGCTGCACCCAGCCCGCGGGCACCGCCCTCGTCGGCGACGACTGCGACGACGCCAACGGCGACCTCTTCCCCGGCGCGCCCGAGGACGACTGCGCCGATCCTACCGACTACAACTGCGACGGCGCGGTCGGCTACGCGAACGAAGACGGCGACGCCTTCCCCGCCTGCCAGGAGTGCGACGACCACAACGCCGCCGTGTACCCAGGCGCCACCGAGCAGTCCTACAACGGCCTCGACGACGACTGCGATCCCAGCACCTTGGACGACGACCTCGACCGCGACGGCTTCCCCCTCGCTAGCGACTGCAACGACGCCGACGCCGCGATCTCCCCCGCCGCAGCCGAGCAGCCCTACAACGGCCTCGACGACGACTGCGACCCCAGCACCGTCGACGACGACCTCGACGGCGACGGCTTCCTCCTCGCTGACGACTGCGACGACGACAACGCGGCCGTCTCGCCTGCCGCCACGGAGCAGACCTACAACGGCCTCGACGACGACTGCGACCCCAGCACCCTCGACGACGACCTCGACCGCGACGGCTTCCCGCTCGCCAACGACTGCGACGACCAGAACGCCAGCATCAACCCAGGACACGCGGAGGTCTACTACAACGGCCTCGACGATGACTGCGCCACAAACACCGCCGACGATGACCAAGACGCCGACGGCAGCGTCGCCTACGCGATGGGCGGCGACGACTGTAACGACACCAACCCGGCCATCAGCGCCTGCGGCAGCGACCCGTCCGCGGCGCTCCCGACCTGCCTCGACATCCACACCGTCAGGCCGTCGGCGCCGGACGGACAGTACTGGATCGACCCCGCGAGCACCGGCGCGGTGCACGTCGGCTGCGACATGACCACGAGCGGCGGCGGATGGACCGAGGTCGCCTACAGCGCGGACCTCGCCTATATCCCACACTTTTTCGCATCCGACCAGCGCAGGTGGCTAAACGACGACCTGAGCTTGGTGCTCCCGGACGCGACCATCAACGCGCTGCGAGCGCGCTCCACCGAGGGCCGCCAGACCTACGTCGGCCGCTGCAACGGCGTGCTCCACTACTACTACGCGAGCAAAAAAAACTGGGATTACGCCTTCGCGTTCCGCATGCACACGGGCGCTGAGACGCCGTTCGGCCAGTCCTACGCCCCCTACGACGTCACCGTGCCGCAGGACGGCTGCGCGGGGAACGGCGGCGAGCTCGGGCTGCTGCAGAACGCCACCGTCTTCGAGCTGCGCTCGCTGCACCTGCCCGTCATCAACGTGCAGTCGCGCGACAACGGCGACGCGGCGGAGTTCTTTGGGTCGCCGCTCACCGACAACCCGGCCTGGCTGCGGTAGCTAGGAGCCCGAGAGCTCCTGGAAGCCAGGCAGCTGCGAGAGGTCGGGCACGACCACGATCTCGATGCGCCGATTGGCGGCCTTGCCCTCTTTGGTGCGGTTGGTGTCCACCGGCCGGAACTCGCCGAAGGACGCCGCCGAGATGCGGTCCGCGGGCATGCCGGCGGCGATCATCTGCTGCACGACGCCGATGGCGCGCGCGGCGCCGAGGTCCCAGTTGCTGGGAAACTGCGCCGAACCAACCGGCACATTGTCGGTGTGGCCCTCGATCTGAAACTCGCGGTTCGGGATGCTCGCGAGGATCTGCGCGACGCTAGAGACGGCGTCTTGCCCGTCCTTGCGCAGCGTCGCCGAGCCCGACGGGAAGAGGATGTCGGTCGCCATCGCGACGACCATGCGGCCGTTGACGATCTTCACCTTGAGGGTGCCCGCGTCGATCATCGACTGGAAGCGCCCGACGAGGTCGCGGTACTCGTTCATGCGGGCCTCGGTCTGCGCTTTGCGGGCTTCAAGCTCGGCGAGCGCCTGCTTCATGCGCTCGACCTCGCCCTGCAGGCCCTGCTGGTTGGCGACGGCGCGCGCCTTCTCATCGGTCACCTGCTCCAGCGTGGCCTGGGCCTGCTCAAGCTCCGACTGCAGGCGCTTCTTGGAGCCATCTAGCGCCGAGACCTCGCCTTCCAGCTGGAGGATGGTGCCATCCCGCTCCGCGACCTGCGCCTGCAGCGAGGCGCGCGTCTGCTGAAGCTCCTCGTCGAGCGCGAGGTACTTGCCCTTCGGCACACAAGCGGTGCTGAGCGCGAGCGCGGCAAACACGTAGACTGGGCGCATCCTTCCTCCAAGCTGAAACAGTGCGAGTCGCTATCGGCTGCAGCCCTCGCGGGCGACTCAGCGACGTGGCAGCGGGTGCCGCGCCGCCGCTTCCTGGGTCATGGGGGCGGGGTGCGCCAGGATCCAGGCCGCGCGACGGCGCACCACGCGCGACGACGGCGTCCATCGCGCCGGCGCCGGGAGCATCGCCGCGAGGGTGGCCGCTTGATCGCGCGTCAGCTTCGGCGCTGGCCGACCAAACCAGTGGCGCGCCCCGGCCTCCACGCCAAAGACGCAAGGGCCCGTCTGCGCGATCGACAGGTAGACCTCCAAGATGCGGTCCTTGGGCACGATGAGCTCGAGCCACAGCGTGTACCAGGTCTCGAGCCCCTTTCGCACCCAGCTGCGGCCTTGCCATAAGAAGGCGTTGCGCGCGACCTGCTGGCTGATCGTGGACGCGCCGCGCACCTTTCCGCCAGCTTGGTTCGCGTCCCACGCGATCGCGATCGCCTCCCAGTCGAAGCCGTGGTGGGCGTAGAAGCGCTGGTCCTCGCTGCTCACGAAGACGAGCGGCACATGCGCCGGGAGCTCCGCGAGCGCGACGTCGCCGCGCTCAGGCCAGACCGCGCCGCACTGGCCCAGCATGGTCAGGGTGATGGGCGGCGTCGCGTAGCGCAGCGCCACACACTGCACAGCGGGTACGGCGCAGGCGAGCACCGCGAGGACGCCTAAGAGTTGGAGGGCCCGCCGCAGCACGCGCCGGAGGTCGATGTTCACACGCATCGCTATCGCGCGCTCCCTGCGCAACCATGGGGCGAGCGCGCGCCGGGTGGGGAGGGCGAGCGCGGCAATCTTGCCGCACATGGTCTGAGCGCGCCCGCAGCGCGGGCCTCTGGCTTTGGCACGGGCCTTGCTTTGTACCCGTGTGAACAACCCAGGAGATCCTACCGATGGTCAATCAGCTTCAGAAGGACATCATCAAGGCCGTTGAGCTCATGGCTGTGGCGTTCATCCTCAGCGTCGAGACGGCTGGCTTCTTGGGGATCACCCTCTACGCCGTGTCCTAAGCTCCATCGGCTCCCACGATCGCGGCGCCCCCCCGGGGGCGCTTTTTTTTTGCCGGCGATCCGCGATCCACTTTGGCGATCCGATCCGAAGAAGCTGCATTGCGAGCGCTTTCGAGACAAAAAGTTGGGGCGGATCCAAAAAAAGTGGAATCACGCTTGACGCGACCGAGGGCGTGGTTCAAAGTGGTGACCGAGTGGGAGCTCTCCGGCCCTCTCTGATTCGAGCGCTACGGCAGCATTTTAAACCCGTGCGCTCGGGTGTCGCCTCCCTCTGACGCTGCCAGGAGGGGACAGAACTTGGGGAATTTAGAGGACCGACAATATGCCAACTGAAGAACTGTTTGGTGCTTACAACTTCTTGCTCGAGATTTCGGGCATCACCGGCGACTCCAAGACCATCGTCGGCGGCTTCAAGAGCGTGTCCGGCATGGACTCCGAGACTGAAGTCATCGAGTTCAAGCAGGGCAACGATCGCGTCGTCCGCAAGAAGCCGGGTCGCACCACCTACGCCAACATCGTCCTCGAGCGCGGCTACACCGCGACCGACGACCTCTGGACCTGGCGCAACAACATCGAGAAGGGCATCATCGACCGCCGCAGCGGCTCGATCATCGTCCTCGACCAGGACCTGACCACCGAAGTCGCGCGCTACAACTTCTACGAAGCATGGCCCGCAAAGTGGTACGTCCCCGATATGGACTCGGACTCCTCGGCCATGGCCATTGAGAAGATCGAGCTCGCCATCGAGAAGGTCGAGCGCGCTAAGTAAGCTCTCGTTGTTCTCTTTTCAGAGCCCCCCTCAGCCCAGCTGAGGGGGGCTCTGTCGCGTTTGGGATATGCAAACCACCTCCTCTCGCCCCACCCTCACCCTGGCGCTCCTCGGCGCTACCGCCCTCGGCTGCTCGGGGATCTTTGGCCCGCGCGTGGACGAGCTCACCGTGACCGCCGATCCCTGCGGCGGCTGGGAGCTCGCGGTGCCGGTCTTCGCCCACGGCGAGCGCGCGCAGGTCCTGCTCGACGGCGTGCCCGTGCTCGACACGATGGTGCGCGATCAGGTCACCCTGCGCGCGAGCGGCCTGGCGCCCCCCGGCTTGCATCAGGTCGAAGTGAGCGTCGCGAGCGTCTCGCGCTCGGCGATCTTCACCGTCGACGAGCCGCCCATCGCGCTTCGCGTCGCCCCTGCGGGCGAGCTCATCGCGGGCTTCCCCGGTCAGGTGAGCGTCTCACTCGACACCCTCTGCGCCCAGGTCGTGCCGCTTGAGGTGTCGGCGTGGAGCTCAAGCGGTCCCCCCACCTCGGTGGCGCTGCGCCTCCACGAGCGCGTCCTGCTGCCCGTACGCTTGGACGCCGCGGGCGAGCAGCGTCAGCGCTTCGTGGCCCGGTCGGACAGCACCCAGCTCGCTGCGGCGGACGTGGTGCTCGCGGTGCGCGCGCCCTCCGCCACCGAGCTCCGCACGATGGACCGCGATGGCGACGGCTCCAAGGGCGAGGCCTTCGGCGGCGATGACTGCGACGACAGCGACCCCGCCGTGCACCCCGGCGCCGACGAGGCCGCCGAGGCAAACGGCCGCGACGACGACTGCGACGGCACGATCGACGAGGAAACGATCGCCTACGATGATGACGGCGACGGCTTCTCAGAGCAGCAAGGCGACTGCAACGACGCGGACGCCGGCCGCTACCCGGGCGCCCCCGAGCTCCCCGACTGCCGCGACCAAGACTGCGACGGCCAGATCGACGAGGGCGCCCCCGCCGGTGGCGACGACCGCGAGTTCGAGCCGAATGACCGCAAAGCGGACGCCTTCGACCTACACACCGACGACGTCGGCTCGTTCACGCGCACCCTCGCCCTGCGCACCAGCTCATCAACCGACGAGGAGTGGTTCAGCTTCTTCAGCCGCGACGACGACTGGGACCTCTGGCACATCGACATCACGATGGAGCAGATGTCCGACGTCGGCGCCTACGAGCTCACCCTGTTCCGCGAGGGCCAGCAGAAGCGCACCCTCATCGTCCACGAGCGCGAGGGCATCCACCGCCTCGGCACCTTCTTCCAAGACGGCACCGGCCACTGGTCCTTCAGGCTGCGGCCGCTCCAGGTGCCCAAGGGCTGCCCAGCGCTCGTGCACGTGTCCTCGGGGTAGAGGTCGCGGATGGAGGACGAGCGGAATAGAGGAGGCGTCCGCTCCCATAGCTCAGCTGGATAGAGCACCGGCCTTCTAAGCCGGCGGTCACAGGTTCGAACCCTGTTGGGGGCGCCACTTTGCGAAGGCGGACCAAGACCGCGCTATTACGTGGTTTAAGCGCCAATACCCCTGTACTCAGTCGCCGCCGAAGACCAGCACCCCAGTGGAGCGCCAGACCACAAGAGTTGTACACTCCACCGCCTGTGGTAAACAACTCTTGTGCATGACGACCCCACGACACACGAAGCGATCCGAACCGCCGCGGCGAAGGACCAGCTCTGGCGCGCCGCCGACCTTGGCGTCCCAGCCGATGCCATGTCCCGCATGTCCCGAGAAGGCGCGCTCGATCGGATCCTACCCGGCGTCTACCTCGGCTCACAGCACCCCCACCACCCCCTCACCGAAGCTGCGGCGTGGACGTTGAAGCACCCCCAGGCCGTGACCTGCCTGCTCACGGCCGCCCTCTACCACGACCTCACGGACGCCTTCGCCGGCGGAACCTGGCTCTACGTGCCCAAGGGTTCGTCGCCCCCACGCAGTACCGTAGCGCAAGTGCACGTCGTCCAGACCACGCCCACGTACATCGCGGTGGAGCACGACGACCTGTACGACATCGTCACCGTCGCTGTGCACGGCGTTCGGGTGCGCTTGACCGGTCCCAACCGCACCACGCTCGACCTGTGGCGGTATCCAGGCCGCGTCTCTGCCGAGCACGCCCTCGAGGCGCTCCGTCGTCGCGTCAGAGCCGAGGACTTTCGCGTGCCCGCCTTCGCCCGACTCGCCCGCCGCCTCCACGTGTGGCCCAAGGTCGAGCCCGTCATGCAAGGGCTGGTGCTTCGATGACGAAGGACAAATCCAAGTCCGTTCACCAGCTCGTCGGGAATCGCGGGAGCGAGCGTGGTCTGAGCCGCGAGGATGCCTTCACGGCCTACGTCATGGATCGCCTGCTGTACCGCCTTTGGCGTTCTCGGCATGCGAAGGAGTTCTACCTCAAGGGCGGTCTGCTGGTAGCAAACCTCGTCGTTCCCCCCGCCAGCCGCAAACGCGGTAAAGTCTCCTCTGAACAGAGCGGGCGCTCTCCGTGCTCGTGCTCCACGAACCTGAGCGCATGGCCTCCGTGACGACCTCTCCGTCCACAATGCAACTCGAAGGCCAGCACCTCGACCACAAGTCGCTGAGGGTGGTCGTTGCACGGCCGACTGGGCCGAGCTCGCCAAAGACTGCGTCGCCTTCGCCAACGCCGCTGGTGGCCAGCTCATCATTGGCATCGAGGACGGCGAGAGCAGCCCCCCGAGCAGCCAGCGCGTCACGCCATCCCTCGTCGACCGCGTCCGCAAACGCATCGGGGAGCTGACCGTCAACGTGCAGGTCCAGCCGGAGATCCGCCGCGCCGACAACGGCGCTGAGGTCCTCATCGTCCACGTACCTCGGGCACATGGGGTCGCATCTACCAGCGACGGTCGCTACTTCCTCCGCGTCGGCGACCAGAGCCAGCCGATCGTCGGCGACAATGTGCTTCGGCTCGCCTCTGAGCGGCCTCAAGTGCCGTGGGAGACCCTCACCCACCTCGGCGTCGCCCGTGACGCGGCAGCGGCCGACAAGCGCCACCTCCTCATCGAGGGCCTCCGACGGTCCGAGCGCGTGAAGGGCTCGGTCAAAGAGAAGTCCGACCACGAGCTGCTCGACCACTACGGGCTCACCGCTGGCGCCCTCCTCACCAACCTCGGCGTGCTGCTGGTGGGCACCGCAGCGGACCGCGCGCGGCTGGGAAGCGCCCCTGTCGTACAGGCGCTCAAGTACGACGCCGAGGGCATCAAGGTCGACAAGCACGTATGGGACGATCACGCGCTCTCCCCCGTCGAGCTGTTGGACGCCGTCTGGGAGGCCGTGCCGGACTTTCGCGAGCGCTATGAGGTACCCGACGGCATGTTCCGCTCCGTGGTACCCGCGTACGAGGAGGTCGTCGTACGCGAGCTGCTCGTGAACGCTCTTGTACACCGGCCCTACACACAGCGGGGCGACATCTTCCTCAACCTGCACCCCGACAAGCTGGAGGTCGTGAACCCCGGGCGCCTGCCCCTCGGCGTGACCCCCGCGAACATCCTGCACGCGAGCCGACGGCGAAACGATGGGCTCGCGCGGGTGTTTCACGACCTCGGGCTTATGGAACGCGAAGGCAGCGGCTTTGATACGCTGTACGAGCGCCTGCTAGCCACTGGGCGTACCGCGCCCGAAGCGCGCGAAGGCGTCGACTCCGTCCACATCGTCGTGTCACGGCGCGTGGTTCACGCTGGCGTCGTCCGGCTGATCACCGAGGCCGACCAGCGGCACCAGCTCACACAACGCGAGCGCATCACCCTCGGCCTGCTCGCTCAATCGGAGGGCCTGACCGCGGACGAGCTCCTCGCGCGGCTGGGACACGCAGAGGCCGACCAGCTCAAGCCGTGGCTGGGCAACCTCGTTGAGCGCGGGCTGGTGGCCCAGACCGGGCGCACGAAGGGCACGCGCTACTTCGTCCCGCCAGACCTCCTGCGTGCGTCTGGACTGGACGCGCAGACCACGCTGCGACGGGTGCAACCTCACCGACTACGAGCCTTAATCCTAGAGGATCTCGAACGCTACCCCGACTCATCGAGCACCGAGGTCCACCAGCGCGTCGGGCCCGAGATCCCGGAGCGCTCCTTCCGACGCAGCCTGAAGGAGCTCGTCGACGCCGGCCAAGTGGCGTCGACCGGAAAGACGCGCTCCACCCGATACCGCGCCCATCCTGCATTCGGCCACGGTGATGGGTTTGGCCAATAACGCAAAGCCAGCAACCGCCGGCTAGCGTAATTAGCACCTGGCTTTTTTTCGGCCACGACGGCACAATATGCCGAATGTGGGCCTACTCGACCTCGACATACCGTCGAGTCACAGCGGTCGCACCCGCGGCGCCTCACCCGCCCCCAACCCGCTCCACCCACACTCGCAACACCCCAGATTCCCCCATCTGTTTCAGCACGACCCGCGCGTCTCGGTCCTCCCCGAGCCTCCTCATGCCGTTCAGCAGAGGGCGCCACTTTGCGAAATCGGCTTCATCTGGCGCTATTACGGCGTTAAAGGCCACATCTTGGCAGTCTCGCCAAACTCGCGGGGGCCGAACGCGCCGCTCGTCGTGGGCGCTCGGCGAGGTATCGCAGCAGTCAGCGCATCCGTCCCCGGGCGGCGCGCGCCCGAGACCCGGCTAGGCGATTGGCGGCTGGAACGTGACCACGGCGGGCATCCAGATCACGCGGTCGCGCATCACGGTGAGCTGGTTGCCCTCCAACGGCAGTCCGTTTCGGGCGAGCTCCCCGATCAGCTCCGACACGCGGGCCGTGTAGAGCGCGCGGTCCACCTGCACGTCGACAGCTCGCGTGGGGTCGAGCGAAGGCACCGCCATCGACGCCACGACCTGCCTTCGGTCCACGATCACGATGACCCGCTCAGCCGCGGCCGGGTGGAGCGCAAAGGTCGCCTCGGCGAGCTCTCTCGCAATCGCGTTGCTGAACCGCTTGGGGCGAGGTCGGAGCCAATCGAAGATTCCCATGAACCTTGATATCGGGCGCCCCGGACCTCGACAACTACGCCGGCGAGTACAGCATCATCACGCCGACAGAGATGGGCCAAGCGATGGTCGACACCCTCGGGGCCGACGCCGCGCTCACCCAAGTGCCCGCCGCGGCGCACTACAGGATGGCCGACAATCCCGCGGTATTCGGCGAAGGTGTGCGACAGCTGATCGATCGCTTGTAATGACCGAGGCCGCACGCGCACCCACACGAGCCCCCATCGTGTAGGCTCTCGGTCACACAACCTAGGAGCCACCATGTCCAAGATCGCGCCGTGCATCTGGTTCAACGACGAGGCCGAGGCCGCAGCGCTGTTCTACACCTCGCTCTTCGCCGATGGACGGATCGTGTCGGTCAGCCGCTATGGCGCAGACATGCCCTTCCCCGAGGGCATGGCGATGATGGTGGAGTTCACCCTCGCCGGGCAGCGCTTTCAAGCGCTCAACGGCGGCCCGCAGTTCCCGCACACCGAGGCCTTCTCGCTCTCGGTGCGCTGCGAGGACCAGACCGAGGTCAACCGCCTGTGGGCGGCGCTCACCGACGGCGGCAGCGGAGGCCAGTGCGGCTGGCTCAAGGATCGCTTTGGTGTCTCCTGGCAGATCGTGCCCGACGCCCTCGTCATCATGCAGAAGTCGGGCGACCCCGTCGCCTCGGGCCGCATGTTCCAGGCGATGCTCGGCATGAGCCGCTTGGAGGTCGCCCAGCTGGAGCGCGCCTTCCAGGGCGCGTGAGGCCGAACGCGATAGCGGGCGCGCGGAGAGCCCATCCGTGCGCCACTGGAAGGTCATCGACGCCGCCGTCACCCCCGAAGCGGGCACGCTCACGCTGCTGCAAGGGGGCGACGCCTTTGTGATCCGCGCCGACGGCGAGGACCTCATGACCAGCCGCCTGCACGGCTCCGAGGAGGTCCTCGCCGAGGTCGCGCGGCCCACGCGCCCCGACGCGCGGGTGTTGGTTGGTGGCCTCGGCATGGGCTTCACCCTGCGCGCCGCCCTTGACGGCGTCGGCCCCGAAGCGCACGTCACGGTCGCTGAGCTGCTCCAGGCCGTCGTCTTGTGGAATCACGGCCCGCTTGGGCCCCTCGCCAGCCACCCCCTCGACGACCCCCGCGTCCACGTCCACGTCGGCGACGTTCGCGCGCTGCTGCGGCCCGGCGCCGGGCCCTGGGACGCCGTGCTGCTGGACGTCGACAACGGCCCCGCCGCCTTCACCCAGGTCGGCAACGACGCGCTGTATAGCCTCGCGGGCCTCAAAGCCGCCCGCGCGGCGATGCGCGCTGGCGGGCGCTTCGCCGTCTGGTCGGCCTTCGAGGACGATGGCTTCGCGCGCCGCCTCGGCCAAGCGGGCTTCGCCGTGCAAACCCACGCGACGCGCGCACGACGCGGCGGCGGCAGCCGGCACTGGGTCTACGTGGGACAGGCGCCGTAGCGACGACAGCAGAACGACAGCGGCGAGTTGCGACGAATCGGGCTAGAATCCCGGCGTCGAACGGGTCCATCCCCCCGTCGCGAGGCCACGATGCTCCGCTACTCCCCGCTGCTCCTCCTTGCGCTCTTCGGCTGCGAGCCGCCCGACGTCAACGACACCGACACCGGCAGCGGCGGCACCGACACGCAAGTCCCCGCCGACACCGACGGCGACGGCCTCTCGGACATCGACGAGGCCACCCTCGGCACCGATCCCGACCTCGCCGACACCGACGGCGACGGCCTCTCCGACGGCCAAGAGGTGTCGCTCTACCGCACCGATCCGCTCGCCCTCGACACCGACGGCGACGGCCTCGACGACGGGCACGAGCTCAACGACTCCCTCACCGACCCCCTCGTGGCAGACTCGGATGGCGACGGCCTCTCCGACGGCGACGAGCTCAACGACTCGCTCACAAACCCCCTCGTCGCCGACACCGACGGCGACGGCCTCGACGATGGGCACGAGCTGAACAACACGCTCACCGACCCGCGCGTCGCCGACACCGACGAAGACGGCCTCTCCGACGGCGAAGAGGTCATCGTGTACGCCAGCGACCCGCTCCTCGCCGACTCCGATGGCGATGGCCTCTCCGACGGCGAAGAGGTCTTTGACTTCTTCACCGATCCCTCCGTCGTTGACACCGACGGCGACGGCCTCAGCGACCCCTTTGAGCTCAACGAGTCCCACACCGACCCCACCCGCGCCGACACCGACGGTGACGGTCTGTACGACGGCTATGAGCTGAATGACTCGCTCACGGACCCGCTCGTGCCCAACGTCGACGCCGACAAGGACGGCTTCTGGTCGACCAATGACTGCGACGACCTCAACGCCGACGTGAACCCTGGCGCGACCGAGGTCCCCTACAACGCCGTCGACGAGGACTGCGACCCCACCACCCTCGACGACGACCTCGACCAGGACGGCTTCGTCTTCGCGGACGACTGCAACGACGCCGACGCAAGCATCCGCCCCGACGCGACCGAGGTCCCCTACAACGCCGTCGACGACGACTGCAGCGCGACCACCCTCGACGACGACCTCGACCAGGACGGCTTCCTCAAGGCGGCCGACTGCAATGACGCCGACGCCAACATCAACCCCGGCGCGACCGAGGTCCCCTACAACGCCGTCGACGACGACTGCAGCGCGACCACCCTCGACGACGACCTCGACCAAGACGGCTTCGTCTTCGCC
>Ga0210044_10005669_pt1 | contig 16772 bp, 15 predicted proteins | sample CryGey13umfilter_2_FD_183959 | JGI IMG/M metagenome (GOLD analysis project Ga0210044, IMG submission 183959) | Groundwater microbial communities from aquifer in Utah, USA - Crystal Geyser 4/9/14 3 um filter (SPAdes) (version 2) | ecosystem: Environmental > Aquatic > Deep subsurface >...
GAATCGTGCCTTCCCTGGGATGGGATAATGCCAGATAGGCACTTTGACTGGCCATGGCCGTTGCTTCGGCGAATTGGGTTGTTGACAGTTTGGCTTTTCCGGCGACCGCCTCAGCGAAACCCTGAAAAAATTGGGCTAGAATGGCACCGGAATTACCCCGGGCGTTGTCAATTGCAGCGTTGGCGACCTCCTGACTGAGCTCACCTAAGGGCAGGTACAAATGGGTCTGCATGCGTTCCGCAATACCCATAAGCGTGTAGGCCATGTTGGTGCCGGTATCGCCATCCGGAACCGGGAAAACATTGATTTTATTCAAATAATCCTGGTTGTCGAGAATATTCTGAATTCCAGCGTAAAGTACACGGTACAGTCTGCGTCCATCCAGATAAGCAATTTTCATCTATTTCTCCGATTGAGGGGGTAGTATACGATTAAATATCACTGCAACAAAACCGGATTCATGAGAGAATTTAACCTGAATAAATTTGGGAAAAGCATAGACCTCAAAAAATATATTTTCTATATTCGCCAGCGTTGCAAAACTCCGGTACGCTTTTTGAAGACAACCTTGCCGTCAGCTAATGTGCGCGGATGCTTTAGCTGTAGGATCGTTGAAATTCAAGGAATCCTGACCAGAGAAAAATATAACAGGAGGCAAAATGTCCTTAACCATTACTGAAGAATGCATCAACTGTGGTGCCTGTGAGCCCGAATGCCCGAATGAAGCAATTTATGAAGGCGAAGAGATTTACGAAATCGATCCGGAAAAATGTACTGAATGCAAAGGCCACTTCGACGAATCCCAATGCGTAGAGGTTTGTCCGGTTGATTGTATTCCTGTCGGCAAAGTAGAGTCTGAAGAAGTTTTAATGGAGCGTTACCATCGTTTGACTGGCAAATAAGCACCGCTTCAACAAATCTATTTAAAAGCCCTGGTAATTTTTTCTTACCGGGGCTTTTTTGCGTTCTCAAAGCTGAGGAAAGTTTTTCTACAATGACCATCCAGCCCCTCGACGCCATTTTTTTCAATCGGTTTTGAACTTCAATTCCCACGAGCCGTCGTCTATATTCGGGTCGAAAATGAAATACACATGCGAGGAGCAAAATTTTGAATAAAGAACAAGTCCTGAAGCTATTAGAGGATGTGAAATATCCCGGTTTCAGTCGAAATATTGTGTCATTCGGAATGATACGGAACCTATTTATTGATGACAACTCGGCCAAAGTGGAATTGAACATCACATCCGCCGATGACACCATTAAATCCCAAATTAAGCAAAATGTTGAATCCAAATTGCGTGATGCTGGATTCCAGACGGTCAGCGTTTTGATCACTGGTGAAGAACTAACCGGACAGCCTGCAGCGGCGAGTTCGCAAATGGCTGAACAGGGATTATTGCCATCCGTGAAATACACAATCGCCGTTGCCAGCGGTAAAGGTGGTGTTGGGAAATCCACCGTCGCAGCAAATCTGGCGGCGGCATTGATGACCCAAGGGTATCATGTTGGATTGCTCGATTTGGATGTTTACGGTCCAAGTTTACCCATGACCATGGGTGTTTCAGAAGTTCCCAAAGTTTTACCGGGAAACAAACTCCTGCCCATTAAAAAGTATGGCATGGAGCTCATGTCCTTCGGGTTTATCCTGGGTGATGACTCCCCCGTAATTTGGCGTGGTCCCATGGTGGCAAAACTTGTCACGCAGTTTTTGAACGATGTTCAGTGGGGTGATCTGGATTTTCTGATCATGGACCTGCCACCCGGCACTGGTGATGTCCAATTGACCCTGGTTCAAAAATTAGCACTCACGGGTGCAATCATCGTCACCACCCCTCAGGACTTGGCCTTGTTAGATGTCCAGCGCGGTGCGAATATGTTCAGTAAGGTGAACACCCCCGTGCTGGGTATCATTGAGAACATGAGTTATTATGTCTGTGTGAATTGTGGGCACCATGCAGAAATATTTTCCAAGGGTGGTGGTGAACGCGAAAGTCAGCGGATGAATGTACCACTACTGGGGCGCATACCTTTGAATGAGATGGTCATGCAGGCTGGCGAAGATGGGGAGCCACTGGCGATTCACCATGGCGATTCTGAAATTGCTCAGGAATTTGGTCGAATTGCTGACCAGATAACGCAGATGGTTATTCGATAAGATGATGAATCATGCAAAGTCCGCAAAATTAGTCGAGGTCAAATAATGGTATCTGAAATAATGGTAATGGAAGCATTAAAGCAATGTTTCGACCCTGAAATTCCTGTTAATGTGGTTGATCTGGGTTTGATCTATAGTGTCCAGATTGAGGGTAGTAACGTTGACATCCAAATGACGCTGACGGCTAAAGGTTCCCATGTCCTCCTATATCAGCGAAGACGCCCAATCGAAAGTTTTGGCCGTAGACGGAGTGGAACATGTTCAGGTGAATATCGTCTGGGAACCCCGTTGGTCTCCGGATATGATCACACTGGAAGGTCGCCGTAAACTGGGGATGGAATAAGCTGGATTTGAGGGGCAGACTCACCCCGCCAACTCGCTTGACAGGGGATGAGCCTGCGTCTATATTGCCGCGCTTTTGGGCACAGATAAATAAGAACGAATGAATCAGACTATCGAATCATTAAAATCAGAAATTTTGGCCCAGGGCAACCTCCCGAATCACATCGCTATCATTATGGATGGGAATGGACGCTGGGCGAAACAGCGCGGTCTGCCGCGGGTGGCAGGACATTCTGAAGGCATTAAATCTGTACGCGTCGTGACGCGTTTATGCGGTGAAATGGGTGTGAAATACCTGACACTTTTCACCTTCTCAAGTGAAAACTGGCAGCGACCCCGCCTGGAAGTCTCAGCTCTGATGCAACTGTTGCTGGAGACCATCAACCATGAAGTTGAGGATTTAGATCGGAACAATGTTCGGCTCTCAGTCATTGGACGCTTAATGGATTTACCTGAAGCACCGCGACGCGGGATGGAGCAAGCCATCCAACGGCTCTCGAAGAACACGGGACTTGGATTGAACCTGGCATTGAGTTATGGTTCCAGACAGGAAATCCTGGATGCGGTGAATCAAATCAGCCAGGATGTTGCTGATGGAAAAATTAAGCCAGGTGAAATCACCGCGGACTTATTCAGCAAAAAACTTTATACGGCTAACCTGCCGGATCCGGATTTACTCATCCGTACCAGTGGTGAGGCGCGCATCAGCAATTTTTTACTATGGCAGATGGCCTATACAGAAATGTATATCACGCCTGATTATTGGCCAGCCTTCAGAGAGTATGAACTTCTGCTGGCGATCAAGGATTTTCAGAAGCGTGAACGACGATTTGGCAAGGTAAGCGAACAACTAATTCATTAAGCATTTAACGAAAAGCAACTAATCAATATGTGGCATTCCCCTAAGAAAATCCTTGTGCTTTTAATCAGTCTTATGGTCGTGTGCAATCTTTCCGGCCAGGCTGCGAAGGTTAAAATTTTCAATATTACCGTCGTGGGGAATAAAACCGCATCGCCAGATGTCATTATTCAGAATTCGGGTCTCAAAGTCGGTACTGACATTAACGCTGACGCCTTTGGGGATGCTGTCCGTCAATTGTGGAATTTGGGACTTTTTTCTGACATCAAGTTGGTGGCTGACAGGCAAACACCGGAGGGCATTTACCTGATCATTTCCGTGGAAGAATATCCGCGAATGGATGAACTTGTCCTGAAGGGCAATAAAAAAATAAAAAATGATGACATCGAGGAGGAGCTCAAACTCTATCCCGGACAGGTTCTTTCACCCAATGCCGTTTATGAAGCCCAAAATAAAATCAAAACAATGTATCTGGATAAGGGCTATTTGCTCGCTGAAATAACACCGGCAACATTTGAAGGCGAAAAAGAGAATACGCGGGGTATCCAGTTCGACATTGAAGAAGGTAAAAAAGTCAAAGTTTACACCATTGATTTTGTGGGCAACACCCAGATGAGTGATCGCAAACTGCGTGGTAAAATGGAAAAAATCAAGCAGGAGCGATGGTGGAAATTTTGGGCAGAATCCGAATACAATCAGGACAACCTGAGCGCTGACGAATCCAGACTGGTGGATTATTACAAGTCCAAAGGTTACCGCGATGCCGAGGTAATTCGTGATAGCATCTATTACTCTGATAACAAGAAGCGCATGTTTATTGAGGTAGATGTGCACGAAGGTGCGCAATACAAATATGGCGATGTTTCCATTTCGGGGAACACCCTCTTTCCCACAGAAAATATGCTGAAAGCTTTGGGCATCCAGCGTGGTGATATTTACGATGCCGAAAAACTTGCTGAAAAAATTGAGACGAATTTGCGCGGTCCCTATATGGATCGTGGGTATTTGTATGTCCAGGTCAATCCCGTGGAGATTCCGGTTGCAGTGGATACGGTCAATTTGAAAATAGATGTGGTTGAGTATAGTCCTGTCAAGGTTCGTCAGATCAATATTGTTGGGAATGACAAAACCAAAGAAAATGTCATCCGGCGGGAATTACGCGTTTTCCCCGGTGACCAATTCAGTCGTACCGCGCTCATGCGTAGCCAGCGCGAAATCATGATTTTAAATTATTTTAATAATGTCGTCCCGGATGTTTTGCCTGTGGATGATGATGAAATTGATCTGGAGTTTTCAGTAGAAGAAAAACAGACAGGAATGGCGACCGCCAGTGCTGGTTACAGCGAACGCGATGGCTTGATTGGTACCCTTGGCATGCAGTTCCCGAACTTTCTGGGGAACGGTCAGCAGCTTTCATTTAACCTACAACGCGCCTACAGTTACCGCTCATTTTCCATTAGTTTCACCGAGCCCTGGCTATTTGACACACCAAACCTGCTGGGTGTATCGTTGTTTGACACAGACCGTAGCCGTGGGGATTTGAACAGCTATTTTGGGAGTACATCCTCAAGTTATTCCTATACACCCTACGATATGCATTCCACCGGTGGATCACTGACATTTGGCAGGCGATTCAGGTGGCCTGACAATTATTTCCGTGGTCGCTGGATATTCCAGGCGATGCGTAACACCTATGACCTGACGAAGGTCTACGATTGGTCCATATTCGACCAGGTCAACCCAGCCCACCTGGAAAAAACCTCAGGGATCAGTCTGCGGCAGGTGATCTCACGCGATTCACGGAATGCACCAGAATTTCCAACCGAAGGTTCAGTTTTGAATTTGACCTCGACTATCAGCGGTGGTTTCATGGGCGGGAATGAAAGTTTCGTCAAACAGGAAGCGAACCTGGAATGGTTCAGCCCCATGGGCAATGAGAACATTACCTGGCGAAATTTTGCTGAACTGGGATACTTAAGTGCCATTGACGACGATATTGCCCATATCATTCCCTACGATGAATACTTCTTCATGGGTGGTGCCGGTCTGATCTGGGGTTCGGCTTTGCGCGGTTATCCCGAGCGATCGGTGGGGCCGTCCTCGACCTCGGGAATTTGGTATGGTGGTAAAAGTTTATTCAAGGTAACCAGCGAACTTCGGTTTAAACTATCGCCGAACCCGTTGTTATTCCTTCTGGTCTTTGCTGAAGCTGGAAATACCTGGCGGGATTGGAATGAGACGAACTTCTACGATCTGAAACGTTCGGCGGGAATTGGTGGTCGAATTATCATGCCACCGATTGGTTTATTGGGAATTGACCTGGGGTGGGGCTTTGATCGCCCATCATTGGGGTTATCACAGACAAGTTGGAAATCACCCGAAGTGCACTTCATCTTTGGGCAACAGTTTTAGAGATACTACACACAAGGAGGGACCGTGTTGGGTCGTAAATCAACAATATTGCTGGCACTTGGGTTGTTTTGGGTTAGTAGCGTTTCCGCACAGAAACTGGGCTACATCAACTCAGAGGTCATTCTGAACGAGTTTGAAGAGTTTCGTGAAGCACAGAGCAAACTTGAAGTTGAGGGCAAGCGGATTCAGGATCAATACTATGCCATGGCAGGTCGTTTGGATAGTCTTCAACAAGAGTATGAACGCCAAAAATTTATCATGACGGAAGCGAACCGGAAGGCAAAAGAGACTGAGATCAAGTCATTAAGTGATCAACTGCGTCAGTTTCAGGTCGAGAAATTAGGTCCACAGGGTGAGATTTACCAAAAGCAGCAGCAAATCGCCGCACCTATTCTGGATAAAATCAATAAGGCGATCAAAAAAGTCGGCCTGGATTATGGATACGATTTTATTTTCGACACGGTTCAGGGTAACATTCTGTACGCCAAAGATTCCTACGATCTCACGAATGTCGTTTTGAATGAATTACGTAAAGGTGGAGCGAAATAAGTTTTGGCCATGAATCTCCTGGCCATAGCCCAAGCCTTAGAGGGTAATCTCGAGGGCGACGGGTCGCTCACAATCACGCGTGTTAGCGAAATTCATTCGGCACACACCGGTGAGATTTCGTTTATTGCCAACCCGAAGTATCGAAAATTTTCCGAGACCACAAAAGCATCCGCGCTGATTGTTTCGACAGATCTGGATATTGACTTTCCCAATCTGATTCGAATGGATGATCCTTACGCCGGCATGGTTAAAGCGCTCTATCTCCTGAATCACAAACCTCGGGTGCCGAAAGCTGGTGTTCACACAACGGCGGTAGTAGCACCATCAGCCAGGATCGCACCAACAGCCGAAATCGGACCTTATGTGGTCATTGGGCGTGAGGCTGTCATTGGAGATAGCACGATTATCGAAAGTCATACAACGATCGGTGATGGAACCAGAATTGGCAGCGATTGCTGGATTCACCCAAATGTTTCCGTCTATGACAGGATGTTGATGGGAAATCACGTGGAGATCCATAGTGGTGCTGTGATCGGTAGTGATGGCTTTGGTTTTGCGCCCACCCCGGAAGGCATTTTCAAAATCCCCCAGACGGGTCGTGTGGTGATCCATGATCATGTTGAAATTGGTGCCGGTTGTGCGATTGATCGGGGGACCATTGGTGACACCGAGATTGGTGAAAGTACCAAACTTGATAATCAGGTTCACATTGCTCATAATGTGAAGCTGGGTAAGGGCTGTCTCATTACCGCACAGGTTGCCATTGCCGGAAGCACAATTTTGGGTGATAATGTTCAAATGGGGGGACAAAGCGGGGTTATCGGTCACGTCCATGTGGGAAATCGTGTCTCCATCGCTACTCGTGGTGGTGTCACGCGGGATGTACCGGATGGTGAGATCGTGGGCGGATTTCCAGCCAGATCTCATAAAGAGTTCTTAAAGCGTGATGCTTATATTTCGAAAATCCCTGACCTCGTTAACCGGATAAAAAACTTGGAAATCCGGTTAAAAGAACCAGAAAACGAATAGAGGATTAATGTCTCCCATGGAAAATCACAAACAGCGCACGATTGCTCGTCCCATTTCGATTTCAGGGGTCGGTTTACACACAGGTGTATTCACCACGATGACGTTCAAGCCTGCGCCGGAAAATACGGGGTATGTTTTTCAGAGAATCGATGTGGAAAATGCGCCCATGATCAAGGCTGATATTGATCATGTCGTGGATATTTCCCGGGGAACGACATTAGAACAAAATGGTGTTCGGATACACACAACCGAGCATGTTTTGGCCGCAGTAAGTGGACTCGAAATCGACAATATCATTATAGAACTGGATAACAAAGAGCCTCCGGTTGCCGACGGCAGCGCTATTATGTTCGTGGATAAATTATTGGAAGCAGGGATTGTGGAGCAGGATGCTGTTCGTGAATACCTGACGGTGGAGCGTACGGTGACATACACCGACCCTGAAAAGGGTGTCGATATTCACGTGCTGCCGTCGAATCAGTTCCGCGCGACCTTTATGATTGATTATAAGCTCCAGTCTCTGGGTACGCAGTACACCTCATTCTATTCCCTTGAGGAAGATTTTGTCGAACAATTCGCACCGGCGCGGACTTTTTGCTTCCTCCATGAGGTTGACGAATTGAAGAAGCAGGGACTCATCAAAGGCGGTTCCGTCGAAAATGCCCTGGTGATGATTGACCGTACCATTGACGATTCAGAACTGGATCGCCTGAAAAAGTTGTTTGACATTAAGGATGATGTGGTGCAGGGTAGTAATGGAATTTTGAACGGCAAGGAATTGCGTTTCCCCAATGAACCCGTGCGTCACAAAGTATTGGATTTAATTGGTGACCTGGCGCTGTTGGGGATGCCGATTCAGGGACACATCATCGCTGCCCGAAGCGGTCATGCCTCTAATGTTGAACTGGTACGCCGACTCAAAAAAGAATTTGAAAAACAGATATTATCCAAACGCTACCAGCGCCGATTGCGGAAACGCCCGATTTTTCTGGATACCGAGGCCATCAAACGCATCCTGCCGCACCGATACCCGTTTCTCCTGATTGACCGTATCATTGACATGGTCCCTCTGGAGAAAATTGTCGCGGTGAAAAATGTGACGGCCAATGAGCCATTTTTCGAAGGTCATTTCCCCGGAAAGCCGATTATGCCCGGCGTGTTAACACTCGAGGCCATGGCGCAGGCGGGTGGAGTATTATTATTGAATGCCATCGAAGACCACGAAAATAAATTGGTCTATTTCTCAGCCGCCGACAATGTCCGGTGGCGGAAGTTGGTGGAACCGGGTGATCAAATCATCTTTGAAGTGGATTTGGTCAAATACCGCATGGGGACCGCCAAAATCCATGGCAAGGCATTTGTGGATGGGGAACTGGTATTAGAAGCCGACCTGATGGCCGCCGTCGTCGAAAAGTGAGATACTATTAATGGCAAACATGATTCACCCAACCGCGATCATCTCGGACAAGAATGTCAAGATTGGTGACAATGTCACCATCGGACCATTTTCGATCGTGGAGGAAAATGTGGAGATCGGCGATGGCGTAACCATTGCCAGCCATGCCTTGATTGGCAGCGGCGCCCGCATTCATAACAATGTGAATGTGTTCATCGGAGCGGTGGTGAGTGGTCGTCCACAGGATTTGAAGTACAACGACGAAGAGACCACGACCATCATTGGCGAGAACACGATTATTCGGGAATATGTCACCATTCACCGGGGCACAGACGATAAATGGCAGACAGTTGTTGGTAAGGATTGTCTGATCATGGCTTATTGTCACATCGCTCACGATTGTACCATCGGTGATAATGTTATTCTCAGTAATTCCTGCAACATGGCTGGTCATGTCACCATTGAAGATTTCGCGGCTGTAGGTGGCATGGTGCCCATCCATCAGTTCGTTACGATTGGATGCCATAGCTTCATCGGCGGTGGATTTCGCGTGAGCAAGGATGTCCCGCCCTATATCCGCGCTTCAAACAGTCCCTTGACCTACAACGGCCTGAATTCCGTCGGCTTGCGTCGTCGTGGTTTTACATCTGAAATGGTTTCGGTGATTAAGGAAGCCTATCAACTGATCTATCGCTCCACACTCAATGTCTCTCAGGCGATACTGGAGATCAGAGAAAAATTGCCCCAAACCAAGGAAATACAGGTCATTCTGGACTTTATTGAAAAAAGTAAGCGCGGAATTATCTGAGTCGATTTTTAAAATCTTTTCCTTCAAGTCACAATTGGAATGTTGCGTTTCCCTCCACTGGTATTTGGTTTAACTTTGCCCCTTATGAAACGTCTGATCTTTATGATGGCGCTTGTCGCAACACAAACTCTGGCTGGTTCCTGGCTCGATTTGCAACAGCGTAATGACCCGGGGAATATTTCGCAGGACATGCGAAATCTCGCAACCCTGGTCTCGGTCCCGTCAGCAACCTTTTTGCGGAATTTTGGTCAGGTGAGTTTTACGCAATCGTTTGTCAATACCCACTCGGGATTGATTGCTGGGAATCAACATATTGGATTTGCCATTCAACCCTTACCTGAATGGGTATTTTCCGCTCAGCTCTGGAATCTGACTGCACAATACCCGGTCTTTGGCCATTCACTTGGTGCGAAATACATTTGGTCCGGGAACAATCGGGTCGAATGGGGTACCGAAGTTCAGCTTAACCGAATTTCCGGTCAGGGGACATTCAGTCAGAAGAATTTGAGTTTGACCCAACATTTTCTGCGAATAAACCCGCTTTGGATGGTGGGTCTGGCAACAACCTACAATCTGGAACACACGCGTTTTACAAACATTCAGGGTGTTGGCAATCGCGATGGGAATTATTGGATATTGAGTGGAACGATGGGTAAAACATTTTGGAACATGATGCAAATTTCATTGAATATGTCAGCTCAAAAATCCAGCACTGCCGGATCACTATCCGTTCAATGGGGCGTTGGAGATTGACAGATCAATTATGAAAAAACGACTCTCTATCCTGGGTAGTACCGGTTCGATTGGCGTAAATGCCCTGCTGGTAGTGGAAAATCTTCCGGATGATTTTGAAGTGGTATACCTTTCCACCAATCAAAATGCGGAAATTCTGATCCAACAGGCTTTGAAGTTCAAACCAAAAACCGTAGCGGTGGTGAATGAGGAGGCTGCTAACAAGGTTAAATCCGCGCTTCCTCATACCGAGGTTCTGTCCGGGCGCGATGGTCTTTTGGAATTAGCGGGTCGTGATGATGTTGATTTACTCCTGAATGGCCTGGTTGGAAGCGCCGGAATGGAGCCCACGGTTTGTGGCATTAAAGCCGGTGTCGATATTGCCCTTGCCAACAAAGAGAGTTTGGTAATGGCGGGTGATTACATCGAAGGTCTGCTTGCCAAACATCATGTGAATTTATTTCCGGTAGACAGTGAACACAGTGCCATTTGGCAATGTCTGGCAGGTGAAGAGCTCTCTGATGTTGAACGCTTGATCCTGACTGGCTCCGGCGGACCTTTCCGGACGCGTGACAAAACTAGTTTTGCTTCAATCACCGTGGAAGAGGCTTTGAATCATCCCAACTGGAAAATGGGGCGTAAGATTACTATCGATAGCGCGACGATGATGAACAAAGGGCTGGAGGTCATTGAGGCTCGGTGGTTGTTCCATCTCGGTCCGGATCAGCTACGGATCATCGTCCATCCCCAGAGCATCATCCATTCCATGGTAGAGTTCAAGGACAAATCGGTAAAAGCCCAATTGGGTGTGCCGGACATGAAAATTCCGATTCAATATGCCTTGACCTGGCCACGCCATAAATCCGCAAACTGGGAATCACTGGATTTGGTAAAATTGAAGCAATTGACATTTGAAGAACCGGATTTTGAAAAATTCCCCTGCATTAAATTGGCGTTTGATGCGCTGGCAACCGGTGGAACTGCCGCCGCCGTACTGAATGTTGCCAATGAAACGGCTGTTTACAGATTTCTGGATCATGCCATCAGTTTTACACAAATCCCACAATTAATCGAGTCTGCTTTATCAGCTCATGAGTTCATCGAACATCCCAATTTAGATGATATTCAAGCGCTGGAAAACTGGACCCAAACCTATGTTAATGAAGCATAAGAGAACCCTATGTTAGCAAGTATAAACACGACTTTGATTTCAATTCTGGCGGCAATTTTCACGCTTGGAATACTCATTTTAATTCACGAGTTGGGTCATTTTTTGGCCGCTCGTTCGGTTGGAATTCGGGTGGAACGATTCTCCATCGGTTTCCCGCCCCGGTTTTTAACCTTTCGCAATAAATTCGACGGATTGTGGATGACCATCTATGTCCCCTGGTTCCTGCAGCGGCTTTTAAATGCCGAGATGGTGGAGTACCGGTTCCGTCGCAGAAACCCCAAAGCTGGCGATACGGAATACAGTGTCTCCTGGACACCGCTCGGTGGCTATGTCAAAATGGCCGGCACTATTGACGAATCCCTCGACACCGCCATCCAGGGCAAACCATGGGAATTCACCAGTAAAAAGAAATGGCAACAATTGTTCGTCATTTCAGCCGGTGTCGTGATGAACACGATATTAGCCTGGTTCCTGTTTAGCACGATTTTCCTGTCCAGCGGTGTGGGCGAGATGACCAATTCCACAATCGTCGGGAGTTTGAGTGGCACGCAATCGCGCCCGGTTTATCCGGCTGAGGCAGCAGGGTTATTGCCGGGTGACAAGATTCTCACGGTGAATGACCAAAAAATAAATGAATGGGATGACCTGATTACGGTCATTCACGGTTTACCCGGGCAGGAAATTTCCATTGAATGGGAGCGTGCCGGTGAGACGAAAACAGCGACCTTAACAACCGTATCGGAAAAAGTCCCAACCGACGATGGGGTTGAGCAGTACGGCATGATTGGCATTGGTCCGGAAGTCATTCAGCGATCCGTTGGCGTTTGGGAGGCTGCCAAGTTGGGTGCTCAGAATACCTATAATTTTGGAACCTTGATGGTGCGTAGCCTGGGAATGCTTATCTCGGGGGATGCTTCTGTGAAGGAGTTGGGTGGACCTGTGGCAATTGCCAAAATGGCCGGGGATATGGCCCGACAGGGCTGGCTGGATGTTTTTTATTTTATGGCGATCCTCTCCGTGAACCTGGCTTTTATCAATATTCTGCCCATCCCTGGACTGGACGGTGGTCAATTTATCATTATCGCGATTGAAGGCATGATACGTCGGCCGCTACCGATCAAGGTGAAAGTGGTCATTCAGCAAGTGGGCATGGTGTTACTGCTTGGCCTGATCATTTTTGTAACGATCCAGGACATTGCAAAGTTATAGTCGCTGTTGATCCGGCAGTTTGATACGCCATGGCTTCAAAACCACCTGTAAAGCAACATAAAACCAGTGTAATTCGATGGTTACGATATACCATTGAATGCATCGCATTGGTGGTATTTACCATTCTGATGAAGTTGCTCCCCTGGGCATTTGTGTGGCGTTTTGGTCGCGGGTTGGGGTGGTTCATGGTGCGTTTTATTCCGATTCGCAAGGGTATCGTGAGGAAAAATCTGGAGCGAGCATTTCCGGATTGGGATACCAAAACAGTTGAAAAAGCAGTACGTGGCGTGTACGCCCATTGGGGTGAAAGTTTCATCTCCACGATGAAAGTGTGGACCATGTCCGATCGCAAAGTCATGTCGTTGGTCAGTTCGCCGGGATTTGCTGAATATGTACAGGCGAAACAGGCAGCGCACCAACCCTACATTCTGTTCACCGGACATTTTGGAAGTTGGGAGTTTGCGGGTCGTTATATGGGAATAATCGCTGGTGGGACATCCGCGATTTACAGAATTCAGCGCAATCCGTTGGCCGATAAATTCCTGTCCTGGCTGCGTAACCGGAAACAAATGGTGTTGGTAGATTCCTGGTCAAAAATGCCCGCCTTTGTAAAAGCGCTACACGAGGTGGGGAATATGTGTGTTGTGGGTGACCAGTATAAAGGGAAGGATGGCGTGACGGTAGATTTTTTCAATCTAGCCTCCCCCAGTCCCAAGGGTGTCGCCGTTTTGGCTTACCGTGGCATGGCGGAAATCATTTATGTGGCCATGCATATTCACCGCGGCCGCTATGTTATGGATTGGGAACCGTTGCCGTTTAGTCGTCCAGACCGAATTGATGAAAATTATATTCATGATGTCGTCAGCACTGGCTTGAAAAAACTCGAAGCGACGATTCGGCAATTTCCTGAACAATATTTGTGGTTTCATAAACGTTGGCGAAATATTGATCGGGTGGAAGCAGCCGCTCGGAAACCTGCGTCGGTCTGACCCTAAGTAACTTGATCAAAACCTTTTGGAATCGTATCATTCCCCGATGCAAATCATTGCCGTAAATCAAACTGGCCAGGTTAGTGATAAGGATCTGCACCGCGCCATTGCCGTGTTGGAACGGGGAGGTGTCATTGGATACCCCACCGATACCCTGTATGGCTTGGGTGTGGATAGCACCAACGCCGCCGCGGTAAACCATTTGTTTCAAGTCAAAAACCGTCTCTCAGTACCGGTTTCCATCATGCTGGATTCGGTTGAATCCCTGCTGGCCGCACTTGTAAATCCGGATGCTGCTGTTGAAAAATTGGTGCGCGCCTTCTTGCCGGGTGAATTAACCATTGTTGGGAAATGCAATTTGGATTTGGCTGCGGGTATCCCCGCGAGGAGTGGTTTAACAGGTATGCGCGTTCCCAACCATGCATTGGATTTGGCTCTGGTGAAGACTCTGGGGCGTCCGATCACCAGCACTTCCGCCAATCTTTCCGGATTCCCCAGTGCGCTCAACATCGAAACGGTCATCGCCTATTTTAATGACCAGATCGAGTTATTATTCGATCAGGGCACGTTGCGCCATTCTCCCGGGAGCACAGTCCTTGACATTTCCCAAAGACCCTTTAAAATTTTACGGGAAGGTGCGATTAAAAGGACCCAATTAGAGCCCTACCTGGTCTGAAAAAAACAAATCATGTACTCACGCATTCTGAAATTAGCACGTCCCTTCTGGCCTCAAATCGGCGGGGGCATGATCTCGTCTATCATCAATGTCTTGTCGGGTGGGATCGCGATATGGTTCGCAGCGTCGTTCGTTTCAACGCTATTTGGCGCTACACCGCAAGTTGTGGAATCCGTCGCATTGAATTCAGATTGGTCAAATATCAACGAGTATCTCAAATGGGTGACCTACCATTTCATTACCGGAGGTGACAGGGTTGCAGCTTTACGCGCCGTGGTTCTGGTTGTTCTGGTCAGCTATTTAATCAAAAGTCTGACTTATTATACCACCTGGGTGCTCAATGGCTGGGTGCAGGTGCGGGTGATTCGGAACTTGCGCAACATGATTTTCGACCATTTCCTGCATCAACCACTGGCCTTCTATAATACCCGCCGCACGGGTGATATGATTTCGTTGGCGATGAATGACGTGATGCAGGTGAATAATGCGTTAACCACGACCTTTCGTCCGCTCATCATCGAGCCACTGAATATCATTGTGTACATCAGTCTGCTGTTCGTCATTCAGTGGAAATTAGCGCTGATTTCACTCCTGGTAGCGCCGGTTACAGGCTTTTTCATCGTGAAAATCAGCCAAAGTCTACGGCGCAAAGCCAAACGAACGCAAGTCCAGCTCGGTGAAGTGACCTCACGGATGACTGAGACATTTTCCGGCATTCGCATTGTGAAAGCGTTCAATGCCGAACCGGTAGAATCAAAGCGGTTTCACGCTGAGACGCAAAAATTATTGAAGTTGATGTTCCGCCAGATCCGGCTCCAGGGAGTGAACCTTCCGATAACGGAGATGCTGGGAGTGACCATGGCGGTCTCCCTCCTTTATTACGGCGGGCTTCAAGTCCTGCAATATCATACGATTACCAGTGAAGATTTTATGCGGTTCATCGCCCTGCTCTTCGCACTATTCCAACCCATTCGAAATTTGGCTAATGTGAATGTACCGATTCAGACCGGTATCGCGGCTGGTGAACGGATTTTTGGTATGTTGGATGTCAAATCGGACATTCGCGATTTGCCGGATGCCATTGCATTGCCACCGTTTGTCTCGAAAATCGAGTATCAGGATGTTCATTTTCAGTACGCCCAAAGTACGATTCCCGCTGTAACCGAAATCAATCTCACGATTAATAAGGGTGAAGTTGTGGCGCTGGTGGGGGCGAGCGGCGCGGGAAAAACCACCGTGGCTGACTTGTTACCGCGTTTTTATGATGTATCATCCGGCAGTATTACAATCGACGGGCTGGATATTCGCCATGTGACGCGATTTTCGCTCAGGGCTCAACTGGGCATCGTGAGCCAGGAGACGATTCTCTTTAATGACTCGATCCATAATAACATCGCCTATGGGATGGAAAAATCACGGCTGGAGGTTATTGAGGCTGCGAAACTGGCACACGCGCATCAATTCATCGAAGAGATGGATGATGGCTACGAAAGTGTGATCGGTGAACGCGGCACACGTCTGTCCGGTGGTCAGCGGCAACGTCTGGCCATCGCACGCGCCCTTTTGAAAAATCCGGCCATTTTGATTTTGGATGAAGCCACTTCGGCACTGGATACCGAATCCGAACGACTCGTACAACAGGCGATTGACCGACTCATGAAAAACCGCACAGCGATTGTCATTGCACATCGCTTGACGACTATTTTGAATGCGGACAAGATCGTCGCGATGGATCGCGGGAAAATCATTGAGGTAGGCACGCATAAGGAGCTTTTGACCCAAGGTGGCTTGTACAAAAAACTCTATCAAATGCAGTTCGAAAATTAATTCAAAATGAGTTGGCTGGGATTGACCAAACAGGTTTGGCGTGCGCTGCTCGCCTTCACGCTCTTGCGAATAATATTAGCAATGGTGACGCCGTTGACGCCTCAGGAAGCTTATTACTGGAGCTGGTCCCGGGCGATGGACTGGTCATTTTTTGACCATCCACCCATGGCAACCTACATGATCTGGTTGACCACGCACCTGTTTGGCCAAACCGAGTTGGGTATCAAATTCGCGGCGATCCTTTTTCTGTTCGGTACCTATATCATCTGGGCGAAGTTGGTGCAGGAAATTTTCCAGAAAGATCACCTGACCTTTGAGGTTGTGTTTGCACTCAATTCCACCATCATTTACGAACTTTACGGCTTCGTTATTTCACCGGATTCACCTCTGCTGATGTTCTGGTCGCTGGCGATTTTCATGATCTGGCGACTGGCGAAAACACAGGATGCGAAATACTGGTACTGGGCTGGTTTGGCCATGGGGTTAAGTTGGCTGTCAAAGTACTCCGGAATATTTCTGGTACCGAGCGTACTCCTGTTCCTGTTGTTGTCCAAAGAAAATCGTCGCTGGCTGGCAACTCCCCATCCTTATCTGGCCGGCTTGGTGGCAATAGTCATT
>Ga0210044_10005670_pt1 | contig 16772 bp, 17 predicted proteins | sample CryGey13umfilter_2_FD_183959 | JGI IMG/M metagenome (GOLD analysis project Ga0210044, IMG submission 183959) | Groundwater microbial communities from aquifer in Utah, USA - Crystal Geyser 4/9/14 3 um filter (SPAdes) (version 2) | ecosystem: Environmental > Aquatic > Deep subsurface >...
AGTTATGCGTAGTTGACAGAGTTATGCGTAGTTGGTTTTAATCTTTAGACATTAAAACTTTAAAAGAGCTTTCTTAAAAGCTCTTTTTTGTTTACCCCGTTAGAAATTTCATTGGAGAATTATTTTTGAGAAAATTACATTTGCATAATTTCTAACGGGGTTTAAAATAGATAATATGAAATCTGAAAATCACTATTGGCATAATCTATCAGCTGAGAAAACAGCTGAGATTTTAAAGACAGATACAAACAAAGGAATTTCTGAAGAGGAGGTAGTAATTCGCCGAAAGCAATTTGGACCCAATAAACTTCCCGAGGAAAAACCCTTGTCTCAAATCAAGATATTTCTGGGGCAGTTTAGAAGCCCCTTGATTTATATTTTAATAATAGCCGGAATAATAACATTGATTTTGAAAGAATGGACCGATACCATAGTCATTTTTTTTGCTGTTATCTTAAATACTATTGTCGGGTACATACAGGAGAATAAAGCGTCAAACGCTTTGAGAGAATTAAAGAAAGTTTTAAAAGTAAAAGCCATTTGTTTCAGAGAGGGGAGAGAAAAAGAAATCCTCCAGGAAGATTTAGTCCGGGGAGATATTATTATCTTAAAAGCCGGAGATAAAGTGCCGGCTGACGGAAGAATTATTAAAAGCTCAAATCTAAGGATTAACGAAGCGTCCTTAACTGGGGAATGGCTGGCAGATGCAAAGTATCCTCGTGTTCTATCAAAACAAATCCCAGTGGCTGACCGGGAAAATATGGTTTATATGGGAACAATTGTTGAGGATGGAGAAGGCAGAGCAGTAATTACAGGAACCGGACCTGGCACTGAGATTGGAAGAGTGGCCGCCTTAATCAGAGAGACAAGAGAAGAAAAAACTCCTTATCAAAAGAAATTATCTTATTTCTCGGCTATTGTCGGAATTATTATTACTTTTATCTGTCTTTTTATTTTTATTGAAGGGGTAGCTAAAGGAAGAGAGTTTCTAGAGATGTTCACTACGGCAGTAGCGGTGGCCGTAGCGGCAATCCCTGAAGGACTTCCGGTGGCAATGACCGTCATTTTAGCTTTGGGGATGCAGAGAATTTTAAAGAAAAAAGGATTGGTTAGAAAATTAGCAGCGGCTGAAACATTAGGAAGCACTTCTATAATCTGTACTGATAAAACTTTAACTTTAACTCAGGGGAAAATGGAGGTGAGTGAAATTATGAGCAAAGATAAAACTTTTTGTTTGAAAATCGCTGTTCTTTGCAATGAAGCATTTATTGAAAATCCTCAGGCCCCCGGAAAATCTTGGAAGATAAGAGGAAGACCAACAGATAGGGCTTTAATTTTAGCGGGAGAGAAAATGGGCTTGTTAAAGCCAGACTTGGAGAAAAAATTTCCTAAAATTGATGAAATTCCATTTAATTCTCAAAATAAATTCATTGCTACCATTCATCAAGGGCCAGAAGAGAATTTCTTTTTCGTTTCCGGAGCGCCTGAAAAAATCATTAATTTAAGCTCTAAAATTAAAAAGAAGAAAGAAGAGATGATTGGTAAATCTCAACTTCTGGAATTGAATCGGGATTTAGAAGATTTGACTGGCCGAGGATTAAGAGTTATTGCTGTTGCTTATAAAAAAACAAGAGAGAAAAAACTGAAAATTAAAGAGTCGATGAACTTCGTTCATCTTCACCCTTCGCTATCGCTTGGGTATTTGAAGAACTTAACTTTTGTTGGATTCATCGCTTTAAAAGATCCTTTGAGGAAAGACACGAAAAAAGCCGTTGAGATTTGTCGAAAAGCAGGGATGAAACCAATTATTGTTACCGGCGACCATTTGCTTACTGCCTGGGCAGTAGCCAGAGAATTGGACTTAAACGTAAAAAAAGAGAATATCATAGAGGGAAAGGATTTAGATAGGTTATCAGATAGAGAATTTCAGGAAAGAATAAACAAAATTTATGTTTATGCCCGGGTTGAACCTCGTCATAAATTACGGATTATTCATGCCTGGCAGGATAGAAAAGAAGTTGTCGCGATGACCGGTGACGGTATTAATGACGCTCCGGCTTTGAAAAAAGCTGATATTGGAATAGCTCTTGGTTCTGGGACCGAGGTGGCTAAGGAGGTCTCGGACCTTGTTTTACTTAACGATAATTTTTCAATAATTATAGCGGCTGTTGAAGAGGGAAGAGCAATTCTTGATAATATCAGGAAAGTTATTACCTATTTATTGTCTGATAGTTTTACTGAAGTGGTTTTGGTTGGAGTAAGTATAATTTTTGGCTGGCCCTTACCGATTGCCGCAGCTCAAATTTTGTGGGTAAATTTGATTGAGGACGGTCTGCCGGGCATTGCTTTAGCTTTTGAACCGAAAGAAAAAGATTTAATGGAGCAAAAACCTGGTGGCCATAAGGTCCCTTTATTGACCAGAGAGATGAAAGCCTTGATTTTTATTATCGGACTAATAACTGATCTTTTACTTTTAGGTTTATTTTTTTGGTTAATAAAATATTCTGGTTATGAAATTCCTCATATCAGGTCAATAATCTTTGCCGGTTTAGCCATTGATTCCTTCTTTTATGTTTTTTCCTGCAAAAGCCTACGAAAGAATCTTTGGCAGATAAATCTCTTCTCAAATAAATTTTTAATTCTGGCCTGGATTTTTGGAGCTCTAATGCTTCTCTCGGCTTTCTATTTACCTCCTTTTCAAACTCTTTTAAAAACTGTGCCTCTAAATCTTTTTGATTGGCAGTTGATTTTGGGACTTGGTTTAATTAATATAGCTTTAATTGAAGCTACCAAATACTATTTTATTGTCAGACATAAAACTAACATTTAACTTCTAACTCTATGTTTTGGTCACATATTTTAATCTTCATCGTTTTTTGTCTGTTACTGGTAAGGTCGGGAACCTGGGTAGTCAGCTCTCTGGTTAGAATTGCCAAAGTTTTAGGGTGGAGAAAGTTTGTCGTGGCTTCAATCCTAGTGGCTTTTGCCACCTCATTACCCGAGTTATTCATTGGAATTATCTCAGCTCTTCATCAAAAACCTCAACTTTCTTTTGGGAATATTATAGGGGCTAACATTATCAATTTGACCTTGGGGGTAGCCATTGGAGTTTTATTGGCTAAAGGTTTAAAGTGTCAAACAGTTCTAATTCAACGAAGTTCAATTTACGCTTCGATTATTGCCTTTTTCCCAATTATTTTGATATTAGACGGAAGAGTTTCAAGAATAGATGGGATAATACTACTCTCGGTTTTAATTTTTTATTTCAAGTATCTTTTTCGTGAACAAAAAAAATTTACTAAAGTTTTTATTAATAAATTCCGAAAAGATTGGACTCGGTTTAAATTATTTTTAAAAGATTTAGGAATCTTTTTGGGAGGAATAATTTTGCTTTTACTGAGTGCTGAAGGAATTGTTTACTCGGTTTCAAATTTAGCAAAATCCCTTAATTTGCCTTTGGTAACTATTGGTATATTTTTGGTGGCTCTGGGAACTACCTTGCCTGAAATAAGTTTTGGAGTAAGCTCAATTATTATGGGCCAAAAAGAATTTATTCTGGGTAATATATTGGGTTCGGTAGTGATCAATTCTACTTTAGTTTTAGGTTTAGTAGCCTTAATTTCTCCTTTTGAAATTTACAATTTTTCACCTTATTTAATAGGAATTATTTTTACCGCAGTGACCTGTTTATTCTTTGCTGTTTTTTCAAGAACCGGCAAAGAAATCACTAAAAAAGAAGCCTTTGTTTTACTTGCCATTTACGTTCTTTTTGTGGTTTCTCAACTTGTAATAAAGTAAGAAATCCATTAATATGAATAGTATGTCTGATTTTGTTTTCATTTTAATTGTCTTTTTTATTGCCCTAGCCGGCATTGTTATTTCTATTTTCTATATCAGGAGAGAAACTGCAAAACTAAAGGAATCTCAAAAAGAAGAAGTGCCCTTAGCAGCGGCAGAGAGAATGATTAAACAGGATATTGAAAATCTGAGAAAGAAATTTGAAAACGGTTATTCCAAGATGGCTTACGAACTTGGCAAAGTTCAGGAAGTGGGCCGGGGCATAAAAGAATTCCAGGAATTTCTTCGTTCACCAAAATTAAGAGGCAATATCGGAGAGCAGATTTTAAGAGACCTTTTGGAACAGATTTTACCGAAAGAAAGTTTTTCTTTGCAGTATCAATTCCAAGAAGGACAAATTGTCGATGCCGTAGTCAAAACAAATCAGGGCATCATTCCCATTGATTCTAAGTTTCCATTGGAGAATTTTAAAAGAATAAAAGCGGAAAATTCTGAAGAAAAAACTGTTGGCCAGAGAGATTTTATCCGGGATATAAAAAAGCATATTGATGATATCGCTAAAAAATATATCTTGCCAAGCGAAGGAACAGTTGACTTTGCTTTGATGTATGTACCTTCTGAACCGGTTTACTATGAAATTACCTTAAATCAGCCCCAGATTTTAGACTACGGCTATCAAAAGAAAATTTATTTTGTTTCGCCAAACTCTTTTTACTACTTTCTGAAAATCATTATGATTGGACTTCAAGGAGCAAAAATTGAAGAGGGAGCAAAGAAGATTTTGAATGGGATGAAAGCAGTCCAGCAGGAGGCATTAAAGTTTGAGGGAGAACTTTCAATATTGACTTCTCATATTGACCATGCTAAGACAGCTTCAGAAAGGGCCCAAAATAGGTTTGGAAGATTGGTAGGAAAGATTGAAAGATTAGGAGAATTAAAAGAGCCGGAGGAAAAAAAGAGAATAGAATAAAGAATAAAGGTTTTACCCCAGCACCAAATTTTGCGAAGTTAAAGGGTGGCGGCACACTCCCGGAGTTTATCCTGCACCGAACTTGTTCTGGTGCGGGAGTCGGGCTTATTCAGCCACTGCGCCGCGAGAGTAAAATATCTATATTAAGATTCCTTTTCTTAAATAGATAATTATGGCAAAATTGGTGCGGGGTGCTCAATTTTGTAGCGAAATTTCTTCGCTACGCTCATAAATTTCAACAAAATTGGCATGTTTGCAGTAATAAAAACCGGAGGCAAGCAATATCTTGTTTCTCCGGGTGATAAAATTAAAATTGACCTGCCCGCATCGGCTACGCCGAAGGCGTTGCAGGCGGGGCCGCCTGCATCGCTACGCTCGCCCGAAGACGCTGCATCGCTGCGAGCGGGCGAAGCGTTGCGGGCAGGAAAAATTGAAGGAAAAGAAATAACCTTCAGCGATGTTTTGTTGTTGGCCTATAGAAATCAAAAAGTTGAAATAGGCAATCCCAAAGTAAAAGGAGCAAAAGTAGTAGGAAAAATACTAAGGCAGGGGAAAGGGAAGAAGGTGATTGTTTTCAAATACAAAGCCAAAAAACGCTACAAAGTAAAAAAGGGCCATCGCCAGACCTTCACTGAAGTAGAAATATTGAAAATTGAAAGTAGTTGAAATTAATAGAAATTCGTAGAAATTTATTGTAAAGAACAATTAGTTTCTAAAAGTTTCGTGAGCGAAGCGAACAAATTTCTATAAATTTCTATCGTCTACTTTCTAAAGCCGAAGATAGTGTTTCTTCATCGGCATATTCCAACTCTCCACCCATTGGTAAACCACAGCCAAGATGGGTGGTTTTTATTTCTAAATTTTTTAGTTTCCTCTGAATCAATAAAGACGTAGTTTTTCCTTCTATAGTTGGATTTAAGGCTAAAATTACCTCGCCCGCCGACTTGCCCGCCGAAGCTTTAGCGAAGGTGGGAGCCTTGGCGAAGGCGGGTTCTCCTTTAATTCTTTCTATTAACTTTTCGACCCTTTGTTCAATTTCCTCTTCCTTTTTATCTAGAACAAAATAAAGTCCATGGTATTTTTTTGTTTTTTCAATTGATTCTAAATCAACTTCTTTCTCAACAATACAAATAACAGCTTTATCTCGCTTAGGGTCAGAACAAATCGGACAAAGCTCTTTCTCGCCCTCAAAAGAGCGGGAGCAAAGTGAACAAATCTTCATTTTTTCTTTCAACTCTTCTATTGTTTTTATTAGCTTTTCAATTTCTTCCTGGGGAGTTTTTATTAAATAAAAAACGAACCGGGCAGCGGTTCTAGGTCCAACTGTTGGAAACTTTGAAAACAAATCAATAAGTTTTTGAATGGTTTTAGAATACATGTTCCCTCCCCGCCTAAATATTCAATTTTTGGCGGGTCAGTCAAATTAAAAACTAAAAACGAAAAACTAAAAACGATAATCTAAAATCTAAAAATTTAATTTCTTTTTTAATTTTACCCTGTGGTTTTTCATTTTTCATTTTTCACTTTTCATTTTTCTTAGCAAAGCGCCTAATCCTGGTATCCCTTTTCTATATCCCTGAAGCTTACTCTTGGTTCGTCAAAATAAAGCTCTATTTTACCTACCGGCCCATTTCTATGCTTGGCAATAGTGATATCAGCAATATTTTTCTTTTCAGTATTTGGTTTATATTTATCCTCTCTACTGATAAACATTACTACATCAGCATCTTGCTCGATCGCACCGGATTCGCGAAGGTCAGCTAATCTTGGAATCTGGGGAGTTCTTTGCTCTACCGCCCTTGACAATTGGGAAACAACCAAGACCGGTATATTAAGTTCTTTAGCCAATCCTTTCAAAGCCCTTGAGTTCTCCGTAACCTGTTGAACCATAGTAGCATTCGGATTTCTTGACTCCATTAATTGTAAATAATCAATTATTAAAAGACCTAATCCCTGGTCTGCCTGCAATCTTCTGGCCATAGCTCTCATTTGCAGGACGTTAGAACTTGAGGCATCATCAATAAAAATAGGGGCTTGGGATAAAGTGTCCATTGCTTTTTGGATTCTGCCAAAATCATTATCTTCTCCTTCATCAGAAAGCCGGCCTGTTCTCAACCGCCATAAGTCAATATCAGCTTCGGCAGCAATTAAACGGTCAATAATCTGGTCTTTGGACATTTCTAAACTAAAAATTCCAACCGGTATTTTATGTTGGCAAGCAATGTGCCGAGCAACGTCCGTAGCCAATGCCGACTTGCCGAGGCTGGGCCTGCCGGCCAAGATGATTAAATCTGACTTTTGAAGACCGGCTAAAATATTGTCTAAACCCCGGAAACCAGTGGGAATTCCCCGTAAACTTCCTTTATGCTTTGAAAGCTCATCAATCCTTTTAAAGGTTTCTTCTAATATTTCCTTAACCGGAACAAAGCGCTGAGTCAGGGATTTCTGGGCAATACTGAAAATTTTCTTCTCAGCATTATCTAATAAAACATCGACATCTTCTGATTCTTGATAGCCCATCATGCCAATTTCATAACTGGCTCCGATTAAGTCCCTTAGGATTCTTTTTTGCTGGACTATTTTAGCGTAATTTAAAATATGAGAAGCAGTCGGGACGAAATTGACCAAACTGGTCAAATAAACTACTCCACCGATTTCTTCCAACTCTTTTTTTTCTCGCAAGCGCGAAGAAACACTTAAAACATCAATTGGCTCTCTTTTCTCAAAAATTTCAACCATTGCCCGATAAGTTTTTTGGTGAATATTTTTATAAAAATCTTTAGGCATTAAAAAATCGACCACTTTTAAAATAGCTTCAGGGTCGATCATCAAACAGCCCAAAAGAGACTTTTCGGCCTCAATATTCTGGGGCGGCAATTTCCCTTCTGGTATTTTTGAGTTTAGCTCAGCCATAATTATGACATTATTCTAAATCTTTTATAACCTAATGTCAAACCACTTATTCACTTAATCACTTGTTCACTTGTTCACTTGAGCACTTGAGCACTTGAGCACTTGTTCACTTAATCACTTGTTCACTTGAGCACTTGAGCACTTAACCACTTACCTTCGGCCCCTCTTTAGTATCTTTTATTTTGTAGCCGAGTTTTTGAATTTTTCTGCGCAATTCATCGGCTCCTTCCCACTTTTTTTGAGTTCTCATCTTTTCTCGAAGCTCAATTAATTTTCTTATCTTCTCAGGTAGTATTTTTTCCTTCTCAATTTTTTTAAAATCCAAGATGCCGAAAATTTCGTTTATCTCCTTAAAAAATCTATAAATTTTTCTCGCTTCTTTTTTGGAAATTTTACCTTCCTCAATTTTTTTATTCACGCTGGCGATAAAATCGAAAATCAGAGCCTTAGCCTTAGGAGTATTAAAATCATTTTCTAAACTGTTTAAAAACTTTTCTTCAAAATTTTCTATTAGTTTTTTATGACTTTCTTTTAAGCTATTTCTTACTCCTCTCAATCGATTCAAAAATTCTTCTAATCTTTTCAAATTCGCTTCGGCTTCTTTTGCCAAATTCGGAGAATAATCGAAAGGGGAGCGGTAATGGGAAGAAAAAATGATAAACCTTAGAATTTCTGTTGCCCGGCTGCGTTCTCGAGAAGACCATTTATTAAAGAAATCTTTTAGGGTAATGAAATTACCTAAAGATTTTGACATTTTTCTGCCTTTTATTGTCAGAAAGCCGGTATGCATCCAATAACGGACCAACGGTTTTTTCCCAGAAATTGCTTGCATTTGGGCGATTTCTGCTTCATGGTGGGGAAAAATTAAATCCCTGGCTCCTCCATGAACATCATAGCAATAGCCAAAATGCTTCTCAGTAATAGCTGTATCCTCAATGTGCCAGCCAGGTCTTCCTCCATTGTCCCAGGGGCTCGGCCAGCTTGGTTCTCCCGCTTTTCTGAATTTCCATAAGCAAAAATCTCCTTTATTTCGTTTTTCTTTAGATTCGTCAATTCTGGAAATAGCGTCTTCAGTTCCTAAAGCTGTCCGACGGGATAGTTTTCCATAATCCTTAAAACGCTTTATATCATAATAAATCCCGTCTTTTATCGAATAGCCGTATCCTTTCTTTAAAAGTCGCTTGACCTGACTCTGAATTTCTTTGATATAATCGGTGGCTCTGGCATACTTTGTGATACTGTCAACCTTCAAGCTTTTCATACCCTTGTAATATTCTTTTTCAAAAAATCTGGCAATCTGGAGCCAACTTTTCTTTTTCTCTTTTGCTCTTTTGATGATTTTATCATCAATATCAGTAATATTTTGTAAATAAAAAACTTTATACCCCTGATGCCTGAGATACTTCACTATCATATCAAAACTGATATAAGTTCTGGCATGGCCTAAATGGGGAAAGTCATAAACCGTTGGCCCGCAGACAAAAAGATTAATTCTTCCCTTTTTCAGGGGCCTGAAAACTTCCTTTTTCCGGGAAAGAGTATTGTAGAATTTAAGCATACCTTTAATTTATTTTAGCATAAAATGTTTTCTTTTCAAAAATCTTATTCTATGATAATATAATATTATGAACATAAAAAACTTTAGGAAATCAGACATCATAGCTTCTCTTATTATTGCCGAAGCTGACGCCTTACTTCTGCTCTTTATTTTAAAAACTATCAGGGTTCAGCTGCCTTCCCTCCTTGCTCCACTTTTGCCTTTTCTGCCCGTGATTTTGCCTATTTTAGCCCTTCTCTATATTTTAGTCGGCTCCTTTTTCAAAGAGAAATTTTCTGCTATTTTCCAACTTTTTAAATTTACCCTGACCGGCTCTCTGAATACTTTTATTGATTTCGCCGTCTTAAATCTTTTAATGCAAACCCTTCAGGTAGCCTCCGGCTGGTATTTTTCTTTTTTCAAATTAATCTCTTTTTCCTGCGCCGCCGTAAACTCCTATTTCTGGAATAAGTTCTGGACATTTAAGAAAAAAGAAACAAAAGTTGGGACAAAGGAATTTTCCCAATTCTACCTGATAACCGGGATTAGCCTCTTGATAAATGTCGGTATTGCTTCCTTGATTGTTAATGTCATGGGACCTCAATTCAGCCTCTCAGAGACGCTCTGGGCGAACGTAGGGGCTTTGGGAGGGGTCCTCGGCGCTTTTATCTGGAACTTCTTAGGCTATAAATTCATTGTCTTCAAAAAGTAGCGCGATACTAATATACTAATGCATACTAATGATACGAATAAAAAGAAGAAGCTTATTTATCCAGAATTATCCTATATTATTACTGGAATATGTTTTGATGTTCACAATCAATTAGGAAGGTATGCGAGAGAGAAACAGTATGGGGACTTGTTGGAAGAAAAACTAAAAGAAATAAAAATACCTTATAAAAGGGAATTTAGGATAGAGAAAACGCGTAACACGATTGATTTTCTTATAGATAATAAAATGATTTTAGAATTAAAGACCAAACCTATGATTTTAAAGGAAGATTATTATCAAACCCAAAGATATCTACAGGCATCGGACATAAAACTTGCTTTATTGGTTAATTTTAGAAATCGATATTTAAAACCAATTAGACTATTAAAAATAGAAACAGACGCCAGAAAGAAATTTATATAAAAATTAGTATAATTAGTATCAATTCGTATATTAGTATCGATTCTATGTCATTAGCATTATATCGAAAATACAGGCCGAAGACCTTTGCCGAAATTGTCGGCCAGGAATATACGGTAAAAATCCTGACCAATGCCATTGCTTCAGGGATGATTTCCCATGCTTATTTGTTTACTGGCCCCAGAGGAACTGGAAAAACCACTATGGGCCGGCTTCTGGCTAAGGCTGTAAACTGCCAAAACAGAAAGCAATATGAACCCTGCAATCAATGCGAATCCTGCCAGGAAATAAATAAAGGAAATTCCATTGACCTGATAGAAATAGATGCCGCTTCTAATCGAGGCATTGATGAAATGAGAGAGTTAAAAAATGGGATTCGCTTTGTGCCAACCAAATCAAAATACAAAGTATTCATTATTGACGAAGCTCATATGCTCACCAATCCCGCTAATAACGCTCTTTTAAAAACCCTGGAAGAACCGCCTTCTCATGCTATTTTTGTCTTAGCCACTACTGAGATTTACAAAATGATACCAACGATTATTTCTCGATGCCAGAGATTTGACTTCCGGAAATTAAGAATAGAAGAAATTGTTAAGCGACTGGAAACTATTTTGAAAAAAGAAAAAATAGAATACGAAGAACCAGCCTTATTCCTCATTGCTCGGGAAGCAACTGGCTCAATCAGAGATGCCGAGAGTTTATTGGATAAAGTAATAAGTTTTTCCGGAAAAAATCAGCCGATAAAAAAGGAAATGGTTAAGAAACTTTTAGGAAACGTCGAGATCGAACTTATCACTCAATTCGTAAAATATTTGTCAGAAAAAGATGCCAAAAAAGCTGTTTCTTTCTTGAATGAATCAATTGATAAAGGAGTCAACCTTCAGCAATTTATCAAAGCATTAAATAGTTACCTAAGAGAAATTCTGCTTCTGAAAATAGATTCCCAGTTTGAGGATTCTCTAATCTCCGGCCTTACTGCCGAAGAAAAAGAAAAGATAAAAGAATTCGCCGAAAAGCTTTCCTCAGAAGAAATTCATCAGTTCTTAGAAAAATTTATGGAAGCCGAGAATAAAATGAAATACTCTTCCATTCCTCAATTACCTTTGGAACTAGCCATCGTTGAAATCTGCCAAAAGAAGTGATTAAGTGCTCAAGTGGCTAAGTGATTAAGTGCGTAAGTGAATAAAGTGTTTATGGAGATAAAGTCATTTCAAGATTTAAATATCTGGAAAGAATCCCATCAATTAGTTTTGGAGATATATAAAATTACAGAAAACTTTCCAAAAGAGGAAAGTTACGCACTAACCTCTCAATTAAGAAGAGCGAGTGCGTCAATCCCAGCTAATATTGCTGAAGGAATGGGAAGAAATACCACAAAAGAACTTTTAAGTTTTCTTTATAATTCCAGAGGTTCTTTGTCAGAAGTTATTTACCATTTGCTATTATCAAAAGATCTAGGATACATTAAGGAAAATAATTATAAAGAGTTAGAGAGAAGATATAACGGGTTAGAAAAAGGAATAAATGTGCTTATCTCAAAATTGAGAAAAAAAGTAACTTAATTACTCGTTCACTTTATCACTTGAGCACTTGTTCACTTGAGCACTTGTTCACTTGAGCACTTGTTCACTTGAAGCACTTGTTCACTTGAGCACTTGTTCACTTGAGCACTTATATTATTATTCGGGGATCGTCTAATGGTAGGACATTGGGTTTTGGTCCCAAGAATTGGGGTTCGAGTCCCTATCCCCGAGCATACTTAAGTATAATCCCAGTGACCGAATCATATATTAATATAATATGAAAAAAAATAATTCAAGCGATTTTGTAAACTTTGGAACTTATACAGCAGAAGAAGCTGATATATTAAAGCTAGAATTTGAAAAAGTAGGAATTCCTGTAAAAGTTCTTTACCCGGGGACTGAAATTGGTAAAGAATATACAGCTGGAGCGAGATGGACTGCCTATACGCTTTTAATTCCTGCTAAAGACTGTAAAATTGCTTTTAAAATATGTGAAAGATTGAATATTAAAGCTAGGTATAAAATTCCTGTACCTAAATTTCTTTATACAAAAGTTAACCGTTATATTTTTGGTGCACTTCTTTTTTTATTTTTGGTTATTATATTAGGAAGTTTAGGAATAATAAAAAACACATCATTATTTGCTATAACCATTAGCATATTATCTTTTAGTTGGATTTTGTTTCTAGTCATTACTAGTTATAAAATTATTAAAGATTCATCTAAAAAAGACAACTGATTCGCCAAACAGGTTCTAACCCCGAATAGTAGAGTAAAGCTCACTACGGGGCAGCAGGCATCGTCCCATCGGGGAAGATACGATTTTATAAATTATCAAAATCTGCTATAATTAAGACAGATTTTAGTTATTCACAGTATGGCCTCTTGACAACCATATCATATATGATATATAATGAAGACACAGAAGAATATAAAATAAAATTCTATAGAGAAATCAAAACCGACCGAAGCCCAGTTCTGGATTATATTGAGGGATTAAGAGATAAAGAAGAAGCAAAAGTATTAAAATATATTGAATTTTTACGAACACAGAAAGGATATTTAGGAGAGCCTTATTCTAAACACATTAAAGGAACGATTAGAGAATTAAGGGTTGACTTTGGCCATAATAGACATAGAGTTTTTTACTTTATATTCGTAAAAAAGACTATAATTTTACTTCACGCTTTCTTAAAGAAAACAGTTAAAACACCAATTTCTGAAATCAAAAAAGCTGAGGAAAATTGTCAAAGTGTTTTAAGGAATCCAAAAATATATGAATAAAAGAAAAACTCAAAAAGCAGTAGATTTTCAAGATTATCTCGCTGAAAAACTAAAAAATCCCAGATTCAGAAAATATTACGATGAATATGGCAAACAATTAGAAATTGCTTACCAGATTTTGCAATTACGCAGACAGAAAAGAATGTCTCAAGCGGAGTTGGCAAGGAAAATAGGTACAAAGCAAAGCAACATTGCTAGAATGGAAGCTGGACAACAGAACTTTACGACTGACACTCTCCAGAAAATTGCCGCCGTTTTTAAACGCGATTTAAAGATTGAATTCGTTAAATAACCTTATTTAAAGATGAGGATTTGTTAAAACCGCTATTCCAGGATACTCTGTGACAGTTATAAAAAGGGTTCTTAACAAAGTCTGTTTCTCGGAGAAATGATTTTTCAACCACTGCCTCGCCAAAAAGGCGGTTTTTTGGTAGAATGATAGACATATGCCACGAGTTCTTACCCAAACGTTTGGAGTAGTCGGAGCAATATTAGAAAAAGATGGCAAAATACTTTTAGTCAAAGAAGCAAAAGAAATAGCCAAGGGAATGTGGAGTCATCCTGCCGGCTGGATTGATGTAGGGGAAAATCCCATTGAAGCAGTAAAAAGAGAGGTAAAAGAAGAAGCAGGTTTTGACTTTGAACCAACGCACATTCTTGGGGTCTATTCTTTGTTTAAGGAAAACCTAAAAGAAAGATTTGGCATTACCCCACATGCCATTAAAGTTATTTTCATTGGTAAAATATCCGACAATAAAACAGGGAAGCTTCATAATGATGTTTCCGAAACTAAATGGTTTACACCGGAAGAAATATATCAGATGGACATAAATACATTGAGGGACATGGATATAAAAAAGATGGTTAAAGATTATTTTGCAGGTAAGTCTTATCCTTTAGATCTTTTAACTCATACCGAAGGATAAATGGGTGTAGGTATTCCAAAGAGTTAAATTTAAAGAAGATCAAATGTTAAGAGAAAATCCAAAAAATAGAATAAAGGATTTACCCCAAAAGTTTTCCACCTTTTCGCCCTTGACATAGATACTTGATTTGGTATAAAATGATACTAAATATGGAAACTATATCGAAAGACAAAGCGATTAAAATTTTGCATAAAAAGAAAATTTCTTTTTTTGATATTACCGATGCTAAAAAGATTTTCGGTATTAAAAAAGAAAATACGCTTTATAAACTCTTACAAAGGTTAGAAAAAAGCGATGTTGTGCAAAGAATCGTCAAGGGTAAATATCTTTTTTCATTTAACGAAGCTAACGATTTTGAATTAGCCAATTTTTTAGTTAACCCCTCTTATATCTCTTTAGAATCCGCTCTTTCTTTCTATGGAATTTTGCCTCAATTTCCTTATACTATTACTTCTGTTACTCCCTTAAAATCAAAAAAGATAATTTATCAAGACAAAGAATACGAATTCAGTCATTTGGAAAGTAAATATTTTTTTGGCTTTGTGAAAAGAGAGAGGTTTTTAATTGCTACACCTGAAAAAGCGCTTTTGGACGAATTCTATTTTATGGCAAAAAAATTAAGGAAAGTTCATTTCGAAGACTTAGACCTGAAATCAGTTGATAAGAAAAAACTCCAAACTTTAATTAAAAAATATCATTTTCTTCCTCTCCAAAATTTAATTAAAAAACTGAAATTAATTTAATTTTTAAATATTAAATATGTTAGACAAGGAAACAGCCCAAGATTTATCCAAAAAATTAAATATCGATTTATTTACAATTTATCGCGAGTATCTTCAACTTTTATTTTTAAAATATTTCTATAATCAAAAAGAAACAGACAAGGTTTATTTTAAAGGCGGAACAGCTTTAAGGTTTTTATTCGGGTCCTTTAGATTTTCTGAAGATCTAGATTTTACTACTCTCTTATCAAAAGCAAAAACAAAGACCTTAATAGATAAAACCCTTCAAGATTTAAGTAAAGAAACGGAGGGCGTAGAGTTTAGAGAAACCGAATCAATTGCTAATTCTTTCTCGGGTAGAATTTTTCAAGAAAATCCAGAATTCAATTTTCCTTTAACAATTAGGTTAGACTTTTCTTTCAGAGAAAAACCCCTTCTTCCTGACACCTCTTTTATTGAGGCAATTTTTCCTATCGGGCCTTATCCTCAAGTTTCTCATTTTAAAATAGAGGAGTTGATGGCAGAAAAAGTAAGAGCAATCTTAATGAGAACCAGAGGTAGGGATTTTTTTGACCTTTATTTTATGCTTTCAAAAAAAATCCTCATCGATTGGGAATTAGTAAATAAAAAAATGGCTTTGTATAAAAAGAAAGCAAATCTTAAGCAGCTAATTGAGATTATTGAAAAATTTCCCCAATCGGAAATAAAAGAAGATTTAACAAAATTTCTCCCAACCACTCATCGAAATTTAGTGACAAAAATAAAAGATTTAACCTTAGAAAAATTAAAAAATTTATGAAACTCAAAAATCTACCGACTAATAATTAACTATTCAACAGGTATATGACTCAAAAAACTTTAATAATAATAGTAATAGCGGCAGTTGTTGTAATTGGAGGAGTGTTTCTGCTTACACTCGTCCCGGAAACAACACCAGAGCCAACACCAGAGCCAACCCCGGAACCGGTAACAAAACCCGAAGCTATAGAAGGAGTTACAACTGCCAATAACCAGTTTGCCCTGGATTTATATACAAAAGTCAAAGACGAAGAAGAAAACAAAGAAGAGAATATTTTCTTTTCCCCTTATAGTTTATCAATCGCCCTGGCCATGACTTATGAGGGAGCTAAAGGGAAAACAGCAGAAGAAATGGAAGATGTTTTTTACTTTCCAAAAGACAATGATTTTCGCCGGGAGGCGTTTTTAACTCTTCATAGCTGGCTTACAAGGGAAGATACAGAACACGAACTTAATATTGCCAATGCTCTCTGGGCACAAAAAGATTTTACTTTCTTGCAGGAATATTTTGATATTATTACCACCTATTATCAGGGTTTAATTGAAAATCTTGATTTTAGAGGAGATCCCGAAGGTTCAAGAATAACAATCAACCAATGGGTAGAAGAACAAACCAAAGAAAAGATAAAGGATTTAATTCCTTCAGGAGTGATAAATGCTCTAACCCGATTAATTCTCACCAATGCCATTTACTTTAAAGGAGAGTGGGTGCAGGAATTTAATCAAGAAGATACCAGAGAAGAGAATTTTTATATTACCCCTGAAGAAACGGTCAAGGTTGATATGATGCGGCGCTTAGATGAAGAAGCAGAATTCCCTTATTATGAAACAGCAGACCTTCAAATTCTTGAAATGCCTTATTCGGGTGAAGAAACCTCAATGCTTGTTTTACTTCCTAAAGAAGACAACTTAGAAGAAGTAGAAAAGCAATTAACCGGAGAAAATCTTGTTATTTGGCAAGAAAATCTAAAAAAACAACGAGTTAAAGTGTATTTTCCCAAATTCAAATTAGAAACTAAATACTTTTTAAAACCGTTTCTCGGTCAAATGGGAATGCCCACTGCTTTTACCGAAGCAGCTGATTTTTCCGGTATGACAGGTAAAAGAGATTTAATGATTGCTGAAGTAATCCATCAGGCTTTTGTTGAAGTGGATGAGAAAGGAAC
>Ga0210044_10005673_pt1 | contig 16765 bp, 15 predicted proteins | sample CryGey13umfilter_2_FD_183959 | JGI IMG/M metagenome (GOLD analysis project Ga0210044, IMG submission 183959) | Groundwater microbial communities from aquifer in Utah, USA - Crystal Geyser 4/9/14 3 um filter (SPAdes) (version 2) | ecosystem: Environmental > Aquatic > Deep subsurface >...
TACTTTGCCAGCTTAAATGACTGTAATGAGGATTGTCTTTTTTGCGTTAGGGGAGGCGATGAAGCCCCGATTGATTTTATTGGGACAAAAAAAGCCAAAGAGATTTTGTCTCAAAAAAGAAAAGAGGGCTATCAAGAAATCTATTTTGATGGAGGTGAACCGACCTTAAGAAAAGATTTAGCGCAATTGATCAATTTTGCCAGGAATAAAAAATATAAGTCGGTCAACGTGTTAACCAACGCGGTTTTATTGGCTGACAACAAATTAACCAAGAGATTACTGGACATTAAAAATGATAAGAATTTTTGTTTATCTTTTTCCGTTTCTCTGCATTCCCATAAAAAAAATATTTCAGAAAAATTAGTTGGCCGAGCCAATACTTTCAACAAAACAATTAAAGGCATTGAGAATTTGGTTCAAAATGGCTGCGAGAATATTTCTTTCTATCACATTATTACTAAATATAATTACCGAGATTTGCCGTCTTTTGTTAATTTTATTAGTGATAAATTTCCCCGGATAAGAAGGGTTACTTTTTCTTTTATTTATCCGGCAGGGAAAGCTCTTGAAAATAAGGAGATTTTTCCTCAGCTTTCTAAAGTAAGGCCGTATTTTCAAAAAGCCCTAAGTTTGTGTAAAAAAAAGAAGATAAGTTTTTCCATCAGTACTTGCGGAACAATCCCCCTTTGTTTTTTGGAAGGATACGAAGATATTTTATTAAAACAGCAAGATTTAGACCAGCCGGAAAAAGTGGGTTTGGTTGATGCCGGCCAGGATGTTCAATATCAATTGGCCACTAAAGAATTTCATCAGAGGACGAAAATAAAAGCTTCTTGGTGCAAAGATTGCGTTTATAATGACGAATGCGGCGGTATTTGGCGAACTTACGTTGAGATTTATGGCATTGATGAAATTAAGCCGGTTCTTGGAGATAAAAAGCAAAAAAGAAAACCTAATGTACTTTTGCTGTTGACCGGTTTTTCTTGTAATAATAATTGTGTTTTTTGTTCTAATGTGTCCGGCCGGGATTTTAATAGTTCTCGGGAAGAATTATTGGAGAAAATTAATAAGGGGCGCAAGGAAGGATTTAGGATTTTGGAATTTATTGGCGGTGAAATTACCATCAGGCCTGATTTTTTTGAATTAATTTCTTATGCTAAAAAAATTGGTTTTGAAGACATTCGCCTTACATCTAATGGTCGGCTATTTTCTTATCCGGAGTTTGTCCAAAAAGCCCACCGGGCGGGGTTGAGAGTCGTCGCTGTTTCTCTTTATGGGCACAATAGCAAATTACACGAAGCGGTTACCAGAACGCCCGGCTCGTTTGACCAATGCGTTCAGGGAATAAAGAATATCTCTAAAACAAAAGGAATGTATTTGATTATTAATACCGTTGTCTCAAAAATAAACTACAAGTTTTTAAAAGAAATTAGCCAATTTGTTTATAGGTTAGATCCAAAGGAATGGCATTTGCTTGAATTATTGCCCGACGGCCGGGCGGTTAAAAATTACGATATTTTGTCGGTTCCCTATAAGGAACTTGCTCCTTATTTAAAAAGAGTAAGCCAATCGGCCGTTGGGAAAATTAAACGAATTGATTTTTTTGATTTCCCGTTTTGCCTTTTTAGTAAAGAAGTTTTGAATAATAAAAACATTAATTTTTTTACGCCGGAGAATAGATACGAAGATATAAAGCAAGAGGCGCATGATTCGGTTTTTAGGGTAAAAAAAATCAATCGGGGGGGCAGGACAATCTATCGGGATAAATACAAAGTTAAGCCGGATTTTTGCCGGAGTTGTCTTTATTTTTATCAATGCGGCGGTATCGCCAGGCCTTATTTTGAAAAATATAGAGACGGGGAAATAAAAGAATTAGCCCAAAAACATAATTTTATCAATGAAAAAAAATAACGGCCAAGACGCTTATTATACAATAGGCAAAAGTCCTTTTGTCTACGCGGGTCATTATTGCAATAATCGATGCCTTTTTTGTTTTGAGGCAGACAGGGAATTTCCGGTTAAAACAACCGAAGAAATTAAAAAAGAAGTAGACATAGTAAGGCATAACTTTGATTTTATAAACCTGATGGGTCAAGAGCCGACCTTGAGAGATGATTTGGCGGAATTGTTAAATTACATCAGGGGCAAAAATTTTAAATGGTTCGGCATCACGACCAATGGCAGAATGTTTGCTTATCCCAATTACGCAAAAAAAATTTTGGCCACCGATCTAACACAGGTCGGAGTGACGGTTGCGGGGCATAATTCGCGACTGCACGACGCGCATACTTTGGTCAAAGGAAGTTTTGAACAAACTCTGGCGGGTTTAAAAAATATTCTGCGTTTCAAAAAAGAGCGCATGGGTTTGTTGCTTAATATTATGGTGACGCGAAAAAATTTCAAATATTTGAAAGAAATTATTGATTTTTACGCCGTTTTGGGAATAAGAGAAATGAATATAGGACATATTATGCCCTTAAATAAAACGATTAAAAACTCAAAAGAGATTATCGCCAAAATGAGCGACGCGGTGCCTTTTTTGATTTGGGGTTATGATAAATATCGCGAGAGTGTAAAGTTTTTGTTTGTTGAATATCCCGCCTGTGTTTTTCCCAAAGAATATCGCCGCCTGTCTTTCCCCTGCCTTGAGGAAAATCCGCAAAAAACTAGAATTAAATTATGTCAAAAATGCGATTATGCCGGCCATTGTACCGGCATCAGCAAAGCATATTTGAATCTTTATGGTTATCAAGAATTTAAAATCTAGTTTGGATAAGAAAAATAACGAAGTAATTGAAGAGATTTCCCGTCTTTCGGGAGGACAAATTTCCTCACTTGAATTAATGGCTGTTATTTATGGATTTAAGCCGGCCATGGCTGAAATGGTAAATTTTAATAAATTCAGCAAGTCTTTTATAAACAAATTAGACAGGATAAATGAATTGTGCAAAAAAATATCACTTCATTTTGTGGTCTCAAAATACAAGTTTATAATCAATAGCCCCAGAGGAATATTTGAAATGATAGATTTGGATAGTCCTCCAAAGGGCAAGATAGCCATAGGCATATCAAAAGATAAAAACGCGGCTCTGGAGGGGGTTGATTTATATTATAAGAAGACGCTCGTAAGCGGGGGCGGAAGAAGATTCGGTCAAATAATGGGTTATCCGGAATGTTGTTTGGATTTTGGAGATTATCTTTGCAATGAAAATGTTGACCCGGATAATTTCGGCTTTAAAAATCCGGCCGCAGAGTCGTTAAAAAGATCTGAAAAGTTTGCTTGGCAATTGAATGTTTTTACCAATTCATCATTGTCTTATTATCCCTGTACTTTGAATTGCCAAGAAAGCATCGGGTATGTCAATAAATTATTTAAAATATTAAAAAGAATTGATGTTGGTCGTGTGGAATATTTAATGGGTCTTCTTCGGGAGCCGGCTTCCTTATACTGGACTTGCGCGGATAAAATATTATTATACGGCGATTTTAAGGGAGATTTTGAAAATTCTGAAATTAGATACCACAAGAGCGTTTCCATGATTGATTCGGGAAGTTTTTATCAAAACAACAGTTCTGATTTTTTAAATAATCTGAATAATATTTATAAGAAGATTCAAAAGGGCGACAGATTAATAATGACCCCGGCTTATTTTGAAATATACAAGGATAAAAAGAGAATTGTTAAAATAAAAAAGGGCAATCAATACGAACCGGTCCTGGTTAAACCGAATATATGATTGAAAAACAAAAACAAAAAATTTCTTTTTTAGCCAGTATTTCTCAAGAGGAGTGGTTTTTAAACGGTCATTGTGTAAAAAATGGGGAGGAATATAAATTAATGTACCTTTTCGAATCGTTGATCCGGCAGATTAAGGGAGGAAAGTTTTTGGAATTAGGTTGCGGTACTGGTTTATTGTCCAAATATATTTATTTATTTTTTAAAGATGTTATCCCTTACGGTGTTGATATTAATCGTAAATTCATTGCCAGGGCCAAGGAAAACAATTTTAAAATTAAGAATAATTTTACAATTTCTGATTTTTTCATACTTCCCCCGGCGTTCTTCAAAAAATATTCAACCATTGCCGTATTTATGGGCAGGCGGAAAAATGAAAAAGATGATTGGATTAAGCTGGGAAAATTGGTAAAAAAATGTTTAAGAGATAATAAAGAGGCCTTATTGATAATTTGTGATTATGATAATAACACTCTGGAAATTAAAAGCCCGGTTATCAAAAAGTTTGTTTCAGAAATGAAAAAGATATCAAATATTGATTTTGTGGACAATAATTTTTTTCTGGTGGGCGAGGGAGTTAAAGCGATGAATAAAATTGAATGCGAGAAGACGGGATTTTCAAACGAATTGATCGAGGGTTCTATTGTTCAAAAAGGAAAGGAATTTTTTTTCTTGCGGCAAAAAAGGAGGAACAAAAAGGAAAAGTTTTTTTTAACTTTCCAAACAAATTTTTTCGAAAAGACATTAAAATTACCGAGTTGTTCTATCGATTCTGTTCGGATAATCGGCTGGGAGGAAATAAAGGCGGGAGATTATGTTTTGATAAATTTTGGAACTAAAAAAAATAATGTTATTACTGTTGCTAAATTGGTAACAAAATGAACAAAATCAAAAAAACGGTGCTGATTATCGGCTATCAGTGCAATAACAATTGTCGGTTTTGCATTGACGCCGGAAAAAGGAACTTGGTCAGTAAAACAACGGTTGAAATAAAGCAGGAGATGAAAGAAGCCAAAAAAAGAGGGACAACCTACCTTGAATTAATCGGTGGAGAAACGACTATCCGGCCGGACGCGGTTGAATTGATAAGTTTTGCCCGCGATTTGGGCTTTAAGACGATAAATATGGCGACCAACGGCCGAATACTCTCTTATCCGAAGTACGCCAAGCAAATCGTTGAGGCCGGCCTGACCGATATCATCTTTTCCATCCACGGCTATAACGCTCAGACCCATGATTATTTGACCCGGGCAAAAGGCAGTTTTGAGCAATTAAAAAAGGGGTTGGCCAATCTGGGGAAATTGGGCTTTAAGAATATCGGCTCCAACACCACCATTGTTAAAGGAAACTACAAACATTTAAAGCGAATCGGGGAGTTTATTTACGACCAGGGAATCAGGAATTCGGAATTTATTTTTGTTGACCCAAGTTGCGGCGGGGCTTATAAAAATTTTGACGAGCATGTCCCGAGAATTTCAGAGGCGGCGCCGTATGTTAAGAAGTGTCTTGAAATTGGCAAAAAAAACGGGATTCCCCATTGGCATATCCGCTATGTTCCACTGTGCTATTTTACCGATTATTTGAATCAGGTGAGCGAATTGGACGAGGTAGCGACCTTCCAGACCGAACATCTGGCGCCCGATTTTAGCAATTTTAACGTGGAGTCGTCGCGAAGAGAAATCGGTCGGGCAAAAACGGACCGCTGCCGGGGATGTAAATTATTCAGCCAGTGCGAGGGCGTCTGGAAAGAGTATTTAAAGCATTATGGAGACAAAGAACTAATTCCAATAAAATAATGGATATCTGTGTCTGGGACAAATGCAATAATCGGTGCCAGATGTGCACTAATCCGGATTTGCCTTGGAAATCAAAAGACGGCAAAGTCGGCGAAGGATATGATTATAATGTTTTGATTTCTCGGATTGAGCGTCTGAAAGACAAAGTTGAACCGGACGATGCCGTGATTTTAACCGGCGGCGAACCGACTCTTCACCCACATTTTTTGGATGTTTTTAATTTTACCCGAAAAACTTTTCCCGAACAGGAATTAAGAATCCTAACTAACGGCCGCCGATTTGCCTATCGCGATTTCGCCGAGGAAGTTATGAAAGCGGATAATTTGAATATCGCTGTTTCTTTATGCGGGCCGACGGCTGAAATTCATGATAAAATCACCCGAACGAAAAATAGTTTTATCCAGGCGGTTCAGGGGCTGGAGAATATTCTCTCTCTAAAAAAAGAAAACCAGATTGTTGAAATCAGGACGGTCTTGAGTAAACTTTCTTATCGCCATATTGACCAGACCCTGAATTTAATCCAGCTGAGATTCCCGTCCATCGACCGGGTGATTGTTATTTATCTTGAGACGGAAGGACAGGCAAAAAAGAATTTGGATAAAGTTTTGGTCCCGTATTCAAAGCTCAGGCCGTACCTAAATAGAATTGAGCCGTTTCTCCCGGTGTTTAAAGAGCTTTGCCTGTATCATTTTCCGCTGTGTACTTTGGAGCCGAAGTTCTGGCCTTTTGTCTGGCGGACTTTACCGGCCAAAGAAGTCGTTTTTATCAAGTCCTGCGAGCGCTGTCGGTATAAAAAATACTGTTTAGGCATCCACCGGGACTATCCCAATAAAACCGCCAGCGGCGAATTCAAGCCGATTAAGGAAGAATATGCAATAGAAGAGACCGACGATTTTTACCATCCAATTACATCTTTCGACATAATTAGAGTTGAAGAAAAATGACCTTCAATATCTTTGATATATTATTTTTGCCGGCGGTGTTTTTCATCGGGCTGATTACCAGTTATGAAGACGTTAAATATGGCAAGGTTAGAAATAAATGGATCAAACTTGCTCTTTTTTGGGGTTTGGCGGTGATTATTTTTTTCTACCTGTGGTATCTAATTGCTGCGCCGGTTTCCAGATTTTTTTATTTTCAGGTCTTAGGCCATCCGGCGGATTCTTCGCCGGCGATTTTTACCGTCTTGCCGATATATCTTTCCAAAATAGTTTTAAACGCGGCGGTTTCATTAGTCGTCGCTTTTCTAATGTGGCGGGCCGGCGCCTGGGCGGCCGGCGACGCCAAACTTTTTTTCGTTTACGCGCTCTTACTGCCTCTGAAATATTACTGGAAATCGTACTTGCCGATTTTTCCCTCGTTTGTCCTGCTGATTAACATTTTTATCCCTGTTTTTGCTTATCTATTGCTCCGGTCTGTTTTCTATAATGCTAAATATTTTTACCAAACGTTAAAGCAAAAGAAGATTAAAACATTGCGTCAAGGGGACAAGGGCGCAAAAGAACAAAAAGAAAATGAAGGAAGGTGGAAAAAAATAAGAGAGAAATTAGTTATGGTTATTGCCTTTGTCGGCATATTTTTGGCTTTAAAATTGTTTCAGGAGCCGATTAAGAATCAAACCTCAATTGATATCGCTTCTTTTCAGGCCTTTATTTTTGCCGCCATCATTGTTTTTAGCGGTTCTTTGGGAAAAGTTTTTAAAAAAACAATCGCTTTTTGGCTTGTTTCCGGGATTTTGATTTCCGTTCTTTCTTATGGTTTCGCGACTTCGCCCATTGCCACTTGGCAGACATTTTACCAGTCGGTTTTAATGATGGCGCTCTTTATGGTTATTTACGGTATTTTCAGGAAAATGATTGACTTTCATACCTTAAAGACCGCCACCGAAGAAATAGAGTCAAAAGACCTAAAGGCGAAAATGAATCTGGACGAAAATATTATTAGTGAGATTAAAAACGATGAAAAATTTTTTAATGAAAATATCGGTTCTATCTATCCGGAAGGACTAGATGAGCGGCAAGCCGAAGCGGTTAGAAAATGGCTGTTAGATAAGAAGAAGACGAAAATTAAAATCTATCAGCCGTTTCCTTTTGTTTTATGGATGTTTATCGGCGTGATTATCACGATGATTTTAAAGAGTTCGCTTTTCCATTTATTTATCAAAGTTGGGACAGGCGATTAGAGTTGTGGATAAGATTTTAGATTAGTTTTTTAAAATAGGGTATAATAGCAAGAAAGCGAGGAAAAACTTGGAAAAGAAAATATATTTTTCCATAATTGATTGGTTGAAGTTAGTAATTTTGGCCGGAGTTGTTTCCGGAGTGGTTTTATGTTCTTATGTTTTTGCCCAAAGTCCAGACAGCCCGATTGTTATACCAACCTCCGCTTTTGAGGTTTGTACCGACACCGTTGAACAACCGGTATGTTACAGCGGCGCTTTTCCGACTCCGACCTTGAACTGGAATTTTACCGGCTCCGATCCCGATCCCAACGACGGCAACCCGGCTTCTTCTCAAGTGGGTTTTTGGATAATGGTTGATAATAATGGCGGCGACAGCGGCACTTATCCTTCGCCGGAAGTTAATACCGGAGGGGTTTCCTCTTCGGCTGATTCATATACAGTCCCCGAAGGATTATTGCAGTTCAATGTTGTCTACGCTTGGAAAGTGGCGGTCAAAGATAATTTTGGCACTTGGAGCGGCTGGACCTGCGCCGAAACCAAATTCACCACTAACGGCGCTTGTTATGGCAACCCGACCGCATCCGATTTGTCGGTCTCGGCCGGGGACTATTGCGCGGCCGCGGCGCACTATTTCTCTTGGATATATTCTGACCCCGCCGGCCCCCCCGGCAAAAAAGAAGACGAGTTTTATTTCCAAGTGGACAATAACAGCGATTTTAGTTCGCCGGAAGTGGATAGAGCGTATACTGGTCTTAATAATCCCAGTCCGACCGTCAATAATCAGACCGTTGTCGTGGCGGAATCGCCCGGCGCCGACCAGATTGGCTACAATACTACTTATTATTGGCGGGTAAGGGTGGTTAACCAACAAGGAGCCGACTCTGGCTGGATACAGGGGAATTCTTTTACGACCGGACTTCACCGTTATCCATCAATTAATTTTTCTTGGGCGCCGCAAAGTCCGAGCCAGGAAGAAGATGTCTTGTTTGCCGACCAGTCAACTGTTTATGGCGGCGCGTTCAAGTCGGCCTGGTCCTGGACATTTCAAAACGGCAATCCGGCCGTCTCTAGCCAGCAAAACCCGACTATTAAATTCATTTCCAACAGGTCCAAGACAGTTACCCTGCAGGTAACGGACTCTGATGGACTGGCCTGTCCTGGCTCTAAAACCGTCAATGTTGGTTTTCCTTTGCCTGACTGGCGGGAAATTCTACCGTTTTAAAAATATTTTTTCTTTTCCTGCGATAAACTATTCGAAAATTGTCATTCTGAGCGGAAGCGAAGAATCTATGGATAGATCCTTCGGGCCTTGGCCCTCAGGATGACAATGGCGCCCTCAGGATAACAAAACATGGTCTAACATTTTAATGTCCAAGATTCAGCGTTTTATTAAAAAAGAATCCGGATTTACCATCTTTGAGCTTCTGGTAGTGATGTTTATTTTAACTCTGCTTTCCTCGGTTGTTTTGGCCGGCTATCGTTCTGGCCAGAAAAGGTATTCGCTTTACCAGGCGGCCCAGAGATTAGCTTCCGATGTCCGAAGGGCCCAGAACATGGCTATTAGCGGCGTTGATATCGCCGGCAATTATTACGGTTATGGAGTTTACGCGGTCGCTGACGGGAGTTCATATCTAATCTATGGCGACACGGATAATACTTCCGACTATCAGCCGACTGACACAACGGTGGAAACAATTTATCTTCCCAACAATGTAAAAATCAAAGAAACTGTTCCCGATGCCGGCAAAGCGGATGTTTTTTTTCGTCCGCCGGACCCGGACACTTATCTTAACGGCGTTTCCGGCAGCTATAATGAGCCGATCGTAATTACGCTTGAACTGATTGGGACTTCTCTGACAAAGACAATAACGGTGGCGGCGACCGGCCTGGTGGAAGTTTCGGCCGCTCCGTAATTTGATTGCCGAAATAATTTTATGGGAAAAAGAAATCAAAACGGCTTCAGTATGATTGGCGTCATCGTGGCGATGTTAATTACCTCGGTTGCTTTGGTAAGTATTTTGGGTCTGGTGACGGCGTCTTTAAAAGCGGCCGAAACGAGCAAAACAAAATTAATTGCTGCCGGATTGGCGCAAGAAGCGATAGAGGTTGTTAGAGATATGAGAAAAGCGCAGGTAGAATGGAGTAATTGGTACGCGGATATTATCAACGGCGACTATCTCGTCCAATACAACAGCGTTTCTTTGCTTTCGTTTTCAGATATCCCTTTAAAGATTGACGGCAACGGACTCTACCAATACGCCGCCGGCTCAGACACAAATTTCTATCGGAAAATAACTTTGACTAAATTGTCCGCCAACGAAGTCAAGGTCTTGGCTGAAGTTAAATGGCAAATTAAAGGTGATTGGCATTATCTAAGGGCTGAGGACAGATTGTGGAATTGGAAATAACGATGTCATTCTGAGCAAAGGCGAAGAATCTATATAGATATCAATGAAATTAAAACATCACAGAGGATTTACTTTAATAGAACTCCTGACGGCGATGGCTATTTTCGGCATGATTGTTGTGATTGTCGGCGGCGTGGCCAACTCCGTGATTAGAGGCCAGCGGAAGGCCTTTTCCATCCAAAGCGTTCAAGAAGCCGGCCGCTTTATGATGGAAATGGCCAGTAAAGAAATCAGGACAAGCGTAATAAATACCGGGGGCGGTTCCGGGTTGACCACGTTAAATATCCTCAATGCCGAAGGAGAGACTCTTGATTACCAATTTGACAATACCAATAAAAGGTTTTTAAGAAATGGCGAAATCGTCAGTCCGAGCAATGTGGAAGTGACCGGCAGGTTTTATGTCAATGAATATACATTTCCTTCCGCTCCAACTAGAAAAACAGCCACCATTGTGATGAAGATAAGGACTCCCGGCGGCAAAGCGGAACAACAGACGGAATTAAACTTACAAAATACCATTGCGCCAAGATCGTATTAAAATTTAAAATGATGAAAAACCGGAACAGAAAAATATTGGTTCAGAAAGGCGCGGTCACCATACTTTTAACCGTGATGGTTTTGAATGTTTTGCTGGTTATCGGCCTGGGCGTCAGCGTTTTAATTTTCCAGCAGATTAAGTCGTCGGTCCAATCAGGCGAATCAGTGGTCGCCTTTTATGCCGCTGACGCCGGAGCGGAAAGATGTCTGTACGAAATCCGCCAAAACGACGCCGTCAGCTGTCCTTATACTGATATTTCCCTTGATTTTGACAGCCGAGCCAAATATACTACCGTTTATGATTACGCAGTCAGTTCAACCACGATGGTTTCAGCCGGGCAATATCTCGGCACTAACCGCAAAGTTGAACTAAATTGGTAATGGCGGTTGGCAAAGCGCTGTAAATATATCAATGGATAAGAAAAAAGTTTTGAATTTGCTTATTATTTTTTTTCTTGGCGGACTGGGCGGAGTCCTGGCTGATAATTTTGTTTTGCCTCGATTGGCGTCCATTCCGCTTTTATCAAAAATCGGATTTATCCGTCAAATCGGCGATGGCACGACCATCATCAATCCGACCGAGAGAATTATTATTACCGAGAATACCGCTCTGGAAGACGCCATTGACCGAATCGCTCCTTGTCTGGTTTTTATTCAGTCGTTTAGTGGCAATAAACTTATCGGCCAAGGGACCGGCTTTATTGTTACCGCCGACGGCTTGATTATTACCGCCGCCGACAACCTTTCCGCCAAAGCGACCTCGCATCTGGTTTATCGCAACAGCCATTCGCTGACGGCCCAAATTGTCAGAACCGACGCCGCCAGCGGCTTGGTATTGCTTAAAATTGAAGAAAACAATCTGCCAGTGGTTTCTTTTGCCGATATCAGTCAAATCCGACTGGGCGGAAGAGTTGTTTTAGTCGGCGCGCGGTTAAACAACAAAGAACTGGGTAAATTTGTCAATCTAGGCATTGTTCGCGGGCTTGGAGAAGAAGCGCTGGAAGTGAATCTGGACGAAAGCGACCTTTTAGCCAACGGCGGGCCGCTAATCAATATCAAGGGCGAGGCGCTCGGCCTAAACCTCATTGACAACGCCGGCTTTAAAAAAACCGTTCCGAGCGACGCCATCAAAAAATTCCTGGAGGGCTAAAGAGGCGACATTCAATGTCGCCTTTTGTTAATTTTAGAGATTATGGGAAAATACGAAAGGCAATTAATTGAGGATACCGAAAAGATTATTGTGAAAATTTTGAATTCCGAGCCCCTTACATCTAACGACAAAAAAAATCGTTGGTTTAATCACGCTGTTCAAATAGCGAAACAAATCAATAGAGATTTTCCAAATATCTCGTCGGTTAAGCACTTAGGCAATCGTTACGACAATACAGGCGATATACTGATTATTTCTAACAGCAAAGGAATTTTTATTGAAGTTAAAATGAGCGAGACGAAATTGGGCGTTGGCACCAAAGCGAATATTAGCCAAGACGCTCTTACGGAAAATCATCTTTTTATCGGCAAAATAAAAAGTTGGAGCACTTGGCGCGAAGAAAAAAATCATAACAAATGGGTTAAGGCGTCCCTGAATAAGTTTAACCGATATCCTCAAAGGATTTTAAAAATTGGCAATTCAACTACACAAAGAGAAGAAAAAGCAAGATATTTGAGGGGCTTGAAAAGGAATAGAAAATCCAAAGATATCCTTAAAAATATCCATAACAGAGATAGAAAAGAAAAATTGGACTATTTTAAATACTTAAGCGTTCAAAAGCAAGACAGAGAAATGATTAAAAGATTTTTTGTTTTAATTACCTTAGGAATTCATACAAAAGAAGCACTGACTGATTTAATAAAGAAAAAGGACCTCTTTAGGGAAGTCCAAAATCTTTACATCTATTATACTAATTGCCGCAAGGGCAAAGTGATTATTAAAAAAGAGAATGCCGGCAAAAGAATAAATAGGATAATTGGTAAATATCCTAAATTTGAGATTATTTTTCCAAAGGGGTTAACTCATTGCAAGATAGCGGGCATTAAAGATAATATTTCTAAGCCATTGCTGCAGGTAGTTCTACATTGGAAAAATATCGCCCAAGGAATTAAAACGCCTTGTTTAAATATCTTTGACTTGACTGTTAATAGTTAAGAGAGATTGGGAATAATTTTTCCAATTCATTCTTTGAAATCTGAGTGTTGCCGGTAATGTTTTTAATAGCTTTTATTCCTCGGAGCGAAGAGAGCTGTTTAATAATATTTTTGATAGGCAGATTTTTTTTTGGCAAATTATTTCCCAGATCTATTTTTGTTTGCCCTTGTTTGGCTGGCGGAAAAATTACATTAACATGATTTTCCGCGATAAATTTCATACCCGATGGAATAAAGGCCGCTTTCAATTTTGATTCTTTGACCGCGCCGGTAATTCGATTGACGACAATCGCCGGCCCAATGTCAAAATCTTTCCTTTTTACATACTGCGGCTTGCTGTTGTTGATTATCGGAAATTCTAGACCTTTTCCTGTTATATTATGAGCCCAGATTAATGGAATGCCCTCTTTGGGATTATTTGTTAGACGAGTCCTATTCTCATTCCAAATTAGACGGCCGGTTTTTACCTGATAATTTAAATCGCGCAGAGTTATTTTATCCTTAAATATTCTTTGTAGGTATTTAGCGCCCTCGCTAAATATTAAAATGCCGTTTTTTTTGAACAGATAGTCGCCTTTATTTTTGCCTTTTTTAAGAACAAGAAGCATTGTTGATTGCAAAGCGCCATGAAAAATTTTCGGGTCTCGGAGAATGCGCAAATATTCAATATTGGCGTTATGGACGATATAATTTCTTAATTTATGGAAATAGGCGCCATTATTCATTGATGGTGGAATGACATAGGCGAGATAGCCGCCGTCTTTTAACCAGTTGAGTCCCTGATAAACAAATAGGCCAAAAATATTCACTCGGCCATTCATAATACTGCCAAATTTTTTTCTAATTTCCTCTGACGCTTTGAATTCGTAGTAGGGCGGGTTGCCGATAACAAAATCATATTGGCCATAATCTTCATTTAAAAGGGAGTCGGTTTTATTGACGCTTGCTTTTGGAACCAAACGACTGGAAATATCAACTAACTTTTTGTCAATATCCCAACCATACAATTCCGGATTTTTGAAATATTTTTTGGCCGCGATTAAAAATTCGCCGGTGCCGCAAGCTGGGTCTAAAATTTTGGGATTTTCTATCGTTTGAGGCAGTTTTTCGAGAAGCGCTTTTATTACGGACTGAGGCGTAAAATATTGTCCCAATGATTTTCGGTAATTGATATCAGTTTCTTTAATGTAGTTTATTGTCGCGGCGTTGAATTCATTATTATTTTTTATGGCTGTTTCGACTGTTTTTTCGTAATTTCTAATGACGCTGATGACTTTTCCCTGAATAACTAATTCTTTAACAAATATCGGTTTGAAATTGGGATTGGCTGGCTGAAGCCGAAATCGGTTTTTTTCTTTGTAGATTTTTTTTAAAGTCACTTCATTATTCTTTAATAAAGCGACAATCGTTTCTCCATTTTCGGCGTCTGGTTGTTTTCTGACAATCACTGTATCGCCATCAAAAATTCCTTCGCCGAGCATGCTGTCGCCCTGGACGCGCAAAGCAAAATGTTCGCCCGATTTAGATAATTGAGATTTTGGAACATTGATTGTTTCTGGGAACTCAATCGCCTCAATCGGCGAGCCGGCGGCAATAGTGCCAAGTAGAGGAATCCGAACTAAGTTTGATAATTCTTCTTCGCTATTCAATTGGATTGACCTCGGTTGATTTTCTATTTTATTTAAATAACCTTTGCTTTTTAAATTCTCGATATGTTTATGAACAGTCGCTGGAGAGGAAAGGCGAAAGCGTCTTTTTATTTCATCAATCGTTGGCGCGTAATCGTTTACTTCAATAAATTTTTTAATATAGTCCAAGATTTGTTTTTGTCTTTTAGTTAACATGATACTTATTCATATTTATGTATTTGATTTAATTTACCCTTATGATAAAATTATACCATAGCGAAAGAAAAGCGAAAATAACGGAGATGTAGATAAGTTTAAAAATCGGGTGTCTCGACACCTGTTTTTTATTGCCATATTCTATTTTAGGCATTAAACTGAAAAAGTATGGTAAAAAATGTCAATTCAACCAGAAAACGGCGGGCAATGACGACCGAAGCGGCCCGAAGAGTAAAACTCGCCGGACATGAGGCGGAAAAAGAATTCGCCCGACTCATTGGCGGACAGGTCTATCTTGGCTCGGGGAAAAAAGACGTAATAGATGCCCAAAACAATATCCATTCGGTTAAAAGCGGGGAGAAAAAATGGCAGATATTTCTTTATAGCAGAAAAAGATTTGAGGAAAGTATCGGTTTTTTGGGCGCAAAGTTTTTTATTAATTGCATTGACGCCTTTCCCGGAAAACGCGGAGATTATCTTCGCGATAAGAACAAGTTTAAACTAAAACTACAGGAGCCGATGAGAAATCTTAGAGATTTTTTATCCGGCGCTTCCGATTCTTGTTTTTTACATAACAACAAGATTATTTTTCTCCAAGAAGCCATTTTCCATAGCAGTGAAGTAGATTATTTCACTATCAAAGAAGATTTGGCTTTTCATGTTTTTGACGCCGGAGAAGTGATAAAAACCATTGACGAGTCGATTAGTTTGGAGAACTCAAAAACTAGTCAAGATGACCAAATGGACGACCAGAAAGTAATTTTAAAATTATTGGACTCCGGTATTACGATTGGCGAAATTGAAATGCGAAATGATAGTAAAGTCCATTATCGGCAGATTAAATTTTGGATGGATAAAGTAAAAACTCTTTTGTTATTAAAAAGTAAAATTGCTTTCAAGAAACGGAATTCGGAAGAAATATTTTCTTACGGCAAAGCTACAAAAAGATTTAAGTTGAGATAGATTTTCCCCGCGGCGGACAAAAAATCAATATCTCGTGCGATTTTTTGATATGGTTGGCGTTCCCATTCTTTCTATTTGCTCCTATTCTTATTTCTCCCTGTCCCATTGTGTATTGCCATTCGGGGAAAAATTGGTCATATCCGTCGTACCAATCTCTGATAGTTTGACAATTATTGTACGAAAGGATAAAGCCGCCTGTGTGATTTTTTAATAATTCTCTCAGTTTCTCGTGCTTAAAGCCGTTGTGATGAATTGGAATATTTCTCATCGGATAAATTCCTTTAAACATTTTGCTGTCTTTTCCCAATAAATATGGCGGGTCGCAGTAGAAAAAGTCGTTCGGGTATTTTTTAAAAACTTCCTCAAAACTGGCGCGCTCGACCGCCATTTTTTTAACGGAAAAGTTTTTAACTCTTTCGAGCATTGTTCTGTATCTGTCTTTATTTAAATAGACGCTGGATGGCCAACCCAGAAATCCCGGCCCATAAGAGAGATTATGGTTGAAGTAATAATAAGCGGCCAAATCAGTTGGAGACAATCTGAGCCGATTTTCCCAGCGCGCTTTTAATCTTTTTTTTACTGCTTGGTAAGTTTGCTTATTGGGTTTTAGTTGGGTAAGTTTTTTAAATAGTTTTTTTGGATTTTTAATTTGAAGTTTCCAGTAATTGATAAGAATATCAAAAATATCAAACCCGATAACCTCTAATCCTAGATATTTATTACAAGCGATTTCAACCGAGCCGCCGCCAAAAAACGGCGAGACCAATCTTTTTATCCGATTAGGAACGAGCTCGACAATATGTCCGACCGCCAAACTCTTGCCGCCGGCGTATCTTATCGGCGTTTCGACAACTCTTTTATATTTATTGCGGCTATTCGGGTTGACGCTTCTAATTCTGTCTAAAAGAACTCTTTTTTTGTACTCCAGCGTTTCTGGGTTTATGCCGGACAGGTTTTTTTGAGAGAATTTTTCTTCCAGGTTTCTGATAATTTTTACCACAACTCCTCTGATTTCTACTTCTTTTCGATAAATTGGGAGCATTATCTGATTGGCTGGCTGTAATCGGAATCGGCCTTTTTCTTTAAACAGTTTTTTAAGCGTGGCTTCGTTATCGTCGACAATCGCTACAACTAATTGTCCGTTATCCGCCGTT
>Ga0210044_10005676_pt1 | contig 16757 bp, 16 predicted proteins | sample CryGey13umfilter_2_FD_183959 | JGI IMG/M metagenome (GOLD analysis project Ga0210044, IMG submission 183959) | Groundwater microbial communities from aquifer in Utah, USA - Crystal Geyser 4/9/14 3 um filter (SPAdes) (version 2) | ecosystem: Environmental > Aquatic > Deep subsurface >...
GGGATCATACCCGCATTGCCTACCGTACCGGAGAGCGCTTCACCAATGAGTTGATTCAGGCTATTCGCAATGGCTCTACCGATGCGTTTCGTAACCAGTACCGCCAGGTTGATGTACTGATCATCGATGATATCCAGTTTATTGCCGGTAAAGACCGAACCCAGGAAGAGTTTTTCCATACGTTCAACGCCCTGCATGAAATCAAAAAACAGATTATTCTAACCTCCGACCGCAGTCCCAGGGAGCTAACCAACCTTATGGAAAGGTTGCGCTCCCGCTTTAACTGGGGGCTGGTCGCCGATATTCAACCACCCGATCTGGAGACCCGTCTGGCTATTTTATCGAGCAAGGCAGAACTGGCAGGTGTTCACCTGGATAAAAATGTAGCGCACATGCTGGCCTCCCGTATTACCAACAACGTGCGTGAGCTTGAGGGTGCACTGACACGCCTGACAGCCCATGCAACGCTGACCGGGCGTACCATCGATATTGATTTTGCCAGACATGTGCTACGCGACCTGCTGCATGAAGAGGTGCGCGCCATATCTGTGGAGGATATACAGAAAAAAGTTGCCTCCTATTACAATATCAATTTACGTGAAATGTCTTCGAGTAAACGGACACGCACAGTGGCTTTTCCCCGTCAGGTTGCCATGTATGCATGCAAGGATCTGACAACGATGTCACTGCCGGAAATCGGCAGCCATTTTGGCGGCAAGGATCACACAACGATATTGTACGCCGTAAGAAAAATTGAAAAAATGCGTAAAGAGTCGGATGATTTTGATGATGAAATGAGCCGGATTATAGCTCTTCTGAAGCAGTAACCCGGAAAAATAACTTGCAGGCTGAAAAGGTGTGAGTCTGTGTACTGATAGCCTGTGGATAATTTGAGTATAAAGTGATTGAACGATAAACTTCGACTCAACATAATAAGTTATTCACATACTGTTCACATGGTGTACGAATTTAACTCACACTATCAGGGACTGGATAAATGAAGCGAGAGCTGGACAAACAGCACTTCTCCACACTATCCACAACACCTATGATGATGAATAGATTTATGGAATAAAAAGAGATTAGGGAGTAGGTATGAACATAACATTGTCCAGAGCAGCTTTATTGCAAGCTGTTCAGCGTTGTCAAAGCATTGTGGAAAAACGCCATACCATTCCAATTCTGGCGAATGTATTACTGCAGGCTGAAGGAAACAGGCTGCATATTACAGCCACAGATCTGGAAGTCGGCATTCGCAGTGAGGCAGTAGCTGAAGTTAAAAGTGCAGGATCAGTAACTGTTTCAGCGCGTAAGCTTTTTGATATTATCAAGGAACTCGATCCTGAACAGGATGTCAGCCTGCAAACAGGTGATGCCTTTATTTCGATTCGCAGTGGCCGTTCACGCTTTCGTCTTTCCACACTGGCCGCCGGTGAATATCCGGCCATGAGTGACGATCCGGGTCAGGCCATGATTACACTGACCGGTTCGATGTTATCCGATATGGTTGCGGCTACGAGTTTTGCCATGTCCAGTGATGAGACACGTAAATATTTAACCGGCACACTGATTGAAGTTGATGATCAGCAGATGCTCAGGCTGGTGACCACGGATGGTCACAGGCTGGCACTGTCGGAGGTTCGTCTGGAGCAGGCCGTAAAACCGGGGAAATGTATCGTTCCGCGCAAGGCGATCATGGAGATCCGCAAGTTGTGTGATGAGTCTCCGGATCAGATTGAGCTTCTATTGGGTGATCGTCAGATTCGACTTGTTGCCGGCTCCAATATTCTTACCTCCAAGTTGATTGATGCGCGCTTCCCTGTTTATCAGGATGTGATTCCAACCGGCAATCCTGCAAGAGCGATCATGGCACGCAGTGAATTTGATCAGGTGCTGCGTCGCAGCATGATTGTAGCCAATGAATTTACCCATGACGTACGCCTGAATTTCTCTGACAAGGGACTGGATATATCCGCGCACAATACCGAGCAGGAAGAGGCTGAAGAGCATATTGCGGCTGACTATACAGGTCAGGAAGTAGCGATTGGTTTTAATGGCCGCTACCTGAGAGATACGCTGGGTGCGATTCGCTCCGCTTCGGTTCGTATTGAGTTGAAAGATGAACTGTCGCCTGTACTCGTCTGTGGTGATGATGGTGATGGATCGCGTTATGTGATCATGCCGATGAGGATTTAAACAGCCGGTGTTTGAGCATCGGGCAGAACTGTTGTCAGCAACTCCGCTTACCATTGAGGAAGTGAAGGTGAAACAGCTGCGTTGCCATGATGAACTGCACTGGTCCTGTTCGCCGGGACTAAATCTCATTCTGGGTGCCAATGGCTGTGGAAAAACCAGTTTACTGGAAGCGGTCTACCTTATGGCGCACGGGCGCTCATTCCGGCAGGCCCGTGATCCATTTCTGCTCAAACGTGGCGAAGAGCGATTTTATATCCATGGTAGCTGGAAGCGCTTTGGTCCGATGCATATTTCGGTTGCCGGACGTCACGGTCAAACCACAGTGCGTTTGCAGGGTCGGGATGTACAGCGACGTAAAGATGTGAGCGAAAGCTTTCCTGTTCTGGTGGAAGCGCCACAGGGCAGGAAAATCATTGATGGCGTCGCCGGAGAGAGAAGGCGCTGGCTTGATGCTCTGGTGATCACCTGCTTTCAGGGCATTGGGCTGCAGTACACCTCCTACCTGCGCGCGGTGATGCAGCGTGGTCGCCTACTCAGAAGGCACGCCACATCGGATGAACTGGATGTGTGGGAGCATCAGATTGTTTTGCATGGCCTGCCTATTATTCAGGCGCGCAAGCGATTGATTCAGGAGATGAATGCGTTACTGGCTGATGAGGTGGAATTAACAGAAACCCCTGTTAGTCTGGCAATAAATAGCGATTACGATGAACAGTCCTGGCTGGCTCGATTGAAAGAAAAACGTGATGGAGATCTGAAATCAGGCGGTTTGCGCTTCGGTCCTCATTGTGATGCGATGAAAATCGCATTTCAGCAGCGGGAAATACGCAGTGCCGGTTCGCGCGGACAGCAAAAACTGGCGGCCATTGCTATAAAGATGGCAGAATGCGGCATGTGGAGCCGCTATCGACGATTGGTTCCGGTGTTATTGCTGGATGATTGTCTTGAAGCGCTGGATCAGAGTCGTCAGTTAAAAGTATTGAAACGGCTGGAAAAAAGCCCTGCCCAGGTTTTAATGACTGCGCCGGACGGGGCAAATATCGCATCTGATATCAATATCAGGATTCAAATATTGAATGTAAATGGTTTGTCGGAAGCAGGCCGTTCACTGGTTTTGGAAGATGAGGTAATAGTTGTAATGGAGGAAGCTGCATGAGTGCTACTGAGCAACCGGAAGAGTATGGCGCCGATAGTATCCAGGTCCTGCGAGGGCTTGATGCGGTGCGCAAGCGCCCGGGAATGTATATCGGTGATACGGATGATGGTAGCGGGCTTCATCATATGGTGTTTGAGGCGGTGGATAACTCCATCGATGAGGCGCTGGCAGGTTACTGCAACAAGATTGAAGTAATTATCCACTCCGATGATTCAGTCACCGTACGCGACAATGGGCGCGGTATTCCGGTAGCTATCCATACTGAAGAGAATCGCTCGGCTGCAGAAGTGATTATGACTGTGCTGCATGCAGGTGGTAAATTCAACAGTAACTCCTATAAAGTTTCCGGTGGTTTGCATGGGGTGGGTATTTCAGTGGTTAATGCCCTGTCTGAAACGCTGGAGTTGGTGATCCGCCGTGAAGGTCATGTGCATTACCAGAAGTATGTGCGGGGAGAGCCGGTAGCGCCGTTGAAGGCGATTGGCACGGCGACCGGGACAGGTACTGAAGTACGTTTCCTGCCAAGCCTGGAGATTTTCTCTCACCGCAATATGTCATTTGATACGCTTTCATCCCGTTTGCGTGAGTTGTCTTTCCTTAACAGCGGTGTGCATATCGAAGTGCTTGATGAGCGCACCGACAATAAAGTTGTGTTTGCCTACGAGGGTGGTATTTCCGCTTTTGTTAAGCATCTGAATCGTACCCGTACCCCGCTGCACAGTGATTGTGTGGGTATGAGTATGGAGAAAGATGATGTGACCGTTGAGTTGTCCATGCAGTGGACTGATTCGTACCAGGAACATATTTTCTGTTTCACCAATAATATTCCGCAGCGTGATGGCGGTTCCCATCTGGCCGGTCTGCGCGGTGCGCTGACGCGTACCATCAATAACTATGCTACAGCAAACGGTTTGGCGAAAAAGTTGAAAGTGAGTCTTACCGGTGAAGATTGCCGTGAAGGGCTGACAGCCGTTCTTTCCGTCAAAGTACCCGATCCGAAGTTCTCATCACAGACCAAAGACAAGCTGGTTTCATCCGAAGTACGTCCGATTGTGGAAAGTGTGGTGAATGAAAAGCTGGCGGAGTGGTTTGAAGAGAATCCGCAAGAAGCAAAGCGCATCGTTGGCAAGGTTACAGAGGCTGCTACGGCCCGTGATGCGGCCCGAAAAGCGCGCGACCTGACCCGTCGCAAGGGTGTACTCGATATCTCGCATCTGCCGGGTAAACTGGCTGACTGTCAGGAGAAGGATCCTGCCCTGTCTGAAATTTACCTTGTGGAAGGAGACTCTGCCGGCGGTTCAGCCAAGCAGGGACGTGATCGCAAGGCACAGGCAATTTTGCCGTTGAAGGGTAAAATCCTGAATGTAGAAAAAGCCCGTTTTGACAAAATGCTCTCTTCGCAGGAGATCGGCACCATGATCACTGCACTGGGTACAGGTATCGGCAAGGATGATTTTGATATTGCCAAGCTCCGCTACCACAAGGTTGTCATCATGACCGATGCCGACGTCGATGGCTCGCATATTTTGACTCTGCTGCTGACTTTCTTCTATCGTCAGATGCCTGAAATCATTGAACGCGGTTATCTCTATATCGCCCAACCGCCGCTGTACCGCGTTACGCGTGGCAAGAAATCACGATATATTGCCAACGATAACGAACTGTTTGAATTCCTGCTGGAGCATGGTTCCGAAGGTAAGGAGTATTTCAGCAGCAGTGCGGCTCCTGTCATGTCCGGTGAACGCCTGCAGACAGCGATACGCAGTATCCATCGTTTGCAGAATTTGCAGAGCCGGTTGTCCCAGCGTATTGATGCCAAGGTCCTCAAGTATCTGGTTGAGAGCGGCAATACGAGCATCAGCATGATGCGTAACCGTGAAGAGCTAACAGAGCGTATGGAAGCTCTGGATGCGGCATTTAAACGTGCTACACGCGTGGATGAGACATTAACCTACAAGATCCACGAGGATGAAGAGGACGGCAGCTTCTGGGTACAGTTCCAGCGTCGTGATCATGGTCGTGTGATGATCTCAAGGTTGAATAAGGATCTGGTTGGCACCGCCGAATTCGGTGAGGCACAGAAACTCTGTGTTACCCTGCAGAATCTGGTGGAAGACGGCGCATATCTGCTACACGGTGACAAGCGCTGGGAAATCACCCACTTTGATGAACTGGCCGGCACGATTGAAGCTGAAGGACGCAAAGGTTTGAATATCCAGCGTTATAAAGGCCTGGGTGAGATGGATCCCGAACAGCTTTGGGAAACCACTATGGATCCGGCCAACCGCATCTTCAAACGGGTGACACTGGAAGATGTGGTTAATGCCGACGAGACCTTCTCGACACTGATGGGCGATGCGGTTGAGCCGCGCCGCCGCTTTATTCAGGACAATGCCCTGAAAGTACAAAATCTCGACGTATAGGAAAGAGCCGTGAGTGATAAGAAATCCCTGAGTTATGCCGATTGCGGTGTAGATATCGATGCCGGAAACGCTTTTGTTGGTCGCATCAAGCAGGCCGTAAACAGCACCATGCGTCCGGAAGTATTGTCCGGTCTCGGTGGTTTTGGTGGCCTGTTTAAACCGGACTTTTCCGGTATGCAGGAGCCGGTTCTGGTCTCCGGTACCGATGGCGTGGGCACCAAACTATTGCTGTTGCAGGAGTATGATCGTCCGCATGTTGCGGGTATTGATGCTGTGGCCATGTGTGTGAACGATCTGGCGGCACTGGGTGCGACCCCGCTGTTTTTCCTGGATTATCTGGCAACCGGAAAACTGGCCGGAGAAACGCTGGCTGGTGTGGTGGAAGGCATTGCCGATGCATGTCGTACCTGCGAATGTTCGCTGGTCGGCGGCGAAACAGCCGAGATGCCGGGCATGTATGCTCCGGGTCATTACGATATCGGTGGTTTCTGTGTCGGTGTAGTGGATCGCCCGAAGATGGTGGATGGCAGCAGGATCAGCGCCGGTGATGTGATTATCGGTGTGGCTTCCAACGGCCCGCATTCCAATGGTTTCTCCATGGTGCGCAAGCTGCTGGAGCTGGGCAATGCCGATCTGAATAATGATCTGCTCTCCGATGGTCGCAAGGCAGTCGATGGTGTGCTCTCCCCGACCCGTCTCTATGTTCCGGCCGTAAACGCATTGATGAAGTCCGATACCGAGATTCATGGTTTCTCACATATCACCGGTGGCGGCATGTTCGACAATTTTGAACGCCTGTTAAGCGAAGATCTGGCAGTCACCATTGATGTTGGCTCATGGCCTGTTCCACCTGCATTTGAATACCTGCTCAATTTTGCCGATGTGAAACGTGATGAGCGTTACCGCACCTTCAATATGGGCATCGGCTTTGCAGTCATCCTGCCTGAGAACGAAGCGGAGAAGGCAGAAGCCGTGCTCAAAGCAGCCGGTGAAACCACCTACCGTATCGGCACTGTTCACAAACGTGATGGCGAACCGGTCACTCTGATTGGTTAAGATCGGCAGATGAGTTCCAAGTCTATTGCGGTGATGGCCTCCGGCCGTGGCACCAACCTGCAGGTGATTCTCGAAGCAGTTGCGGCGGGTCAATGCCCGGTGGATGTGCGGTTGGTGATTTGTGATAAAGCGGATGCGCAGGCTCTGGAGATTGCCCGTGCTGCGGGCGTGCCCCATGTGATGCATGTGAATCCGAAAGATTTCGCAAATCGCGAGCAATATGATGCCGAATGTGCCGAGCTGCTGGATAAACACGCCTGCCAGTGGATCGTTCTGGCCGGATATATGCGCATCCTGTCTTCAGCCTTCGTGCGGCGCTTTCGTGGGCGGATTATCAATATCCACCCGTCGATTCTGCCCGCCTTTGCCGGCGCCAAAGCGGTTGATGATGCACTTGCCTATGGTGTGAAAGCTTCAGGCTGCACGGTTCATCTCGTCGATGAAGTACTCGATGGCGGTCCTATTCTGGCGCAGGCCATTGTGCCGGTGCTTGATGATGATACGCGCGATTCACTGCATGCCCGCATTCAGATCGAAGAGCACAAAATTTATCCGGCGACATTGAAGCGCATGGTTGAAGAAGGTTTTACGATAGTTGGCCGCAGGGTCATCTGGTCAGGTACTCGAAAACCAGCCTGATTTTCAGGTGGTTTTTACAGGTTGTCTGCTGATTCAGGATCGATAAGAATATTATCCAGACGTTTTTTCAGCACCGGGTCGGCTCCTGAGAGAGGAATCCTGATCATGAATGCAGCCCCTTCACCCGGCTGACTGACCACCCAGATATCTCCACCATGGGCATCAACAATACGCTTGCAGATGGCAAGCCCGAGGCCTGCCCCCTCGCCCTCTTTGCGGCATCGGGCATCATCAGCGCGAAAGAAGCGTTCGAACAGGTGCTCCTGCTGCGCCTCTGCAATACCCGCTCCTTCATCGGAGATAGTAATAATGGCTGAACCGTCCACGGCCTTGCCTGACAGGTTGATGGTGGAGTGTTCGGGTGCATGTTTAAAGGCGTTGGAGAGCAGGTTCATCACAGTGCGCTCGATCTGGCTGGATTCACCCATGATCTCCAGATCATCCTCAATCTCCATGTTCAGCTTTACATTCTGACTGTCAAACAGGATCAGATGCTGTTGACCCACCTCCTGCAGCAACAGGGAGAGGTCAACCGGTGATTGCACCATCTCCAGTTGTCCTGCATCAGCACGGGCAAGCGTAAGCAGATCGTTCACAATATGCTGAATGCGATTGATGGTTCCCAGCTGTTGCCGCAAAATCTGCTGGTACTCTTTTTCCGAGCGCGGGTGGCGCAGCGCCACTTCAATTTCGCCTTTCAGGATGGTCAGGGGCAGGCGCAACTCATGAGAGGCATCAGCGGTAAAACGTTTCTGGCCCTGGAAGCTGGCTTCGAGGTCGGCAAACATCTTGTTTAACACCCGCACCAGTACGCGGATCTCCTTATCCTGTGATTCGGATTTCAGTCGCCGGGAAAGGTCGCCTGCAGCAACGCCACGGGCTGTTGAGGTGATCTCCTGTATGGGTTCCAGAGCACGTTTGGCCATGTAGTAGCCGGCTACCGCACTGATGACGATAGAAATAGCGCCAAGGATACCACCGAGAAGATACAACAGGTTGAATACGGCCTGAATATCACCGGTGGCGTGACCGAGAATAAGGGTGGCAACAATGCGGTCAGCGCGATGAATGGGAAATGCGATGACCCGCACATTGTCTTTATTGAGCAGTGACTCTGTTGATGCGAATGCGGGTGTGCCTGAGCGGAAGGCATGGCCGAGCGCCCGGCTGACATCATTACCGCCTTTATCGATCAGGGAGCGGTCGGAGCGGAACAGAATCAGGCCATTGGAGCCGATCAGCTGAACTGCTCCGGGGTAATGGTTGGCAAAACTGCTCAGGTGACCTGACCAGAATGAGAAGGGCGAGCTTTCCAGTTCATTGGAGAGTGATGTGGCCTGGCTAATCATCTGCTCATCTACTTCGTAGTAAACGCGGTTGGAGAGGGCTGTGTAGAGGACAGCAGCGGCAAACAGCAATGTCGCCAGTTCCAGACCGATATACAACAGCGCCAGCCTGCCTCGAAAGGTGCGGAACAGGTTGGATCGGATCGAATTGATGATGCTGAATGGGTTAAGAGTCAGAGGAGACTCCGGTTAACATAGAAAAACCCATGTGCGTCAGGCCGGTGGCGAATCGTCGCTGAGCAGGTAACCCTGTCCGCGCAGCGTATGCAACAGAGGCGGCTCATAACCTTTATCAATTTTGGCACGCAGGTGGCTGACATAGACATCAATCACATTGCTTTCCGGGTCGAAGTTCATATCCCAGACATGCTCGCCTATCAGTGTGCGCGACAACACCTTGCCGGGATTACGCATCAGATACTCCAGCAGTGCGTACTCTTTGGTGGTCAGGCGGATGGCTTTACCGTTGCGTGAGACGCGGCGACTGATCGGATCCAGCTCCAGATCGGCAATGGAGAGAATCGGTGATTTACTGTCGGATTGACGGCGCAGCAGCGCGCGTACACGCGCCAACAGCTCTTCAAAAGCAAACGGTTTGGGAAGGTAATCATCAGCACCGGCATCCAGCCCGCGTACCTTGTCTTCCACCGAATCACGCGCGGTCAGCATCAATACAGGTGTTGCCACACCGGAAGCACGCAATTCACGGCACACCACAATGCCGTTTTTCTTGGGCAGCATGAGGTCCAGAATGATCAGATCGTAATCATTCACTTCGGCCAGAAATTCGCCGTCTTCACCATCATAAGAGACATCCACGGCATGCCCCTCTTCTTTCAGACCTTTCTGAATGAAGTGAGCTACGCGTTCTTCGTCTTCTACCACCAGAATCTTCATGCGGCTTACTGTAGCATTTAATTGTATGATGCGTGAAGTCTGAAAAACGGGGGCGGGTCATGGATTTTAAAATAAAACAAAAAGAGAGAGTCTATCAGGGCTTTTTTGCCATGGATAAATTCACTGTCGAGCATGACCGTTTTGATGGTGGCAGTCTGGAAGTCACACGCGAAAATATGGAGCGCGGAGATGCGGCGGCATTACTTCTCTATGACCCGAAAGCTGATGAGGTCCTGCTGCTGGAACAGTTCAGAATCGGGCCGGCAGCACGTGATGATAACCCGTGGCTGGTGGAAATCGTGGCAGGCATGCTTGATGAAGGTGAAACCGCCGAAGAAGCTGTGATCCGGGAATCACAGGAGGAGGCCGGCTTTCTACCCTATAAAACCCAGTTTCTGGGCCGCTATTACACCACACCCGGAGCCTGTTCCGAGCGCATCGACCTGTTCCTCGGCCTGGTGGATAAACACAGTCCGGTTAGCGAGGGCGGTGGTTGCGATCATGAACACGAAGACATCAAAAGCTACTGGGTGAGTCGAACAGAGGCTCTCGACTGGCTGGCCGAGGGAAAAATCGCATCCGGTGCACCTATGCTGGCACTGTTGTTAAGTTTCGGCTGCCAGGGGATTATTACCGATAACGAAAGGGATTAGCTTGCCAACTGATGACAAAACCGCATTTGATCCACCTTGCATGACTCTGGAATAAATGGTGTTACTGCATCCGCGACAGGTTTGACCCATGCATCAGCTGCCTGATTCGTGGCATTGAAAATGATGCGATCTGGTAAGCGGCCCATCATCTTGAGTTTATCCAGCGACAGCAGGGCCTGATTGATTGCCCCCAGTCTGCACGCCACAACCAGCCATACTTCGGCATCGGGCAAAGCCTGAATCCAGTCGCTGACCAGCCAGGTGTCTGTGAGTGGAACCATCAAACCACCGACGCCTTCAATCAGGGTAATCTCCCCATCAGATGACATCTCATTACACCAGGCAACCAACTGTTGCGGGTCGATTTGTCGCCCTTCATTTGCAGCCGCCTGTGAAGGAGCCGCCGCCATGGAAAACCGGTAAAGATTAATCTGATTAGTGGCATGCAACCTCTGGGCAGCTTGCAGGGTTTCAATATCTGTATATTGGCCATTATCATCCACACCACAGGCAATCGGTTTCAATGCTTTGGCATCTCTCCCTTCTTTGAGAAGGGTACGGATGGCTGAGGCCGTGATCCACGTTTTGCCGGCATCGGTGTCGGTGGCGGTGATAAAAACCTTAGACCCCATGAATATTCAGATCCCCTTCGGCGCGAATGGGAATCATACCGTCACGGTGCTCGAAACCTTCAGCTTTGTACCAGGCCTGTGCATAGAGGGCTTCGAAGGTGGCGCGTACGCGACCATTCTCATCCGCATATTTCAGGCGGTATTTTTCATCCAGCTGTTTGATCAGGGCGCGACCATACAAGCCGCTTTTGCGGCCGCGAATCGCCGAAGCTGAAGCGCCTAAACCTTTGAGTTCACGGACAAGGTCGATGGTTCCCGGATAGGTCAGCGTGAACAGATCGGCATCGGTCACCGGCGTTTCAACGGCCAGTTTGGTGACGGCATCGCCCAGACTCATCACATCGGGAAATGGCAGCACATGACCGGCATTGCTCTGATCGATTTCTGCCAGTGCCTGTCTGAGTTCAATCAGGGTGCGGCGGCCGAAGGTGGAGAACAGAATCAGTCCGCCCGGAGCCAGTACGCGGCGCATCTCCCTGAGCATCAACTCCGGTTCCGGCACCCACTGCATAGCCAGATTCGAGCAGACCAGATCAAAAGAACCGGACTTGAATGGTAAACAGGCCGCATTGCCGGAGGTATGATGGTGTTTGCCATGCCATGGCAGACGGCGTGCATGCCCCTTGCGGGTGGTTGCAAGCATGGACTCGGAAAGATCCAGCGCAGTAATGTCGGCTTTCCTGAACTTGCCGCGCAACAGGCGGGTGAAATAACCGGTGCCGCAGCCGATATCGAGAATGCGTTCGGGTTCCAGCTTGGTGAAATCGAGGTGTGCCAGCAAGCGGTCGCCAATTTCACGCTGCAGTACGGCATGTTCATCGTAGCTCTCCGATGCCTTTGAAAAAGAGCGCCTCACCCGGCCTGTATGGATATGTTCATGATTCACAGTTGTTGCCGCCATGTTTGTAGTGTGTGATTAAATATTTCTGCCTGAGTCAGGAACGGGGCATGTCCGCAGACCGGAATCATGACCTTTTGTGCGCCGGGCAGGGTTTTTGCCAGCCAGCCACCTGCAGCAGCAGGCACAACCGCATCGCTTTCTCCGTGCATAACCAGCACAGGGTGTTTGATGCCAGCAACTGAATCGCGCAGATCGAGCTGTTGCAGCAGCTCCATGCCGCCCTTTAATCCGTTCTCACTGACCCTGTTTTCCCGATCCACCGCTGCTTTGGCCAGCCGGTTGTAAACGCTTCGCTCCAGCTCATCTCCGTGTAACATCAGGGTAAAGAAACGGCCCAGGGTTTTGGGCGAGCCGGATTCAACGGCCTGCCTGAATCCGTCAAATACCACGTCGCTGCTGCCGTGTGGCCATTGCTCTGTCTTGCGAAAACGCGGTGTGGTGGAGACCAGGGCAAGCCCTGCCAGTCGCTCGGGATAAGATTCAGCCAGTTGCATGGCCAGCATACCGCCCAGAGACCAGCCGACCAGCAGGCATGGCTCTTGCGGCAACTGTTCGGCAATGGCTGCCATCCACTCGCTTGCAGGCAGGTCAGCCTCCCCGCCATGGCCCGGAAGATTGATGAACTGCGCATCGGCAAAGGTTTCCGTCTGCTGAAACCAGATCTGTTTCGACTGTGCCCAGCCATGCAGAAAAACAACCGGTTTCATATGATCGTCCGCAGACAGTTTGCCAGCGCATCAATCTGCTCGCCTGTGTGGGCGGCAGTGATGGTGAAGCGCAGTCTGGCCGTGCCTTCCGGCACCGTGGGCGGCCGGATCGCCGGCACAAAAAATCCGTGATCGGCCAGCTGTTTTGCCATGGCCATGGCATTTTCATCGCTACCCACGATCAGCGGCTGGATAGGTGTATCCGATGCCATGAAGTTTAGAGCGACAGTTGCAGCTTTGAAGCGGGCAAGATTGCGATGCAGCTGTTTGACTTCACTCCCCTTGTTGATGATCGCCAGTGCCGTTTCAGCCGCCGCAATCAATGCAACCGGTAGAGCCGTGGAATAGATCATGGTGCGTTGCCGCTGTCTTAATCCTTCAATCAACGCATGAGTCCCGAGAATAAATGCGCCGTAGGAGCCGAAGGCTTTGCCGAAGGTGCCGACTTCGATCAGGCGTTCATGCCCTGCGATGCCGGCAAGATTCGTTAATCCTTTACCGGTCTCGCCTACCGTACCGGTGCCATGTGCATCATCAATAAGCAGCAGTGTGTCATGTGTCTCGGCCAGAGCGAGCAGTGTCGCAACATTGGCGCAATCACCATCCATGCTGAAGACACCGTCGGAAACGATGATACGTCTGTCAGCAGTATGCTTTTGCAACTGTTGTTCCAGTTGACCGGTATCCAGGTGGGTATAACGATGTGCTTTGGCGCCGGAGAGGCGGACTCCGTCCACCAGCGAGGCATGATTGAGTTTGTCCGAAAATATATGGGTATGTCTGTCAGCCAGAGCCTGCAGCAGACCAAGATTGGCCAGCATGCCGGAGCCGACAATCAGGCACTCCTCATACCCTTTCCAGGCGGCCAGCTTCTGCTCCAGCCGGTGCAGCATGGGATCGTCGCCGGACACCAGCCTCGAGGCACCGCTGCCAACCGATTCGGCCAGTGCGCCTTTTGCGCCCATGCAAACAGCCGGGTGAAAGCTCAGCCCCAGATAATCGTTACTGGCGAAGTTGATCAATTGCCGACCGTCGACATGAATCAACACCCCCTCGCGGCGCGAAGCGATCAAGCGGCGCTGCCGGTGAGGTGGCGGTGGCGAAAACCAATTGCGAGAATCTACCATGTCCGGCATGCTGGATGGCATGAACGGGCTGTCAACCAAATCCACGCTGCTGGTTAACCGGCTGCGCAAGCTGCTGTTTCCGCCTGCCTGCCTGTTCTGCCGGCAATCGCTGGATTCAGATGATCAGGCGGAGGGTTGCTGTGCGACCTGTTTTGAGCAGATTCATATATGGCCAACGGCCACCTGCATGCATTGCGGCAAGCCGATGCCGGATGGTATGGCGCCGGGGCCATGCGGATCCTGCCTGTCGCATCCGCCTGCACAGAGCAGAACGTTGAATCTTTATGGTTATGCGGGTCCGGTGCGGAATGCGGTGCTTGAGTGGAAGTTGCAGGGGCATGAGGCAGGTGTGCGCTGGTTACTCAAAGCAGCGATGCCACGCCTGTCCCGTGAAATTGGGCGGGATACGCTGTTATTGCCCGTACCCATGCCGCTCTCGCGCATGCGTAAAAGCGGCCAGCATCATGCTGCCAATCTATGCCGCTGGCTGGCTGATGAACGCGATTGTGACTGGCAGTGGCAGTTGCTCAGGCGCAGAGGCGAGCAGCCCAGACAGTCCTCCCTCTCCGGTGCAGCCCGACGTAAAAATCTGCGGCATGCTTTCCATTTGGCTGACGGCCAAGGCGTGGATAGCAGTGATTACCGTTCGATCTGTATCGTGGACGATATTATGACGACGGGCGCGACCCTGCATTATGCGGCCAGAGCCTGCCGGAAGCTGGGCGTTCCGGTTTCCGTGTTGTCACTGGCACGCACATCACAGAGACGATAGGGTTCCTCCATGGCAAATGTAGAAATTTATTCGGGCGACTTCTGCCCTTACTGCGTGCGCGCCAAAGCGCTGCTGGACAAGAAGGGCGTGGCTTTCAGCGAGTACAATATCCGGCGCGATATTAAGCGACAGAAAGAGATGCTGGATCGAACCGGCGGTGCCCGCACTATTCCGCAGATTTTTATCAATAACCGCCACGTCGGTGGCTGCGATGACCTCTACGCTCTGGAAAAAAAAGGCGAACTGGACGCGTGGCTGGAGTCCTGAGATATGTGTGATACCGATCAGCTGTTAGGAAATAACCGGGCGTGGTCAAGACAGCGTATGCTGGATGACCCGGATTTCTTCAAGCGACTTTCCGAACTCAAGGCGGCGGAGTTTCTCTGGATCGGTTGTTCCGACAGCCGGGTGCCGGCCAACGAAATTATCGGACTGGAGCCCGGTCGGGTATTTGTACACCGTAATGTCGCCAATCAGGTTCACCACACGGATTTGAACTGCCTCTCAGCAGCCCAGTACGCAGTCGATGTATTGAGAGTCAAACATATCATCATTACCGGCCACTACGATTGCGGTGGCGTGCGTGCTGCCATGGAAGGACAGCATCACGGTATTGTTGATAACTGGATCCGCAGTATTCGTGACACCTATATGCTGCACTATGATGTGCTCGAGAGCCTGGATGAGGACAAACGTCTGGACCGGCTGTGTGAACTCAATGTGATCCGTCAGGTGGATAATATCTGCCACACGCGCATTGTGCAGAATGTCTGGGATCGCGGTGACGAACTTTCAGTTCATGGCTGGATTTACCGCGTCAAGGATGGCTTGTTGCACGATTTGCATGTGAGCAAGAACTCGCCTCTGGATGTTGCGCCTCTGTACCGGGTGACGCCAAGCGAAAGCAGCGCCTGGCCGGCAGCCAGCTAGGCCAACGTTCAGCGTTCCCCCCGGGTTCGAATTTATGCCTTCAGTTTAAGCCAAACAGCTGTTTGCTGATGGCGACCCATGCATCATAACCGAGTTGCTCCGGCCGTTTGCGTGGATCGATGCCGATCGCCTCAAACTGTTCTGCAGAGATCTCGCCCCTGAAATTGTTGGCGATGGTTTTCCTGCGGTGGGCAAAACCCTGACGCACGGTTTTCTGCAGGAACTCATAATCACATGCCGGTGTTCTGCCATGCGCGGTTAACAGAATTACCGCCGAATGAACCTTGGGTGGCGGCGAGAAGGCGCCGGGCGGCAGAGTGAGCAGCCGCTTTACATCATAAAAGTGGCGCACCAGCACGGAGAGGCCGCCATAAACTTTACTGCCGGGCTCTGAAGCAATGCGCTCTGCGACTTCGCGCTGGTACATCAGCACCATGCCGCCTGAAAGCTGGAAACCGGCAAGTTTGGCGGTCAGCGGCCCGCTGAGATTGTAGGGCAGATTACCTGCGATCCACTGCGGTTGGATGGAAGCAATCGTGCTCTCCAACTCCTTCATGACATCACCGTGAACCACCGATAATACCGGATTTTGCTCTGCAACGGACTGCCAGTGGGCGGCAAAGCGGTCATCCATTTCAATGACGCAGAGTTTTCCGACGCGGGCCAGCAGTGATTCGGTGATGGCGCCGGGCCCGGGGCCGATTTCGATAGCGATAGCGCCCTCGGGGACAGCTGTAGCGATACGTCGAATAGCGCTGTGGTCGCGCAGAAAATGCTGCCCGAGTGACTTTTTGGCATGTTGCTGTTGATGATCATTCATGCGCCAATCGTAACCGATCCGGGCCTCCTGTATAAGTATCCCTATTTTTCCTTGCCTTATAAGGCATTCTTCATAGAATCCGCGTCCCTTTTCGACGCCGTCAAGGTGAGTTCGAATTCTCTGGAGGTCAGACATGAGCAACGATAAGCGCCCATTGATTGCGGGTAACTGGAAGATGAATGGCCTGCTGAAGGAAGCCACTGCTTTTATGGATGCCTTTGGTGCGAATCCGGCTCCTGACAAGGTTGAAATCGGTCTGATGCCTCCGTTCACGCTGCTGCACCCCATGTCGGATCGTCTGGCTGCGATGGGCATAACGCTCGGCGCACAGAATGTGTACTACGAAGATAAAGGTGCATTTACCGGCTCGATCTGCCCGATGATGCTCAAGGATGCCGGATGTCACTATGTGATTCTGGGCCACTCCGAGCGCCGCAGTATTATTGGTGAGTCCAATGCACAGATTCGTTCAAAGATGAATGCTGCATGGCTGCACGGTCTT